>OGQO01001956.1_pt1 | contig 17206 bp, 20 predicted proteins | sample 1553241 | NCBI WGS metagenome assembly OGQO01 (sample SAMEA2579933, study PRJEB22360) | human gut metagenome | biome: human gut; feature: human-associated habitat; material: faeces | place: Denmark | collected 2008/2010
ACCACCATAGCCGCCACAAGCGACAGCTTGAATATCACATGGAAAATCTGACGGGTGGAACCCCTCCCGTCAGATACCTACCCTGTGTAGTCCCTTGTAAACTGTACTTTGCGTATTACTAACAATTTGAAAGACAAATCCGCTGTTACGATCGGAAAGTATGGGCGTAACTACTTTGGCAGCTATGTGATACGTATGTTTAAAAAATCTGGTGATGATGCGTGTTTAGACGATGCAAGCTTGTCTATTGCATATGAACGCTTTGTTAAGGATCTGAAAGATGCAAGCGACACATCGGGGATAGAAATCAGCTTGGGTACATTTAAACAGGATAATCTATCAGAAAAAGTATCTCATGCGCAAGATGATTACCAAACTGAAAAGCAAACCGTAAAGCCCATCTTTCCTCAGACTGTTTCTGAGGACTTGTGCAAGCTCTTAAACCAAGACGGGCAGAGTTCGTATTCGTTTTCAAAGACGATTGCCGACTATTTGCTCGAGCACGGTATTTCAATAGATTATTTCAGAGTGATCAGTCGGACAGGAAACAAATGCAAGGAAGCGTTTCCATTCCCCAATTCGACTTTTATGGAAATTATGGATTGTTTTCAGGTCGAAGATCCCAATAGCGCAGATGCTTTAGATGAGTCCGAAAAAGGTAAAATTCCTAAAACTATTTCGTATTCTGACTCTGCCTTTGCAAAAGCTATCGAACGAGTTTTCCCTGTTTTTGTAGTCGATAAAGATGATGTGACCCTTAAACATAAGGTTAGTCGGATATCTCTTATCAAAGAATTCTCTTTTAAAAAATTCGAGGCAGATGCTGAAAAGGTATTTGATCGAACTTTTTCGGCGTTCCGAGCTGGGGATGAGAGTATGTTTCCTCGTTCCAGCGATGGATGTCGATTCCATGTGCGCCCAAAAGCAATAAACGCAGAAGATACATTTCAATTTACAAATGGAAACCTTATAACTAAAAGAACATTTTGGGCTAACAAAGATACTGTTGATTTTCTGATCGATGAAGCGCTGTTGAAAAATCCTTCACAATAGCTACAGAGCACGATTTTTTTCAACACTGCAAGATTTTATACACTTCTAAAAACTAAACTACTCTGCGTTATTATCAATTCCAATAAAATGCCTTCGGCGAATTAAGATTGTTGCTGATTTTTTTGCTGTGGTATGGTATACTATAAGTTATAGACCAACGATCCGGCGTCTGCCGGTGCTAACATGAGCTACGGCTCGGTCTATGAAAAATAAGCGAGCTGACCGCATGACGGTCAAAGGAGGGCTTTATTATGCAAAAGACTATCTGCGAATTATTCGCAGGTGTCGGCGGATTCCGATTGGGATTCGACCGACTTGAATCAGGCTGGAAGACCACATGGTTCTCACAGTGGGAACCCGGTGCAAGGACACAATGGGCACACAACTGCTATGTGCAGCACTTTGGAGACAGTCCAGACCTGAATAATGAATTTCATACTGGAGAAGACATCAGCACGATGGACAAGCAGGCCATTCCCGACCACACGCTTCTCGTGGGTGGCTTCCCTTGTCAGGACTATAGTGTAGCACACACCCTGTCGTCTTCTCATGGCATCGAAGGTAAAAAGGGCGTACTATGGTGGCAGATAAGAGATACAATCATCGCAAAAAAGCCACCGTTCTGCATCTTCGAGAATGTAGATAGATTACTTAAATCCCCAGCCAAACAGCGAGGACGTGACTTCGGCGTTATTCTTGCGTGTCTTGCGCAGGAAGGCTATAGCGTGGAATGGCGAGTTGTTAATGCTGCACAGTATGGTGCAGCACAACGCCGTCGCAGAACATTTATCTACGCATATAAGGACAACACAGTTTACGGGCAGAAGATGTCTAAAGTACCTGCAGAATCGGTCATTAAAGCGAAAGGATTGATGGCAAAGACCTTTCCTATTCAGAATATGGGGCAATTAACTGAAGCTGTGATTAGCAAAGACATTGTAGACGTGAGTGATAACTTCGCATTCATGTTCGAAAATGCCGGTTATATGCATGCGGGTAAGATATATACTTCCAGAATTGCAGAAACAGAAGAAAGAGCGATTCTTCTTGGCGAAATTCTTCAAAAAAATGTGGATGAGAAATATTATATTCCAAGTGATAAGAAAGCCAAATGGGTGTATCTGAAGGGAGCAAAGAAGATCCCAAGAACATCTGCGAACGGTCATGAGTATGTGTTCTCTGAGGGACCTGTAGCGTTTCCGGATCCGTGGGATAGACCGGGACGGACCATGCTGACCAGTGAATCTACGCTAAACCGATCCACTCATGTTGTGTCAGATCCCGGAACAGGGAGACTCCGGTTGCTGACCCCGGTCGAGGCCGAGCGCCTCCAGGGATTTGATGACGAATGGACAAATACGGGTATGCCTGATAGGATGAGATATTTTTGCATGGGCAACGCCCTGGTCGTACCGATGATAACCAGAATGGGTAGAGTTCTGGATACGATCATAGCTGAAGAAAAATAAGCTATATCAAAATCAGAATGATATCCATGGGTCTTGTGCAGCAATGCGCAAGACCCATGGTCGTTCATAATAAAATCATAGAAAAGGAGTTGGAAGCAGTGGAGGGAACACAGTATGTGACCAAAGAATCAATTCTGCGGCGTGCGCAGGAGATCAAGGGTATCCCGCTCCGGGATGTCGATAAAACTGGTCGTTTGGCCACGGGAAAAGGTGCTATCGGAACTGTTATCGAAGAGAGCTGGTTTGGCTACACGCCCAACTCCGAGTCTGAGCCAGACTTCCCGGAGGCTGGCGTAGAACTGAAGGTCACGCCCTATCTGCGTGGGAAAAACGGGATCCGTGCCAAGGAACGGTTGGTCTGCAATATCATCAACTATATGGAGGAGTACGATAAGACCTTCCAAACCAGCGCCTTTTGGCATAAATGCAACACCATGCTTCTCATGTCCTATGAGCACCTTGCAGACAAGCCCAAGGGTGATTTTCGGATAGATGAGGCGGTTTTGTTTAGTTTCCCGGAAGAGGATCTTGCTATCATTGAGCATGACTGGGAAACTATCATGGAAAAGGTTCGTGCAGGCCGTGCTCATGAACTCTCGGAGGGTGACACGCTTTATCTTGCGGCTTGTACAAAGGGAGCCAATGCATCCAGCGTTCGCCAGCAACCGTTTTCAGAGCTTCCTGCAAAACAGCGGGCATATTCTCTGAAATCATCGTACATGACGCAGATCCTCAACAAGTATATATTTGGAAATGCGGAGAGCCCGCGTATCATCAAATCCGCAGATGTGTTGCATGCCAAAACTTTTGAGGAATACATTATTGATAAGGTTAAGCCTTATTATGGAATGACTCAAAATGAGCTTAAACTTAGACTTGGTGTCGATAGCAATGCCAAGAGCCTTAATGAGATCCTATTGGCGCGAATGCTGGACGTTAAAGGCCGCATTGCCTGTACGGAGGAGTTTCAAAAGGCAGGTATTATCCCCAAAACTATCCGAGTGCAAAGCAACGGTAAGATCAAGGAAAGCATGTCCTTCCCCACATTTGACTTTATTGCGTTGAGCAAGGAAGAGACTTGGGAAGAATCAGAACTCTATAACTATCTGGCGCCTACAAAGTTCATGTTCGTTATTTTCCAGGAACGGGGTGATGGAGCGTATGTATTTGACCGCGTCATGTTCTGGAATATACCAAATGATGACCTTGAAGAGGTGCATCGTGTTTGGGAGAGGACCGTTCAAACGATCCGTAGAGGTGTCCGGCTGATCCAGACACCTCGTGGGATAAGCAATGATCTGCCGAAGCAGACCGAGAGTCCCGTTGCACATGTGAGACCCCACGGAAAAGACGCATCGGATAAGTTGCCGTTGCCTGATGGCCGCATGATGACCAAGCAGTGTTTCTGGCTGAACAATACTTATATCGCAGAGCAGATCAAGGAGATGAGGTAATGGCTGGATATGTATTTGCTATTGGCGGAGATGAAAATCCAGTCAGCATGATTCGAGAGTGTGCTGAAAAGGGAATATATTCGACATATTTGAAAGGGATTGCTCCGCTGTCCTTTGAGGGTACTTTGGCAGACTATATGTCAATGAAGCCAGGCGACAATATTTATTTCTTTTGTAAACGTAGGTATTATGGCATCGGTGAGTTGATTTCCATTGGTCTTGATTGCAAGTATTGTAATTATCCTCGTTCATCTGCAAGGGTCAATGTGCGGTATGAAGACATAAGCAATGACCTTTTGGTGAACTTTGGAAGTCAGAGTCCACATTACCGCTGGCTGTGTACATTTAAAGGCGCGCCGTATTTTTTTGAAGAAGGAATTGATACGGACGAGATTTTGACATATAAGCCAAACACATTTAAGATGCTTCGTGCTTTCTGGAAAGTTTCGTTCATTAAACTTAGCGACGAGGAGAATGCATCGTTAAAAGAGATTTTTCTGTTGCGTCGACAACGAGAGACAGCAGCACAAACTGGGATTTTTCCTGAGCGCAATGATATTCACAATGCGATAGCAGCAAAAGTACTTGATAGGTATTTGATCAAACCAGCAGATATGCTTCAAACATGTATTTTTGGCTCGCGAGTAAAGCATGAAATGGCACTTGAAGCAGCTGTTGTATATGACCTGTGCCATAACCGAGTTCATGCCTTAGGTGCTTGGGATTATGTTTCTCATCAGGTAATAGCTTCACCATTCAAACCCATTGATTATATGGATAAAATCGATGTCTTAGCAATGCGCTATCTGCCTAACACAAAAATTCCCTGCAAATATCTTGTCGCCGAATTGAAAAAAGATGCAGCAGACAACGCAACTATTGATCAGGTCTTGAAATATGTCGACTGGGTCTGCTCTGAGTATGCTTATGGTGATTATGAGGCGGTCGAGGCTTGCATTATTGCAGCGGAGTATCCCGAGAATATTGCAGCCTATTACAGTGAGGTTGTTCAGCGGTATTATACCTTGGGCAGCCATCCCGTCCGAAATAAACAATGGAATAGTTTGAAACTGTTACGCTATTCATATGCGGCTGGAGAATTATCTTATGTCGATGTTACGCCTCAAAATGAGATGCCAGACTGATATTTAAGGAAAGGCAAATCATGAAACACCCCAAATCATACGATTCTACTCCAGAGACCCGAAAGCGTATGTCCAAGGTCAAACTGAAGGGCGGCAAGGCGGAGACGCTTTTAGCAAAAGCACTTTGGCATCAAGGCTATCATTACCGAAAGAACGACAAGAGGCTGCCTGGGTCTCCAGACATAGCGATACTAAAATACCATATCGCTGTCTTTGTGGACGGCGAGTTTTGGCACGGAAAAGACTGGGAAGCCCGAAAGATGCGGCTTAAACGGAATCGCGATTATTGGATCGAAAAAATCGAAGAAAATATGGCTCGCGACCTTCGGGACGACCAGCTGTTGATGCAGGCCGGATGGGTCCCCATTCACTTTTGGGAAAAAGAAGTCATCAAAGACTTATCGACATGTGTTGCTACGATTGAGGAAGTCATCCTTGCGCAGCTGATAGATAGTGCAGATACGCAAGAAGCCATTGACTATGAAGAGTGATGTCAGCGCCTTACATTGGAGTTACATTTATGGATACTATCAGAACAGTAGAGCTTTTTGCAGGCGTAGGCGGATTTCGCTTAGGCCTGGAAGCTGCGTCTGATAGGTTCAAAGTGATATGGGCAAACCAATGGGAACCGTCTATGCGAGAGCAGTATGCTTTTGAGTGCTACACCACGCATTTCGGCAATAAAAAGTACCATGTTTGCCAAGATATCGCCAAAGCTAAAATCGATGTACCTGACCATGATCTGCTTGTTGGAGGATTCCCGTGTCAGGACTATTCTATCATGAAGAAAAATTCCGCAGGAATTAAGGGAACTAAGGGTGCGCTTTGGTGGCAAATAGATGATATCCTCAGAGAAAAAAAGCCAAAGTATGTGTTGCTGGAAAATGTGGACAGATTGATCCGCTCTCCGGCCAAACAGTCCGGTCGTGACTTTTCTATCATATTACGATGCCTCTATGAGAAAGGCTATGCCGTTGAGTGGAGAGTCATCAATGCTGCTGACTATGGATATGCTCAACGACGGCGGCGGACCTTTATCATGGCCTATCATAACCAGACAGAGATTTTTCGCAATTTGGCAGAAGCGGTATGTGTGCAAGGTCTTAAGTCTATGCACAAGCATGTTATGGAGAATGGTATTTTGGCAAAAGCGTTTCCTGTTCAAAATCATAGCGGGTCATATGTTGAAAGTTGGATCGACGAATTAGAATATGCTGATATTTCGACTGTTTCAAGAGATCAGCGAGTATATTTATATAGCGCTGGCGTTATGATGAACGGACGGATATACTCTGTTGATGTGACTCCGCAGCGAGTAGAGGCCACGCCTCTAAAGGATATATTAGAAACAGGTCCAGTGGATGAGCACTATTTCCTTCGTACCGAAGACATGCCCCGATGGACCTACTCCAAGGGGGCAAAGCGTGAGAAACGGCAGCGGCGAGATGGCAGTCAGTATTATTTTTCCGAGGGCAGCGTTCAATTTCCAGAATCGTTGAACAAGCCCTCAAGAACGATGCTGACCTCAGAGTCCCTGGTGGGCCGGACTTCTCATGTCGTACAGGACCCGATGACTGATTGCCTACGGGTGCTGACTCCAATCGAATGCGAGCGATTAAATGGATTCCCGGCTGACTGGACAGATACAGGAATGCCTGAGCGAATGCGATATTTTTGCATGGGTAACGCCTTAGTCGTTCCGCTTGTAAAGAGGATAGGCAGAGTATTATTAAGCGAATTTTAGAAAGGGTATGCCCTATGGAGAAAATTTTACGTATCCCATTTACTGAGATAGATACTGCTGATTTGCTCGTAGATGCAGTTTACGAAGGTGGAACCGCCAAGAATCTTGGGAGTGAAGTGTTATCGAAGGTAATGCATGTTGGCAATTCTGGCGGTTTTAGGAAATGCATGAAACTGGGTGAAAACGGGAAAAAAGCGAAAGATGTGGCTTATGTATGTATTTATACGACTGGAGAGGAAATCGAATGGCGTGATGAAATCGATAGAACGCTTGGACGTTTTACATACTGGGGAGATAACAGAAAAGCCGGCAATCCGATGATAAAAACGAAATTCGGAGGGAATTCATTTTTACAGAATATCTTTGCCAAGCTTGCCGCTGGTCAAAGAAAACAAATAGCACCAGCATTTATATTCCAGAAATACTGCGGTAGGGATGTAGTATTTTGTGGCCTTGCCGTACCTGGCGATAGGCGAATGAATCCGCAGGATGCGTTAGTTTCTGTTTGGGCGCAGAACAAGGAGGGGCGGTATCAGAACTATAAGTCTACATTCACCATACTTGATATCCCCAAAATCGATAGGCAATGGCTTGTGGACTTAGAAAATGACCGTGGATACGAGAGCCAGTATGCGCCTAAGGCGTGGCTGTGCTGGGTCGATAAAAATGAATATAAGCCATTGATAACAGAGAAAAATCCAATCAAATATCGAAAGGCAAATGAGCAGCTTCCCGCTCCCGGTAGTCTGGAGTATCAAATGTTGGAAACATTGATAAGTTATTTTGCAGACCCATATGCATTTGAAGCTTGTGCCTGTAAAATTGTGCAAATCATGGATTCCAATATCATCAGCATCGAAGCAACACGGCGTACTCGAGATGGTGGTAGAGATGCCGTTGGAAAATACCGTGTAGGCACGATAGTGAATGGTATTGAACTCGAATTTGCATTAGAAGCTAAGCGATACAAAATAAGTAACGCGGTGGGTGTAAAAGAGACATCACGCTTGATTTCAAGAATCAAGCATCGACAATTTGGGATTTTTGTGACCACATCATATGTTGGAGATCAAGCCTATAAAGAAATCATCGAAGATGAGCATCCTATTGTAATCATTTCCGGCAGAGATATTATTGAAATTTTGTATAATGCAGGTATCTGCAGTGTGGAACTTTTGAACGATTGGCTAAGCACAAATTTTTGATTTCTGGTAATGCAAAATGGTGTTGGGGGTATAGTTGACCCGAAATACGGGTTAAAGCGATAAGCGATTCCTGCACTAACTAAGTTGAATATGCTTATGAGCGGGTAAGATACAAATGAAAGCAGGTGAATCCATGAGACGAAATTTTGCGCAGATTTTAAAAGATGCAAAGATAGATATTAAGGTAGAATATCAAAAACTTTATGGAATGCTATATGATCGCAGCATTCAAGTATCAAACACAAACCGAATATCCGTTTATGATGAGCTCAGCACATATTTTATTGCTTTTCATTTTAGAGGGACATGTCTTTCGTTAGATGAGTTTAATGATTTGCATGGATTTCATTTTGAAAAAGATTCGACTAATTTCAATATTGACCATTTATTTCGTTGTGCGAATATATTGAAAACCTACTTATAGCATACCAATGTGTTTCCTTGAGTTATCCTTATGAATATGGGAATATGCCAACAAACCTTATTAATGTTCAATTCTATCTACAACAAATTAGCCAGGTGATTGAAAAAATCGGATATATGCAGGCGGGGCAGAATGGCCTTACTATTTTTGTGGAGAAAGACCCTGCTGCAATAGCTGTTGCCGAAAGTGAATTTATTCCAGAGAGCTTGTCGTACAGACTGATTTCCTATAACCATTATTCGATGAAAGGAAATCTGGCAGAAAAGAAAGCGACTTTGCTTGATTTTGCGAATTTGCTCGAACCGCAGAGAACAAACCTCGAAAGAATTGATAGAACATTTGCCAGTGACTTGTTCTATGCGTTCAACAACTTTCATATTCGCCACAATAATGCAGATACTCAAAGCCCTAAATTTAAAGAACCAATAGGGGCGTTGTCAAAAGAACAATTGGAATTTTGGTATGATGAAGTTTACCAAATGTGTCTTTTAGCGGTATTGCGCTTAGAACATGTTGGTCGTAAGAAAACTTTTGAAGCATTGAAGAGCGAAATCGAAAGCAAAACACCATAAAGAGGAAATCATCATGCCGAGAATTATCAGGAACGCAATCAGGTGCAAAAAATGCGGGGACATCATCGAAAGCAAAACCGTCCATGATTTCAAGTTTTGCAGATGCGGTTCGTGCGCCGTGGATGGTGGTCACGATTACCTTCGCAGGTGCGAAAACCTTGGAGATTGGGAAGAACTGTCCGAAGCAGAAAAATCGGAGGACAATGGCGCGTTGGCTTGATTTTGGATCATAAGAATTGGTGGTGACAATATGCCCCTTATCATTGTTCGCAATGACATCACGAAAATGAGCGTGGACGCCATCGTCAACGCGGCGAAGGAATCTTTGCTGGGCGGAGGCGGCGTGGATGGCTGCATCCACCGTGCGGCGGGGCCGGAGCTGCTCCAAGAGTGCCGGACGCTGGGCGGCTGCCGGACCGGCGAGGCCAAGATCACGGGCGCGTACCGCCTGCCGTGCCACTACATCATCCACACCGTCGGCCCTGTGTGGAACGGCGGTAAGTACGGCGAGCGGGAACAACTCGCCTCCTGCTATCGCACCAGCCTTGCGCTGGCGAAGGAGCACGGCTGTGAGACGGTGGCATTTCCGCTGATCTCCTCCGGCGTTTTTGGCTATCCCAAGGATCAGGCGCTGCGCGTGGCGGTGGACACCATCGGCGAATTTTTGGCTGAAAACGACATGACGGTGTACATCGTCATTTTCGACCGCGCGGCGTACCAGATCAGCAACAAGCTCTTCGCGGACATCGCCTCCTACATCGACGACCACTATGTGGATGCCCACACCGATTCCCGCCGGGAGCGGATGCGTCGGATGGGCGTCGTTGAAAGCCGGATGCTGACCGCCTACGAGGACGCGCCCATGGCGGCCTCCGGGCTGGATGAGGCGCTTGCGCATCTGGATGCCGGATTTTCAGAGACGCTGTTGAAGCTCATCGATCGCAGCGGCAAAAAGGATGTCGAGGTTTACAAGAAGGCCAACGTAGACCGCAAGCTGTTCTCGAAAATCCGCAACAACCCGGACTACAAGCCCTCCAAGCCCACGGCGGTGGCCTTCGCCATCGCGCTGGAGCTGAGCCTGGACGAGACCCGCGACCTCATCGCCCGGGCGGGCTATGCCCTCAGTGCCAGCAGCAAATTCGATGTGATTATCGAGTATTTCATCATGCAGCGTGACTATGACATTTTCAAGATCAACGAGGTGTTGTTCGCGTTCGACCAGAGTTTGCTGGGGGCGTGAGGAAGAGAAATGAAAATTATACTCAGTCGAAAAGGATTTGATTCCGCAAACGGCGGCATTGTCAGCCCTATCTTTGAAGATGGCACGATGATTTCCTTTCCCATTCCCAGTGGGGATACCGACACCTATGATTCGCTCTACTACAATGGGATTCCATACTCCAAAATTTTACATGATTTGAGGTATAAGGGTGGGAACCACTGCCATGTCGACCCGGATTTGGATTTGAGTCGGCGTGCAAAGGAAATTGACGGCTGGTTTCCAGCGTTCGGTCAGCGGGATGCCGCGGCTTCTTACCTAAAGAATCTGGGTGTTGCGCCGGGAGATATTTTCCTGTTTTTTGGAAATTTCCACTTTGTTGAGTGCAAAAACGGGGAATACAAGTATTCGCGGGATTGCGGTGATTTTTACCGTGAAAAAGATATTCAGGTGATTTGGGGCTACCTACAGGTGGGGGAAATCCTTTCTGCGCCCGAAAAGCAAAAAGAAGCGTGGTGGCACCCCCATTCAACCGATGAGCGGACAAGCGGCACAGCGAATGTTATATTCAAGGCATCTGAGAGACTTTCTCTGGATATCACCAAGCCCGGAGCGGGTTTGCTTCCCTTTGACAAAAAGCGCGTGCTGACGATGGAGGGCGCAACAAAAGCAACTTGGGCGATGAATGAAGTGTACGATACACAGCACATATACGGAAAGAGAAAGAACGGCGCAAAGGATCCAATAAAGGGATTATACTACGCGGGCATTTGGCAGGAACTTGGACTGATGGAATCGGATGCCTGCACGGAGTGGGCAAAAAGTATACTTTTATAACAAGGAGCGTAACACCATGACTTTTATCTGCTACCCCAAATGCACCACCTGCCAGAAGGCGCAGAAGTGGCTGGACGAGAACGGCATTTCCTATACATTCCGAGACATCAAAATGGAAAATCCTACTTACAACGAGCTGACCGCATGGCATGAGCGTAGCGGTCTGCCGCTGAAAAGGTTTTTTAACACCAGCGGTCTGCTATACAAATCTATGGGGCTAAAGGACAAGTTGCCCCAAATGAGCGAGGACGAGATGCTGAAGCTCCTTGCGGCAGACGGGATGCTGGTCAAGCGCCCGCTGCTGGTAGGCGACGACTTCGTGCTGGTCGGCTTCAAAGAAGCCGAGTGGGCGGAACGTCTGAAAACCCAATAAATGTCGCCCCACAGGCGACCAAACCCTCCTTCGGATGCGCTACAATGGGAGCATAATCAAACGAAGGAGGGCTTTTTATGACGGAATTGGTTTTTATTTTGGATCGCAGCGGCTCTATGTCAGGGCTGGAATCGGACACCATCGGCGGCTTCAACTCCATGATCGAAAAGCAGAAGCGGGAAGCGGGGGAGACGCTGGTCTCCACGGTGCTTTTCGCCAACGACAGCACGGTCATCCACGACCGTCTGCCGCTGAGCGAGGTGCCGCCCCTGACGGAGAAGGAGTACTTCACCCGCGGCTGCACGGCGCTGCTGGATGCCGTGGGCGGCGCCATCCACCACATCGGCAATATCCACAAGTACGCTCGCCGGGAGGATGTGCCGGAGAAGACGATGTTCATCATCACCACCGACGGCTACGAAAACGCCAGCCGCCGCTACGATTACGAGCGTGTGCGCCGCATGATTGAACGGCAGAAGGAGAGATACGGCTGGGAATTCCTGTTCCTCGGCGCAAACATCGACGCGGCTAAGGAGGCGGCACGTTTCGGCATCGGTGCGGACCGCTCGGTGAACTACAAGTGCGACGAGGCGGGCACAGCGCTGAATTACGAGGTCATCAGCGAGGCGGTGTGCAGCGTCCGCGCCGCCCGGCCGCTTAGCGCCGACTGGAAGCGCCGCATCGACGAGGACGTACAGAAAAGGGGGAGGTAAGAAATATGTGTGGTTCGATTTGGGAGACATCGTAATTCTTTCCCGTTGACTTCTTCCTTCTTCTGTGATACTTGTTTGTCGCAGGAGGTGAGAACCATGTATGATACCCTGCGGGAGCTGCATCGCAAATTCTGGAAAGAACTGCCCATACCCAAACTGGAACGGCAGTACGACGAGGCTTTTCGTGAGCTGATGCGTCGGCTGGAAAAATCGGAGCGCAAGCTGGTGCTGCGGCTACTGGACACAAGAGGTCTGCTGGCGGAAAATGCTGCGTTCGACAGCTTTGCATGTGGCTTTCGGCTGGCACTGGAACTGACAACGGAATCACAACAACACAAAAAAGAACGGTCAGAGGAAGCTCTGGCCGTTCTTTGCGCAACGGAGGAGGAACAAGATGCACACTAGAATCATGTTATTGACAATCGGTGCGGCGCTGCTGCTCACGACCTGCGGACAGATGCGGAACAGCTCAATAGAAAAGACATCGCCGCCAACACCGGCTGTGCAGGAAGAAGCGCGGCAGCCACAAGCAACACCTGAGCCAACAATGACAGCGCAGGAACCGGACACAGTGCTGATCACAGTGCAGGAGCAACCACCAAAAGAGAATACACATCAAGAGGAAAGCACTCCGCAAACCGCCGCTACCCATGAACCCGTCGCGGAACCTACCCATTCAGAGGACATCCCCTCCGAGACCGTCCACGCAAAAACAGGATATGTTGAGCCAGAGCCTACACCAGAACCTGAACCGGCATCCACGCCATCTGCGCCCGCAGACCGTCAGGCGGCCATCAATGTCGCCAACGCCTATGCGGTCACACAGTACGGTGTCACCACAGACACAAGCCTGACAATGGACAACAGTGCCTACCGATTCCCGGCGGCAGTACCGGTGGATGTCTTGCGGGAAACACTGCAAGCCAAGGCGCGGGACATGGTAGACTTTACCTTCCACCAGCTCATGATGCAGACGGGCGTGGACAGTCTTGCAGATGCCGGATTCCGCTGCAACGTCTGCATCGTGGAGAACGGTGGAAGTCTGCTTATCTACGCCCTCTACGCAGGGTAAGCGGCGCAAAACCTGCGTCGGTGTAAGCAAAGAAAAGCAGAACTGACATCCGTCAGTTCTGCTTTTCTTTCTGTGTATACTTGTCCCGCAAGGACTGATGTCCCTTCTGTGCCTCACGCCGCAGCTGGTCTCGCGTTTTCATCTCCCACTGAGCAGGGCTGCCATCTGTGGGAAGATTAAGAAACATGACCTGTTCCGGAAAGCTGTCGGCGGGCGCGTGATCCATATCTGCTGCTACACGCTGCTGCCAAACGGTCGTATCCACAACAAGGGGCATGGCTTTCACATCGTAGCTGCGCAATTCCTGCCAAGTATCGATACGCCTTAAAAATTCTGAGGAATCGATCTTGCCGCCGGTGTATTCACGATGGGCTTTGCTGGCATTGTCCATCCAAGCCTTAAAGTCCGACGCGCTGAAGACCAGCAGCCGACCTCGTTTTTCCGGTATAGCCGTATCGTATCGCTGCATTCGCGCATACATTCGATCCCGAAGTTGCCGGTAGATGAAAAGCGCTTCATCCTGCTCATCCCGTTCATGCCGCATGAGGTTAGCACCCCGACGCTTACAGGTCTGCCCATCGTACCTGCGGTCACAGTACAGTGTTCGCTTCCTCGTGGGCGGGATGAAATATTCCCAACAGTGTACGCATCGCGTGATGCGCTGGGCCTCCTGCGCAAAATACAGTGACAGGATCGTCAGATAGTAGTTCCAGCCGTTCACTGCGCTAAACCGGAAAGGTTCTGTCACCTCTTTCAGATGAATTGGGTCACATTGCTGCGCGACATCAGGGTATACAGTGCGCAGATATTCCCACTGGCGGTGCGGCGTTGAAATATCCATGTTGTCGAAGATCATCTCAAAGATATTGCGGAGGCGGACCTGCAAAAGAACAGGACGTTCTATTGCCTGCAAGATGCGTTGGCCGGAGTAGAGCAAGAACGAAGCGGAGCCGTCGTCAGGCTGCTGAAGGGCAGCTCGCAGATGTACACGGGCGTCTAACCAGCCTACGGGATCCGTGCGGCGGAGCTGTTCGGGCAGCTCCAGTGCCTGTGAAAGGAAGTCGCGGTACTCCAAAACACTGATATCCAATTTCTCTTCAAACAACGGATGTGTTTCCCGCAAATGCCGGACTGCATCGGTGTATGCCGTGAGATCGATTTCGGCAGCGGCTAGAAGAAGCTCTGCCGCCGAGTGGGGCGGCAGCTCGATCTGCGTTCCGTCATCGCAGATCAAAACCGGCATGAAGCCGCTGTCGGCTGTCGTACACAGATCAAAGTGTGGAATTGCAGAAGTCACATCGACACCTCCCGGCAAAAAAGATCACTTCATGATGTATTTTACGTCGGGCTTATTGTACCATGGGGGCATGAAGAAGGAAAGAGCTTCCACTGCACCTTCACAACTACATACCCATCACCAGAGAAGATACTCGCCGGGGAAGTATGCCACGACGCTGCACAGAGCAGCTGAGCGTGCCAAGGCTGAGAGAAACGCCGTGCAGGCAAAGCGCGGCAGGAACGGCCTGTGGTGCATGGCAAATCCAACGAAAAGAGGTGAGAACCGTATATCGTCCCTACAAAAATGAAAGCCGCCAAACTGCTGCAACAGTCTGGCGGCACGCCGCGCTTCGGAAAACGCAGACGCCATCTGTAGCAAGTCTAACAGAGAGACCTCCGAAACGCAAGTTCTTTTTCTCTGAATTTGAAACGAGGAGTATCTCATGAAACGATCTGTCTATACAAACTACGACGAACTGCCGCTGTTCCTTAACGCAGAAATGGTGGCAAAGGTGCTGGGCATCTCCATCTCCAGCGCCTATGAGCTGATGCACGAAGCGAGTTTCCCCGCTCTGCGTGTGGGCAGCCGCATCGTAGTCCCGAAAGAAAAGTTCTGCCAGTGGGTAGAGGCGCAGACAGGCGGTGTAAGATGACCCATACCCTGCCGTGGCAGAAGCCAGACCCTGTCAAAAACTATTACCCCGTGCCGAAGGTCATCTGCCAACTGGGCCTGTCACCCGGTGAGATCGCCGTGTACTCGTTCCTGCTGTTCTGCGAGGATCGCAAGACCTACCAGTGCTATCCCAGCTACCGTACCATCGGTGATGCCGTGGGCATGAGCCGCAATACGGTGTGCAAATATGTGCGGTTGCTGGAGGAGAAAGGACTCATCCGTACGGAGCGCACCACCGTCACGTTGAAGGACGGACGCAAACGGAACGGCTCACTGCTCTATACGCTGCTGCCGGTGGAGCAGGCGCTGGCACGGCACAACCAGCACCAACTGCACCTCGCGGAGATGGCCACTGAACGTCACCGCGCTCAGCAGAAGCTGGCGGCACAGGCGACAGAACCCCCGTGTTCACCCCTGTGAGCCCCTGTGTGGCCTCGGAGGAACACGGGAGGGTAAGGATAGCGGCTCCGGAGGTTTGGAGCGGTTTTGACCCGCTTTTCGGCGCGCTTAAAGTATAGCAGGATAAAAGGCTGGCGTCGGAACCGACGCTCTGCCTGCTCACATCTGCCCGCAGTGCGGACAGTTTACGGAGGTTCTCGGCGGAGTCGAAAATGGCGCCTGTTGGGCAAGGCTTTACGGAGGTTGGCGTCATAGTCCCCGCAATGGCAGATTTTACGGGACTTTCGACGCGCCTTATGAAGATTTGGAGGAAATATGAGTGAAAGCAAAGATAGATTGAATTTCCGGATGAAACCGGAAACAGCGGAAAAGCTGGAGCACTGGTACAAAGCCGACCATTGCCGCAGTAAGAATGAGTTCGTGGAAAAGGCCGTGAACTTCTACGCGGATGCACTGGCGGCAGAGAACAGCACCACGCTGCCGCTGGCGATACAGACCGCCATCGATGGGCGATTGAAGATGTTGGAGGATCGCGTGGCGTCCATCCTCTACAAGCAGACGGTTGAGATGGACATGGCCATCTCCATCCTACTGCAAAGCGTCAACGTGGACGAATCCGTGCTGCGGCAGGAGCGGGCCAAGAGCATCGCGGCGGTCAAACGCACCAATGGCCGTCTGCGCATGGAGCAAAAACTTCGCGAGTTGGAGAATGAAGAATGGCAAGGCTGATCGTCAAGAGCCCCTACATCAAGTGCGGCGGCGGCCAAAACGCCAGCGGTTACCTGAACTACATTGCAACCCGTGAGCGTGTGGAGATCGTGCCGGATGACCGACCGCCTACGAGAAAGCAAGAACAGCTCATCCAAAAGTTGGTGAAGGATTTCCCAGACACGAAAGAACTGCTGGAGTACGACGACTACAAAAATGCACCCACAAAGGCCAACGCTTCGTCCTTCATCACGCTGGCGTTGGAGCAAAACTGGAGCCGTGTGCAATCCACCGAGGGCTACGCCAAGTACATCGCCACCCGTCCCAGAACCGAACGGTTGGGCAGCCACGGCCTGTTTGGTGACGCGGATCATGTGTCACTGGACAAGGCCATGGACGAACTGAACCACTACACCGGCAACGTGTGGACGCACATCATTTCCTTGAAGCGGGAGGATGCCGCACGGCTGGGCTACGACAACGCAGCGGCGTGGCGTACACTGCTGCGCACACACAGGAACGACATCGCCGCCGCTATGAACATCAAGCCGGAGGACTTTCGTTGGTACGCTGCTTTCCATGACGAAGGTAATCATCCCCATGTCCACATGATGGCATGGTCTGCAACGCCGGGGCAGGCGTACTTAGACAAGGAAGGTATTCGTCAGATCAAGTCCACACTGACCAGCCAAATTTTTCAGCAGGAGTTGCTGCATCTCTACAAGGAGAAAAGTGTCTCCCGTGACGAGCTGGTGCGACAGACGCGGCAGACCATGCTGAAACTGGCGAAGCGTATGCGGGACGGCCTCTGCATCTGTCCGCCCGCTGAGAAGAAACTATGGGAGCTGTCGCAGAAGCTGGATGAGGT
>OGQO01001957.1_pt1 | contig 17201 bp, 18 predicted proteins | sample 1553241 | NCBI WGS metagenome assembly OGQO01 (sample SAMEA2579933, study PRJEB22360) | human gut metagenome | biome: human gut; feature: human-associated habitat; material: faeces | place: Denmark | collected 2008/2010
TAGTAACCATTGTCAGCTGTTCACTATCCTAATAGGTTTTCGGACAGCCTCCCCCACGAAAGAGAAAGGGTATATGCTTGACTCTTCAAAATTATACTTTGCCATCCACTCTGTTCGTCTCAGGTGTGCCTAAAGATGAGAATAATGGTAATGCATCGTGGAGACCTGAAATAATTTTAAAATGTATAAACTGGAAAAAGGTATTAAATGATTTATGAGTAAACCGACTATAAGTGTCATAGTTGCTATCTATAATGTAGAAAAATATATTTCAAAATGTATAGAAAGTATACTATCTCAAACATATAAAAACATAGCATTAATACTTGTGGATGATGGGAGTCCAGATGAATCGTTGGGTATATGTAGAAGATATGCAATGATGGATAATCGTATTAAAATTATCACGAAAGCAAATGGAGGACAAGCATCAGCACGCAACGCAGCTTTGGATATAGCCAAAGGTGAATACATTGGATTTGTAGATGGAGATGACTGGATTGAGCCCAATATGTATGAAGTATTGATCTCAGCCATGATTGAGAACAATGCGGATATTATACAATGTAGTTGGTATAAAGTAGATGCTTCTTCAAATCAAAAGACGGTTACTGACGGATGTTTTGAAAAAGAGTTTTATACTTCAGATGAAGGATTAGATGAGTTGTGTACTTCTACAAACAAACACTTAAATACAAGTGTATGTAGTAAACTCTTTAGAGGTGATATTGCAAAGCAATTTCGCTTTACTCCTGTAAGAGCGTACGAGGATGATGAATATATTTTCAAAACGGTTTCAGTCGCTAAGTCGATAATTTGTATTGATACACCTCTGTATAATTACTTAAACAGAGCGAACAGTACAATGACTTCGGCTTTTAATATCAATAAAATAGCTTTAGTTACTATTCAAAAAAACATATGTGAACTATTAAAAGTGCGCTACCCCCAACGCTTTTATGCTATGCAAAAAGCCCTTTGCTCAAAACAATTTTACATTCTAAATTGTTTGTTGCAATCCAAATCAATCCCAAATGCAAAAGAAGAAGCAGAAAAGATTAAGAATGAAATATTATCTTCTTATGGTGAATATATGAATAATCACGAAATGGGAAATAATAGGTTAATGCTACTCGTAGTTAAATATATGCCTAAAATGATATGGCAATTAATTTTAAAAGTAAAATTTTATTAAACATGAAACAACCTTTAGTAAGCATTTTAGCTCCATGTTATAATGGAGCTCGTTTTCTACATAAATTCTTTGAATCTTTATTAGAACAACAGTATAAAAAAATAGAATTAGTTTTCATAAATGATGGTTCCATAGATGATTCTGAAAAGATTGTTTATTCATACAAGGCAAAGATGGAGGCTTGTGGAATGTCATTAATTTATGAATATAGAGAAAATGCAGGTATTGGAGCAGCGATTGATCGTGGCTTGAAACTTATGCATGGTGAATATTTTACTTGGATAGGAATAGATGATTATTATCATCCATTGTTTCTTCAGAAGTTAGTTTCCTTTATGGAGGAAAATAAGAAGTATTCTGTTGTTAGAGATGACGGATATATTGTAGATGAGAATGATAACACTGTCATCTTAGGGAAAATGGCAGATGCAAACTATGACAAATACAATGAACACTTGTTTGATAATGCTATTTTGGAAAGAAACTTTCAATTTGGATATAGTTTGGTGAGAACTACTGATTTTCTCAAAATAAATCCCAAGAGAACCATTTATCCATCAAGGGAAGGACAGAATTGGCAAATTTTATTGCCTCTTTTTTATAATGGATTAAGTGCGTTCTATTCTGAACCATTGTACTATGTATTGAATAATTCACATAGTGTTTCACGTGATCCTCGTAAAGGAGGGTTGAAAAAGTTACTTGCACAAAAGGAGGAATACAAAAAAATCCTTACTGAAACGTTGTTTTCATTTCAGTTTCATGAAAGAGAAAAGTATTTACTCATCGTTAATGATAAATATGCGAGAATGGAGATGCGTTTAGGATATGAATTCAATGATGGGAATTTGTTAAAGAGAAAATATCAGGAACTTAAAAAACTAGGTACTGTAAAAAACATCGACCATATTTTATATCTGCGTTTTCATTTTCCAATATTTAACAAGATTCTTGTTTGTTTAAAAACATTTTTTGCAAAAAGATCATAAATATGAAATTAGGTATATTGACCCAACCCTTGTCTTTCAATTATGGCTGTAATCTTCAAGCGTTTGCTCTTCAAAGAGTATTGGAGAATATGGGACACCAAGTCATAATCTTAGATAGATGGCCAAAAGAAAAACAAATAACATTTTTAGAGACAGTTAAATTTGATATCGAGAATGCCTTAAAAGATATAATTAAATTTTTATTAAACAAACCCATTTATCATCCAATAAAAGAAACTAATAAGGCTTATTTTGGAGAAAAAATCTTGGCATTTCAAAATCGGTATTTGAAAAAAAGTTCCGTATTAAAATCAACAGACGATATGGCTGTCTGCGTTAAATCATTGACACTTGATGGAATCATTGTGGGAAGCGATCAAGTATGGAGACCTGCCTACAATGTAGACGGCATGCTTGAAAATATGTTTTTAGATTTTGTAGAAGACTCTTCGTTGCTAAAAATAGCATATGCAGCATCATTTGGTGTTTCAGAGTGGGAATATACCATAGAACAGACCAAGCGTTGTGCCAATTTGATTAAGAAGTTTGATGCGGTTTCTGTAAGAGAAGATAGTGGTGTTCTTTTGTGTGAGAAATATTTAAATAGAGATGCCTCTCATGTATTAGATCCTACTTTGTTGTTGGATAAATCTGTTTATGAACAGATTTGTTTAAATAATCACAAAGAAATAACAGGCTCTCTCTTTTGTTATATATTGGATAATTCTCCATTTATTAAAGATATGATTAAGAAGATTGAGAGCAAAATAGGTCTACAGTCTTATATGTGCTTACCGCCTTCTCCAGAAGGGTGTTATAATGTGTTTAATAAAAAAGAAAGCATTTTTCCTTCTATTGAGTATTGGTTATCCTGTTTCTCAAATGCAAGTATAGTTTTAGTAGATAGCTTTCATGGAGCTGTTTTTTCTATCATCTTTAATAAGGAATTTTGGGTAGTTGGCAACAAAAGGAGGGGAATGGCAAGATTTACCAGTCTCCTTAAAACTTTTGGACTTGAAAATCGTATGCTTGACATAAATGAAGTTTTTAAAGTGGATTTAACAGAAAAAATCGATTGGAAAAGGGTAAACTCTATTATGGAAAGTGAGAAGGAAAAATCTATAGTTTTTTTGTATAAGACATTTAAAGAGTATAATCCCCCAAAATGACGAACGGTACTTTAAAAAGTAAAATCCTTTCAGGCTTATTTTGGCAATATTTCCAACGCATAGGCAATCAATTAGTTGGTTTTATTGTTTCTATAATATTAGCCAGGCTTCTGTTGCCTGAGGATTTTGGAGCAATTGCACTAATAGGCGTATTTATCACGATTTCCAATATATTTGTAGATAGTGGATTTGGAAATGCTTTGATACAAAGAAAAGACATAGATGATGTTGATACGTCTTCTGTTTTCTATACCAATATTGTTATCTCAGTTTTCATTTATGTAATAATATATATCATTTCGCCATTCGTAGCACAATTCTATGAGATGCCCATCCTATGTGCATTGCTGCGCACTCAGGCACTGCAGGTTATACTAATGGCATTTTATTGTGTACAAAACGCAATGCTTGTACGCAATATGAAATTTAAAATAAATTTCTATGTTAATCTTACAGCCGTAATTATTTCCTCTATAATAGGAATTACTTGTGCTTATAGTGGATGTGGTGTATGGAGTTTGGTCGCTTCACAATTGACAATGCAAATTATAAATGTAGTAGGATATTGGATAATGGTTGGGTGGCGTCCTAAACTAATATTCTCATTTACTCGTATTAGAAGTTTATTAGGATATGGTTCTCGCATATTGGCAGGCTCATTATTACATGTCATATATAATAATGTGTACAACCTTATAATTGGAAAGCGCTATTCTTCAACCCAATTAGGTTATTACAATCGTGGACAACTAATACCTACTATTTTAGTAGAAAATGCGGCTAATACTATAAATGGTGTTATGTTTCCAGCCATGTCTAGTATACAGGATGATAGAGAAAGGTTACTTGTTTTAGTGAGGAAAATGGTTTCTATTGTAGCGTTTATAGTCTTTTTATTAATATCTTTACTATTGCCTTTATCGCATGATATAGTTATAGTTTTGCTAACAGAAAAATGGCTACCATGCGTTCCATTTATGCAAATTGTTTGTGTAACAGTATGCTTCACGCCTTTTATTCTGATAAACTCTGCCATATTGACCAGTTTAGGAGAGAGTGATAAGTACCTTAAAACAACATTTATCTCTAAGTTATTATCAATTATATTGATATTACTTTCTTCTTTTGTTGGAATATATTTTATGGTAGCTATGGGGTGCGTAGCAGCAATCATTTCAGTATGGATTACTGGTTTTTGGAACAATAAATTGATAGGCTATTCATGGGTATATTTCTTACATGATATATTGCCTTCTATGATTCTTGCTATCATTGTGTCATCTTTATTATTCGGACTAAATTATTGTAGACTACCTCTATTATTGTATATAATAGTAGGAGGTCTAACTGGGCTTGGCGTTTATTGTGCTACGGCTTATTTCTTAAAGTTTAAACAGATTAGATTAATTTTAGAAACACTTAAAAAGAAATGAAAATAAATCCATTAGTTAGTATAGTTATTCCAGTATATAATGGAAGTAACTTTTTGTCACAAGCTATAGAAGCAGCTTTATCCCAAACATATAAGAATATAGAAATACTTGTAGTAAATGATGGTTCAAAAGACGATGGTGCAACGGAAAAGGTAGCATTATCGTATGGTGACAGAATATAATATCTTTCGAAGCCAAATGGAGGTGTTTCTTCTGCTTTGAATTATGGCATAGAACATATGTCTGGCGATTATTTTTCTTGGCTTAGCCACGACGACTTATATGAACCAGATAAAATAGAACAGGAAGTGGTAGCATTAGCTTCTCAAGAAAATCCAAACAATACCATCATTTGTTGTGCAGATAGTTTGATAGATGTTGATGGCAAGCCCATCTATCACCCAACCAAACAGCTAACTGGCTTATATTTAGGATCAAGACTCTTTGATATATTTTTTTCTCAACACTTGATAATAAATGGTTGCACTTTATTGATACCAAGAGAGGCTTTTAAGCATTTTGGAGGCTTTAGTAGTTTCAAATATATACAAGATACCGAGTGTTGGATAAAATTCATGTTGGGTGATATGAATTTTTTCTTTATAAAAGATAAACTTGTCAAGATGCGTGTACATGCAGGACAAGTCACTCAACGTATGCCTGAGTTATTTTACACGGAGATGCGACAATTTAGTAATGATATAATAGATAATTATCTGATTAATGGAAAATTATCTCATTCAAATATCAAGGCATTTTTGATATATCATTATAAGAAACATAATAAAGATATCTACACAAAAATAGAGAAGTGTGTGGGAAATATTATGCCAATAAAGAAATATATGTATCAACTATATGGTTATGGATTCTCGATTTTAGGTTATATATATTCAAAAACCATTAAACGATGAGAAAAATGAAACAATTGAAATTGTTGTTAGTAGCAAATGAAGCAAAGGAACATATTCTAAAATTTCATCAACCGACAATTAAGATGATGATTAACGAAGGATGGGTTGTTGATGTTGCGTGTGGTGGCGATGAAAAAATAGAGTGCTGTAATACACAGTATAAATTACCGATAAGCCGTTCTCCTTTACATACAAAATGGAATAAGGGATACAGAATGCTTAAAAAAATCATAGATGAAAATCATTATGATATCGTTTATTGTCATACTTCCGTCGGAGCGCTTCTTGCACAAATTGCATGTAAAGACGCTCGACAAAAAGGCACCAAGCTTATAAAATTTGCTCATGGAACCTATTTCTATAAGAATGCACCATTATTAAATTGGCTGTATTATCCTTTATATAAGTATCTTTCTTTTATTACTGATGTAATGATAACAATTACTCAAGAAGATTATCAGTTTACATCTAAGCATTTCTCACATGCAAAAACATATTTGGTTGATGGAATAGGAATTGATACGTCGAGATTTACAAAAGAAATATCAGATAATAGCAGGGAGATATATAGAAGGGATATGAACATTCCTCAAGACGCAACAGTGTTAATATATTGTGCAGAACTGATAAAGAACAAGAACCAAAAACTATTGTTGGATTCTTTAAAAGAAGTTATGAAGACACGTCCTAATGTTTATTTGGTGTTAGTCGGGATTGATCATATTGATGGCAAATATAAGGAATATTCAAAACGATTATCTGTAGAGGATCATGTGCGTTTTTTGGGATGGCGTAATGACATTGCGCAGTTATATGATATGGCTGATATATGTGTAGCTTCTAGTATTCGTGAAGGGTTTGGATTGAATATTGTAGAGGCGATGTTATGCAAACGCCCTGTTATTGCTACCAATAATAGTGGTCATGCTTCTATTATCAATGATGGTTATAATGGATTCCTCGTAAAATTAGGAGCTTCTAATATATTCGCTGATAGAATAATAAGGTTAACAGACGATGTTAAACTTAGAGGGCAATTTGTTGATAATGCTTATAAAGATATAAATAAATACAGTTCTTTTGAAATTCTCAAAAAACTAAAAGAAATCTTTTACAAAACCATAAAGTAAGTACATGTCATTCAAGAAGAATATATTATTAATAAATGCTGAAGGAGTACAAGCCATTTGTATGGCTCGCTCATTGCGTAAGTTGGGACATAATGTTGTTGGCTTTTGCAATCATAAAATGACGAGTGGTTATACAACGAGATGGCTAAGTGAAAAGTATGTATCACCAGATATAACATTACATCAAAAAGACTTTGAAGAGTTCTTGTTTTGTTATATCCAAAATCACAAAGTGGATGCAATAATACCTTTAGCAGATGATGGTGCTGAGTTCTTAAGCAAGAACAAGAAGCGTATCGAGGCAATGGGCATTATTTGCGCCATCCCATCTTTCGATGTCTTCAACATCGCTAATGACAAGCAAAAACTCATGGAGTTGTGTGAGAAGTATAACTTATCGCATCCAAAGACACGTGAACTTAATCCTCAGGATTTAAAGCCTACTGCCGATTATGTTGGTTTCCCGGCAATGATAAAGCCAAACCTCTCGCAAGGAGCAAAAGGTATTGTGAGAGTGGATAACATGATGGAACTGGAACAAAAGTTTCCTGATATACACAAGCAATTTGGAGCTTGTACATTGCAACAATATGTCGATCAACCAGACTACTACTATAATGTAATGATGTATCGCGACAAGCGAGGACGCATTGTCGGACAGACCATCATAAAGATAAGAAGATACTTCCCATTGAAGGGTGGAACAAGTTGCTATAGTGAAACTGTGGAACATCCTTTCCTTTTGAAAGAATGTGAGGAAGTGCTTAATAAGCTTGGTTGGATTGGTTTTGCTGACTTTGATGTATTGGAGGATAAGCATAGCGGAGAGTTGAAGATTATTGAGATAAACCCCCGTGTGCCTTCAAGTTTCCAAGCAGCATTTGCTGCAGGTATGGACTTTGGACGGATATTTATGGCTGATATATTTAATGAGTCTATGCCTGAATTTGACTATCAGACTGGTAAACAAGTGAGATGGATGGGGTTGGATGTTATGTGGTTCTTGTTCTCTCCTGATAGATTCAAGTTCAAACCTTCGTGGTTTAAATTCTTTGGAAAGGATGTCAGCTATCATGACGGTGCATGGAATGACCCATTGCCCATGTTGGCTGGAATGTTTGCTGGCGTAGTGAAATATTTGAACCCAGAATTTAGAAAATCTAAGCTGAAGGGATAAAAACATAATATAAAAAATGTCACAATTTAACACATTGACTAAGTCAGAGTCGTATCTTCTTGAATTACTTGCTTCTTCTATTAATGATTGTCATTTTGATAAGTTTCGAGATAATGAATTGACAGATGAAGAATGGGGTGATTTAATAAAAACAGCGAGTTGGCAAGGTGTTGCTGCTATTATATGTAGTCAAATAGAAAGACTTCCTCAAAGCCAATTGCCTTCACGAACGCAAACAATTAATCTCATTGGGCTCAAAATATCACAACAAAAACGTTATAATAAACAAAAAAATATAGCTTCAGCCTTTGCTAATGCTTTGAGAAGCGAAGGTGTCAAGATGTATATTTTAAAGGGTTTTGCATATAGTTCATATTATGAGGATCCCTCACTGAGAACATGTGGAGATTGTGACTGTTTCTTAGTAGATGTTTATAACAACTTGGCTTTTGCAAAGGGAAATACAACTGCACAATTATTTCAAGCCAATATAGATTATGAACACTATAAACACTCCCATATTCAAATACATGGACTCATGATTGAGAATCATGAATTTTTAACAGATTTCAGATCTACAAGACAGGGGAAAATAACAGAACGATTACTTTGAGATCTTCTTATTAAAGAGGAAGGCGCAAAGTTATTTGATACTGATATGATGAAACCCAATGATTATTTCAATTTACTTTTTTTAGTTAGACATGCTCATGGCGATTTTATTGATGGTGGTATAACTTTAAGAATGTTATATGATCTTGCTGTTATGCTGAAGAAAATAGAATGCAAAATAAATTGGAGTGACTTTTATCAGGATTTAAGTATATGTAAGCTCTCTGACTTCTTCAATCTTATTGTTGGTATATGTGTCAAGTACTTTGGATTAAGTTTAAGTACAGTTCCGGATACTTACAAAGAAACCGCTTTAATTGATGAAGTTTTTTATGATACGATTAGAGGTGGGTTACATATAAAAGGAAAGGAAACTCTTCCGCAAAAGACATTACGAATACTAAAACGTTTTAAAAGGATGTGGCATTATAGGAATCTTGCTACAGAAAAATATCCAGTCATGATTTGGAATTCCTTTGCCTTTAGTTCATATATACATCGAAAAGTATCAATATAATAGATTTGCTATAGATTAATAATATCAAAAAACAATTATGATTTATAAAACTATAAAACGTATTTTTGACTTTGTATGTGCCTTCCTTGGCATTGTAGGCACTTCACCAATATGGATACTTTCCATTATTCTTACAGAATTAAGTGACCCAGGACCTTTGTTTTACTTTTCCAACCGTGTGGGCAAGGACAACAAAAAGTTTAAGATGTGGAAGTTTCGCTCTATGCGTGTGGCAAGAGGGGCTAATGAGACATCGCTGCGTCCTGACCAGGACCGTATATTCTGGTGGGGTAAGATTATGCGAAGACTGAAGATTGATGAGTTACCTCAGTTGATGAACATTCTGAATGGCACTATGTCGATTGTAGGTCCGCGTCCTGCTGCTGTTGATCAAGTTGACATTACACGTGGAGGTGCTAATGCTATTGCAGCTACTGTGCCTTGTGGTTTGACTTCGCAATCAAGTTTGTGGGATTATATCTATGGTGACCAATTTCCAGATGAGGAAGAATATAATGAGAAAGTATTGCCAATTCGCTTGAAACTTGACGTATATTACGTAAAACACGCCTCGTTCTTTGTTGATATCAAACTGATTATCTGGACTGTCATTGCTATCCTATATACTGCTTGTGGTAAGTATCCGCAGTGGATGCATGATAAGTTAGTGGGGTATGCGGAACTATAGCTTTTATGCAAGAAGGAATGGTGAATATTATCTTTGATACAAATGCCGCAAGGGATTTTGTTACAGGTGTAAAGTTAGAAGAACTTGCTGCATTTGCAAAAAATATGTTTGAACTTTATACGACAAAAGGGTTGAGATTGATGATTTCTCCAATCGTCATTATGGAGTTACTTTGTCATTTAAGTGATACTAAAGACAAAGATTTTAGTGTCAGTTTTAAAGCTATTAAGGCTATGATGCTGACACAAGAATACCAGTTAAATGGAAATCTCAGAAGTATGATGTCTCCTGGTGAATTACTCGTTGCAAATGAAATTTATCATATGCATTGTGAGCAGAGAGAACAGATGTACATGAGCATTATGGCGATTGCAGAGGAAATATCTCATCGAAATATTGACAACTTGCCTGATTTACATACAATTGACGGTAATTTTATTAAGGATTATGTTGATGATATAGAGAAGTCATTTGCTCAACAATTCAGAGAAGTGTGTAAAAGTGTTGAGTTTTTGGCAAAGTATATGGGAGATAGTTTTGAAACAAACCTCAATACTTTAAAGACAGAGTGTTTACTTGCAACTTATTTTACAAGAACAACGTATAATCTACTTATGAACGAAGGGAAAGTTCCAGATTATAGATTTTTTTTATACCCCTATGCACCTCAAACATTAGGTAATGTGAAGCAAGGTATAAAGTTTGTTCACCAGATGGAAGAGAACAATAAAGAGGTTATTCGGCGTTACCCTGCTTTTATCTCATTAGCAAAAGAGGTTATTAAGAGGATTCATCTGAACAAAAATATGTCTGATGACAAACTGCATAATTATATATGGGACAACTTGTCCTCAAACTTCTTCTGCAAAGCAAGCATTCTTGCCCACATTGCCGTTGGGGAAATATCATCGGGCAAGAGATTGGTCTTTACAATCTCCGCCTTGTCCTTATCCACTGAGTAACGTATGGCATTTGCGCCATGACTTATTACCTTTGCTTTTGCTATCATATATGTTGTATGTTCTATTGTGTTAAGTATTTCTCTATCTCAATCATGCGGTTCAAGATCACCTCTGCGCTTGTTCTCCATCGTTTCATAAAGATTTCGCTGCGGAGAATGTTCTCACGTTCCGTAAGCGGACGTCCTTTGAGAAAGCCGAACAATTTCTGTATATCGCCCCTGGCATCCGAAAGGCTGTTCAAAGCCTCCATTTCTTTGTCAGTCAAGCGTTGTTTGGGATATTTGCCCTCCAACCGCTTGCGTGCGTATGCGCTTGTGGTCAGTCCGCAAAGAGCAGCATATTCCGCTATCTCCTTATGGAGTTGCGGTGTCAGCCTTACTATCAGACGGCTCGTGTATTTCTGTGCCTCCTTTTCTATATTTTTCTTATTCATACCAAGTATTGCTTCTATAAAAGTGTGCAACCCAATGCGAGCTTGCGAGCGTTCAAGAAGTCCATTGGCATACGTACAAACGAAGTGCGTTTGTATGACATTGGTATTTCTTGCATAGCACTGCTATCAGAGTTTACGCACAAGCACGCTACGCATAGGGGTTGCACCAGTTCACAGACTTGTTGTATAACGGTTTTCAAATTACCCAAGCAACAGCAATTGTGGGGCATCCTCCGCTTCCATCTGTTCCTTGAAGAATTGCCTTCTGGCTTCTGCCTCCAGTTCCATGTCAGAGACGCTTGGCGGTGGAACATCTTCCTCCTCGCCATTATTGCCATTTCCTGAAGTTAGGGAAGAAAAGGAACTGTTGGCAAGTTGTGTTGGAGAAGTACTGCCATTTTTGATGGGTGGATCCTCCTTGTTAGGGAATGCGGTTGTGGAAGTCATAGTATTAGACTTGCCGGAACAGTCTCTTTGGTTGATGGGAACATAGTGAGGATTGACATATTTCTTGCCGTCAACAATCCATGCAGAAATGCAGAGCAATGTGTGAACACTTCCTCGTCTTGTCTGTACAGAAGAAAGGATGCCCAATTTGTTCATGTGGTCAAGCATCTTGGAGACGGTTTTTCGGTCACACTTCCATAGTTTGGATAGAGCCACCTCTGACATGTTCACTTCCCACAATTCTGTTGTGGACTCCCCAATCTCATTTGAGGTTTCAATCTGTCGTGTCACAATCTGAATGAGTTGATAAAGGCATGAAAGGCGATTGATGCCAGCCGTGCCACCCATCAGATAGTTTACTTGTTCATTACTCAGGATAATGCTGTTGAAAATATTACTGTTCATCGTTGTTTTCTTTTTGTTGTGTAAATCTGTTCATGCTGTTATGCGGAAAACTCTCTGCCGTGAAAAGAGAAACTATCGCCTCATGCCGAAGCCTCTCTCTGGCATATAATACTCCTTGTCGTATGCGATATGGTCAAGCACACGTTGCAGTCGGTCAAGTTGGGGGCTGTCAAGCACTTGTATGGCATTGATGGTAATTTTCTGTGATGCAATTCTTCGATGCTCACAGTTTCTTTCAGACATGGTTCCGTCACCGTCAGCATAGACCGAGTGAAGATAGGTATTGACTGCTTCCGTCTGTTCCTTGCTTGGGTAAGCAGCAGGAAAGCGGTCGGAAATGTAGTCTACCATATTGCTGACCGCATTAGCCAACAGAGGGTCACGTTTTTGCAGACTGTTTACAAGTTCATCTTTCGTCATGATGCTATGGTCTATTGTTCATTTCATTCAGACGGCTTGCTGCCTCCAGTCTTATCTCCTCCTCCGACATGGCTCTTGCTCCTCGTACCCAGTCAAGCAAGGCTTTCTTCTCAAAGAAGATGAGCTTGCCAGCAGGCTTGAAGTACGGCAACTGGTTAAGATGCGTCATCTTGTAGAGCGTGCTCTTGGCAATGCCGAGAAAGGCGGAAGCCTCTTCAAGGTTCAACACTTCCTTTGTCATATAGCAAAGGTTCTCCAACTTGTTCACTCTCGACTGAAGCTCCACTATCTTGCGCTCATGGTCGAGGTTCATCTTTAATGCGTTCTTTTCTGTCATGAATCTGATATTTTGTTTATTTCGTTATCGATTTCGGCTGCAAAGGTATATTGTTGCCAATGATATTCAAGCAGCCGTTATGGTTTATTAAAAGTGCTGATTTTCAATTCTTTGGTTCTATTTTACCATGCTGCAATGTGGTAGATTGGTCGGACACTCACTTGAAATTCAGCATCTTCAAATGTCTATCGTTCAAACATTCACCAAACCAAGGATTGGACAATAAGGGTGGCAAATCTTTGGTTCTATTGCCAGTTCTCGTTTTTGAAAATGTCCAACAGAGTGCAAAACAAAATTTAACACCCAATTTTCGCAAACCAAGCCGTTTGAGGTCAAAACCGTTTGCAATAACCACATTTGGGGTACAATGGTAGGAAAATGAGTTGTGAATGAGAGAAATAGGGATTTCCCCTCGTTTTTCAAGGGACAAATTTGTACCTTTGCAAACGAAACAGAGGTATTCCACAAGGGATATTTCGGGCGAAGTGTTCTTGACTTTATTTTTCCGTGGTTTTGTCCCGTTTTTGTCCCTCGCTGATTTTGTGTCACGAGACAAGAATTTATAAATGGCTGATTTACAGCGACTAAAATCGTGTTTTGGAGAATTGGTAACGGCAACCACCAGTAACCACCAAAAAGGCCCATTCGAGCCTGTGAAAGTAGCGTCGCACAGGAACTCGTTGGTCTGGAAAATCACGTCATCAATCTCTTCTTCCAAGATGTTGATACCGAAGTCGGATAATATGCTGCTGTTGTCTGCCATAACTCCTTATCTATTTATTTTCAAATCATTGTCATCCTCGTTCGAACCATTATTACTGCCAGAAGATGTGTTGTTTCTCACTGCCATTCCTGCCTCTCGCCATTTGCTGGATGCACTGCTGATGATACTTCGTTTGTTGGCGGTCTGGTAGTTACCGTTTGCTGTCAACAATTCCTTGGTCTTGCTGGCATTCGAAATCTGCACCAGTTGCTTCACAAGTGTCTCGTTCTGTTTTGCCACATCTGCATAAATCTGTAGGTACATCTTCTTACGCTTGGCATTGGGCATATAGGCATCCTTGGTGGCTTTGATGGCTGTCTCATAGACATAATAGTATTCTGTCCAGCGTTGCTTGTCACCGATGGATCCGCCTACAGGCAGGATGCGGTCGATGTTGCTCTTGAAGGCATTCATCTTGCTGTTAATTTTGCTTCCTTCCACTTTCCAGGCGAGGTCAATCTGACGGTCTGCCATATTCAACGCCTCAATCTCTGCTCTCTTAGTCAGGGCAGAGTCGATGGCTTCGGCATATTCCACTTGATTGTAAGCTCCGATTCCTGCCGTGGTACGAAAACCGAGTTTGTTCTTGCTGGCAGCCGATTTCTTGTAACTGCTGTGCAGTAACTGATAGTACAATTCTGGTGACAGACTACCACTACCGATTTCCATCACCGTTATCTGGTTCTTTTTCGAACTGTCGTGATTGTATGTCACACCACTTTGGGCATTGCCGCTGATAGCGACTCCCAACATCAACATGATGGTTCCTATTCTTGTTTTCTTTCTATCCATGCCTATACATTATTATATATGGGATTATAAATTCTTCGTTCTCTCAATATCCGAGTTTACCTGCCACTCGCCACCGACCGAAGGCATCTTCCAGTATTTGCTGCTTGCTTTTGGTTCGGTAAACCTTTTCTTTCCAATAGCCGATGCGCACTTGGATATATCGCCACGACTCAAAGTAGCTTTTGTTCAGATGCTTCTCTATATTGTCAAGCGAGGTGTTGATGCTTTCCAACACCACAAGAAGGTCTGCCGTAGAACACGCTGCCGCTCCTGTGGCATACAGCACCAAGTCGCTCACGCTTTTGTAGAGGTATTCGCCTTCATTTGCGATATTCTCTATGGCTCGTCGGTTGATGCCTATCAGTGTGGTATCGGCAAGCGAGATGCGCTTTCGTTTGATGACTTTTTTGTTGTAGTCATCCAACAGCTTCTTATAGTCCGATATTCTGTCGCTCACACCCTCGTAGGTGAAGTACACGTTCAAACTGGTTCGTAAACTTTGATATAGCACATCTATCACATCGAACGCTCTGGTGTACTTATCCAGGTCCACGTTCAGTTCCTTGTATGCCTTGGTCTCGTCCTTACTGTAACCGTGCAACAGTTTGTTGCTGTATTCCAACGTGCTTCGTGCAAGCAACAGGCTCCGCTGTTTCTTGTGGTCATTGATGTAGGCTTCTACGCTGGCAACATCAAATCCCCATTGGGCGAATATTTTAGAGGGGAGGGCGAGGAGCAAGATTGCTATCAGCAATGTTCTCACAATATCCATTCGTCGCTTCTTGCTCACTGGCCCTGCAACCCTCTCCGCTGCATCAGCCTTGTATTCTTTTCTATTTCTCATTTTCATTGTCTTCATCATTAAACTTGCCGTGATAATCATCTGAGTGTTTGGTGTCGGCAGCTTTCCTTAACCAACGTTTCTTGCATTTCTCCACAAGACTCAATCGTCGTCCTTCGTCAGCATTGATATGTGGAGCGATGTCCATCAGCACGTCGATGATGTTGCGCTTGTAGTGTATCATCTTCTCCAACGATACCAAGTCTGCGTATATCTTGGTGATTCTGCTGTCCACCTCTCTGGCTATCTCTAACCTATCGCTCGACCATAGCAGATGAAAGGTATCATCGGTGTTATTGTCATCGGCAGGTGCGCTCTTAGCATATTCGGTGGTTATCTTGCACGATGGATATTCCTGTGCGATTTCCGAGATGCGCTTGTTCACTTCGTCCGCCTTTTCCTGCTCGGTCTTGCTTGGGTCAAGCGTTATCACATCCACTACCGAGGTGTTGGTGTATTCCGATGTCAGCTCCCAACTGATCTGCAGGATGGCTCTGTGTATCTTGATGCCCAAGAAATATTTCGGCTTTCTGGCAATCTTCAATGTTGCCTTGAAGGTGATGATGCCGTTGATGTTGGGCATGGTGGCTTTTCGAATGTAAGTATAGCCGCTCCATGTTCCTTCCCCTTGCCAAGTCAGGTTGTAGGCACTCTTGCAGTCGTTCATAATGGCTGGTATGCGATAGTAGTCATCCGTCGCCACGTCATTGTCCTTTTCTGCCTCTGCCTTGGCTTCCTCTATTTCCCTTTGTTTCTGTTGCCATGTGGCAAGTTCTTTGTTCAGTTGTTCGATGGAAGCCTTGTTCTTGTTGTATTGCTCCCGATACTTGGCTGCATCTTCCACACTTGCATTGGCGATTTGCTTGACAAGTGACTTGTTCTCGGCTTCCAACTGACTGATTTGCGATTGCAGAGAGGCTATCTTGGCATTGGCTTCCTGCTCCTGCTTATACAAATCTGATAGGTCAAGGTTGTTCTCTGTCACAGATGTTGTCATGGCGCATTTCTTGCTATGGTCATTCAGCAAACCGCCACAACTCTTGCATTTGTATTGTGTGGTGCCTTGCCCCAACTGCACACCGTCGCTGCATGTCACACTAATGGTCACGCTCTCGCATCCCTTCAGTTTGGCGGCATCGGTTGCCTGATAGTAGTTGCGTGCATCACTGCCTATATAATAGGTATAGCCTTCCTCGTTGTCATTCCATTCGCTCAACCGGGCTTGCAGTTGTGCCTTGAAGGAGTTCAAGTCCATCGAATAGGAGTCAAAAACTGCCTCATACACTTCTTCTGTCCTGTTCCAACTCTTGTACACCTGTATCTCGTAAGCGTATGCCTTCTGTTTCTGTCCTTTCTTTTTGCTGCTGATGATATAGCTGTTCAACCAATAGCTGATGCTATAAGTAAAGCCGTCCTTCTGGTTGTTGAGCTGTTGTACCCTTGTCCTTGACCAACCTGCATGATTCTCCGAGTTTTGCAGGATGGCTTCCTTTTGGCTATTGTTGGGATAGAAGTTGGCATCCTTGGTGTTGATTCTGTACCAGTGGTCGCCTTTCAAGATGCTGTTGTCATCGGTGGGCGGTACATAGTCGCACAGTTTTTCTTGTCCTTGGTCTCGTCGGGCAATATACCATCTTTGCGTATAGTAGTTTCCTGCGGTCTCGTCCAGATAGTCGGTCATCCAAGAGGTGAGGTTATAGTTGGCAAGAGAGAAAAGTCCTGCCACGTTGTCCTTGCCTCCAATCATGCCCAAGAGGGTGTTGCCAACGCTCTTGTCGAGACTTTTGAACAGCGAGGAATAGTTATCCACAATGTCGATGGCAGCACTGAGCTTGCCCTGGAAGAGGTCGTTGAACTGGCTGCTCTGCAACAGGGCATTGCCAATATTGTTCATTCCCGCTCCTGCAAGGTTGGCTCCTGCCTTATACTCTAAGTTTGCAGAAGAATACGACGCAGTCGCATAAACTGCAAAATGAT
>OGQO01001962.1_pt1 | contig 17185 bp, 12 predicted proteins | sample 1553241 | NCBI WGS metagenome assembly OGQO01 (sample SAMEA2579933, study PRJEB22360) | human gut metagenome | biome: human gut; feature: human-associated habitat; material: faeces | place: Denmark | collected 2008/2010
CGGCGGCCGCCAGAGCCACGAGCGCGGCAATCATCATATATCGGGTGAGTCTCATTGATATCTTATGAAATAGTAAATGTATACTGCTTTTATTCTTTTACTGTCAGCCGAGCATAGACTCGAGGGTCATGGGGTCGACGAGCACCGAGCGGGGCTTGCCCCCCTGGGCGGGGCCTACTATGCCGCGCTGCTCGAGCTGGTCCATGATCTTTCCGGCGCGTGCGAAGCCGATGGAATAGCGTCGCTGAAGCGACGATGTCGATGCCGTCGACGACGACACCACCCAGCGTGCCACCTCCTCGAAGAGGGAGTCGACCTCCCAGGAACTGTCGGACGACGAGGAGGACGATTCGTCGGAAGCCTCGTTGACAGGCTCTGGAAGCACATAAGCCCCCTTGCCGTTGGGCTGGGCCGCGATATAATCGCAGATAGCCTCCACCTCCGGAGTGTCGACGAAAGCGCACTGCACGCGCACCATCTCCGAATTGTTGCTCACGAGCATGTCTCCGCGTCCGATGAGCTGCTGGGCGCCCGAGGTGTCGAGGATGGTCTTTGAGTCGACGCCCGAGCTCACCTTGAAGGCGATGCGCGCCGGGAAGTTGGCCTTGATGACACCGGTGATCACATTGGTCGACGGCCTCTGCGTGGCGATGATGACGTGCATGCCCACGGCCCTCGCCTTCTGGGCGAGACGCGCGATGGGAGTCTCCACCTCCTTTCCGCAGGTCATGATGAGGTCGCTGAACTCATCGACCACCACCACTATGTAAGGCATGAAGCGGTGTCCTTCGGCCGGGTTGAGCTTATGGGCTATGATCTTGCTGTTGTATTCCTCTATCTTGCGGGTGTTGGCCGCCTTGAGCAGCATATACCGGCTGTCCATCTCCACACAGAGGGAGCTGAGCGTCGCCACCACCTTCTTCATGTCGGTGATGATGGGGTCGGGCTCATCGGGGAGCTTGGCGAGATAGTGCTTCTCGATCTTGGCATATAGGCTGAACTCCACCATCTTCGGGTCGATCATCACGAACTTCAGCTCATCGGGGGTGCGGCGGTAGAGCAGCGAGGCGATGATGGCGTTGAGGCCTACCGACTTACCCTGGCCGGTGGCTCCGGCCACCAGCAGGTGGGGCATCTTCGAGAGGTCGGCGATGAAGACATCGTTGGAGATGGTGGAACCGAGAGCCACGGGGAGCTTGTATTGCGATTCCTGAAACTTCTTCGACTTTATGATGGTGCGCATCGACACTGTCTGTGGGTCTTTGTTGGCCACCTCTATGCCGACGGTGCCCTTGCCGGGAATCGGCGCTATGATGCGGACACCCACAGCCGAGAGGCTGAGAGCTATGTCGTCGACGAGGCCGCGTATCTTGGCGATCTTGACCCCCTTGTCGGGCACGATCTCATACAGCGTCACCGTAGGGCCCACGGTAGCCTCGATGCTTGTGATGGGTATGCCGAAATCGAGAAGTGTCTTTCGGATGCGCTCCTTGTTCTCATACTGCTCCTCGGCATCCACGCTTATTCGCTCCTGACCGGGGCGCAGGAGCTCCACCGGAGGGAAAGTGTAGGGAGTGGACCCGGGGAGGCAACCGGCGTCGGGATAGCGGGTCACGTTGTCGGCCTGCTCTATGGTGTTTACATTGACCACCATGGCATCTGAATTGGCCACCTCGTCGTCGGCTGCGTCGGTCGCGGGGGCCTTGGGGGCGCCCTGCGGAGCCGAAGTCTCTTCATTATTCTGTGGGACTATAGCTCCGGCTCTATCGGCAGGAGCCTTCCGGGCGGGCTCGTCGTCGAGCTCGGGAATGGAATAATAGAAGGCATTGTCGTCGAATGCCACCACAGGCTCCTCGGCGGGGACGGTCTTTACCGTCTCCGGAGTCTGGGCCTCCCCTGCGAGACGCGCGTCGGCCATCTCGTAGCGGCGCATCTCCTCGAGCTCCTGCTCCCGCTGCAGCCTTAGCCGCTCCTGCTCCTCGCGGGCCTCGCGACGCACCTTGCGCCTATGCCTGATGCGCAATATCCAGTTGATGAAATCGCGCATGCATATCACCACAAAAGTCGAGAGCATGAACAGACAGAGAATCACGGCGCCGGTCCAGCCCACGAAGCCTATTATCCATTCATTGACGTAGCGGCCGTGGTAGCCGCCCCAGTTGACGGGAGAGCTGAGCGAGATCGTGACAAGCCCGATTATCAGCGACACGGTGATGAGGGCCACCAGCGACTTGATGGTGAAGTCGACCGACTTGAACTTCGGCCTGCCGGCGAGCTGCTTGAGCGACATTGCCACGAGCCAGAACACAATCACGAGGGAGCCGAGACCGAAACACTCATTGATGAGGAACTCCGACATCCTGGCGCCGGCCTCTCCCCCCTTGTTGGAGATTCCTGTAGCCTCGCCGAGGGGCATACTGTTGATCACCGACTGATCCTTTATGCAGTCGGTGAAATAGGAGAGGAACGAGACGCCGAGGTAGACGGCAAAGAATCCGAGAAAGAGTCCGAGCAGCCAACGGAATGTCTGGCCGTGAAACCATTTCACCACCCGCCTGGCGAAAGAAGCCACATCTGGCACTCCGGCAGCTGCCTTCTTCTCCGCGACAGGCTTCCTTCGGGTCTTGGCAGCGGGCTTCTTCTTCTCGGGCTTGCGCTCGGTCACCATAGGCGCGATCACCTCTGGCGCGGCAATCGCCGGCTGCTGGTAATTATAATGTATCTCGGGACTATAATCGTCGTAATCTTTCATCTGTTAAAATTTGGAAATGCAAAGTTAGCTATTTTCCTAACAAAATTAAGGAAAAAACGACATACGAATCCGAAATTGAATGTTAAAAAATTATGAACAGGCACCGAGGGGGATCCAGAGAGCCCGACAATATATGCCAGAAAGCTGCAATTGAGAAAAGAATTTCCCAATCATTACGAAAATTGAGAAAAAATTGCTAATTTCGCATTTCAATGAATGCTGTAAGAATAATTGGACTGATAGTGCTTGCCGTAGTATGGTTCTGGCTCTGCCGGGCCCTGATAGTCTACGGCGGAGGCGTCACGCTGAAAAATCTGTTTCTTGTGGCGGCCTCGGGCATCATCATATTCGTGCCACTATGGCGAAAGTATTTCAGCACATCCGACAACGACAGGAAGAAATGAACTCAAAATTGGAACATAGCCCGGAATCAGATACCAGAGACACAAGAAGCACCGACAAGTCCTTGACCCCGCTTCTGGATACGATCAACAGCCCGGCCGACCTTCGGGCGCTGCCTGTGGAGAAGCTGCCGCAGGTGTGCGACGAGATACGCTCGTATCTCATCTCGTGCCTGTCGGAGAATCCGGGACATTTCGGATCGAGCATGGGCGCCGTCGACATCATAGTGGCTCTCCACTACGTCTTCGACACGCCGCACGACAGGCTGGTGTGGGACGTTGGCCATCAGGCATACGCCCATAAGCTGCTCACCGGGCGGCGCGAGGCCTTCCGCACGCAACGCACGCGCGGCGGCATCAGCGGCTTTCCCAATCCGATGGAATCGGAGGCCGACACTTTCGTTGCCGGACACGCCGGCAACTCCATATCGGCGGCGCTGGGCATGGCCATAGCCGACAAGAACACCCCCGGCTCCGAAAACCGCAAGACAGTGGCTGTGGTGGGCGACGCCTCGATAAGCGGAGGCCTCCCCTTCGAGGGGCTCAACAACGCCTCCAACAATCCCAACGACCTGCTGATAGTGCTCAACGACAACAACATGAGCATCGACGACAACGTCGGCGCCCTACACAAATACCTCTCCGGAATCTCCACCTCGAAGGGCTACAACCGATGGCGCCTCAAGACGGCAGACTATTTCCGGCGCAAGGGCATCCTCAACGACCAGCGCAAAGGGCTGCTGATTCGCTTCAACAATTCCATCAAGGCGCTTGTCTCCGGAAAGCAGAACATATTCGAGGGTCTCAACATCAGGTATTTCGGGCCGTTTGACGGCCACGACGTCATCAAGATGGTGAAGATCCTGCGCGAGATAAAAGACATGCAGGGACCGCGCCTGCTACATCTATGCACCGTTAAAGGGAAGGGATTCCCGGAGGCGGAGAGGAATCCGGCGCAATGGCACGCTCCGGGCAAGTTCGTACCCGAGACCGGCGAGAAGATCAAGAAGACCGGCGAGCAGCCACCACTCTGGCAGGAGGTGTTCGGCGACACCATCGTGGAGCTCGCGCAGCGCGACGACCGCGTCATGGGCATCACGGCCGCCATGGTGTCGGGCACCTCGATGGGCAAGATGCTGAAGACTTTTCCGAAACGCACCTTCGACGTGGGCATATCGGAGGGACACGCCGTGACCTTCGCGGGCGGCCTCGCCGCCGGGGGCAAGCGCCCCTTCGTGGCCATCTATTCCTCGTTTCTCCAGCGCGCCTACGACAACATCATCCACGACGTGGCGATCCAGGGGCTGCCCGTGACCTTCTGCATCGACCGCGCGGGAGTAGTGGGTGAAGACGGAGTGACCCACCACGGAGTGTTCGACCTGGCCTACCTGCAGTGCATACCGGGTATCGCCGTTGCCTCCCCCTCCGACGAGCGGATGATGCGCAATCTCATGTACACCTCGCTGGAGCATGACGGCCCGATGGCCATCAGGTATCCGCGTGGCAAGGCCTTCAACACCCGCTGGCACACCGACATGGAGCCGCTGCCGATAGGAAAGGGAGTGACCGTGAGCGAGACGCCGGGCAACCGGATTGCCATAGCCACCATCGGCCCGATAGCCGCCGAGGCCCGCAAGGCCGCAGAAGCCCTTGCCAAGGAGGGTATCGGCGTAGACCTCTACGACATGATATGGCTGAAGCCGCTCGACCGAGACCTTCTCAACCACATAGCCGACAACCATGACGCCATAGTGACGGTGGAAGACGGCAGCGTGACCGGGGGCTTCGGATCGGCGGTGGCGCTGGCCGTGGCCGTGAGCCATCCCGGCGTGAAAGTGGAGAATCTCGGAATCCCCGACCGCTGGATAGCCCATGCCACCGTCGACCAGCTGCACCATGAGTGCGGCTACGACGCCGAGGGAATAGCCGCGGCCACGAGGAGGCTGGCCGGCAAGGGGTAAGACATGAAGATAGTGATAGCCGGGGCCGGAGAGGTCGGCACCCATCTGGCCAAGATGCTCAGCAACGAGAACCAGGACATCATACTTCTCGACAACGACCAGTCGCGTCTCGACGTGATCGACTCCAACTACAACCTGATGACGTGGAACGGCTCGACATCGTCGTTCGGGTCGCTGCGCGATGTCGGAATCTCGAAGACCGACATATATATAGCGGTGACGCCTTACGAGACGCGCAACCTCACGTCGTGTGCCATAGCCAAGCGCCTCGGGGCGAAGAAGACGGTGGCGAGAATCGACAACTCGGAATTTCTCGACCCGCGCAACCGCCCGGTGCTCAAGGACATGGGCGCCGACTTCCTGATCTATCCGGAATATCTGGCGGCCCAGGAGATCGTGACGGCGCTCAACCACAACTGGGCGAGGTTCTGGGGAGAGCTCCACAACGGAGAACTGCTGCTGATAGGAGTGAAGCTCCGGGGGGAAAACCGCCTTGTCGACCTCCAGCTGAAGGACCTGCCCGTGCAGGCCCACGACTTCCACGTGGCGGCCATCAAGCGCAACAACGAGACCATCATCCCCAACGGCAACGACCGGCTGCTGGAGAACGACATAGTGTATTTCATCACCACTCCGCCCTACGTGGAGGAGGTGAGGGAGCTCTGCGGCAAGAAGAAGAAGGTGATCAAAAAGGCCCTTATCATGGGCGGGAGCCGCATCGCCGCGCGTTTCGCGCTGACGGCGGGCGACAGGTTCCACCTAAAGATCATCGACATCGACCGCCGGCGCTGCGAGGAGCTCGCCACGCTGCTGCCCGACTGCGAGATAGTGCATGGCGACGGGCGCGACATAGAGGTGCTCCGCGAGAACGCCATATATCAGTTTGACGCCTTCCTGTCGCTGACCGACTCGTCAGAGACCAATATCCTTGCCTGCCTGACGGCCAAGGAGTTCGGGGTGCCGAAGACGATAGCCGACATCGAGAACCTCCAGTTTGTGAGCCAGGCCGAGAACCTCAACATAGGCACTATCCTCAACAAGAAGCTTCTTGCGTCGAGCCATATCTTCCAGATCATGCTCGACGCCGACGAAAGCAACGCGAAGTGTATGGCGCTGGCCGACGCGGAGGTAGCGGAGATGGTGGCCCGCGAGGGGTCGAAGATCACGCGCAAGCCGGTGAAAGACCTTCATCTCCCCTACGGGATGACGCTGGCGGCCGTGGCCCGCGACAACCAGTGCTCGATGGTGGGCGGCAACACGCATATCCAGGCGGGCGACTATGTGGTGGTGTTCTGCCTCTCCGGCACTATCAACAAGATAGAAAAATGGTTTGGCTGAGGATATGCGGATGCCATTGAGAATATACCGGAGGAAATTCATCAACGTCAGGATCCTGCTCCACATCATCGGGTGGCTTCTTCTGATCGAGGCGGGGTTCATGATCATACCCTTGGTGGCGAGCCTCTGCTACGGCGACTCGAGCAGCCTGGAGTTTGCGGTGAGCATAGCCTTGACGGCCGCCACCGGCGGCGCACTGGTGCTCTTCCTGAAGCCGGAGTCGCGGGAGATGGGAAAGCGGGAGGCGATACTCTTCACGGGGTTCACGTGGGTTGTGCTCTCGATGTTCGGCATGCTGCCGTTTCTGATATGCAGGACGCACCTCAATGTCACCGACGCCTTTTTCGAGACGATGAGCGGATTCACCACCACCGGAGCGAGCGTGCTCAACTCTCTGGAGGGGGTGCCGAAGTCAATCCTGCTCTGGCGGTGCGTGGTGCAGTGGATAGGCGGCCTGGGAATCATCCTGTTCACGCTCGCCGTGGTGCCGATGCTCAACTACAACGGGGGCATGCAGCTCTTCTACGCCGAGGTGACGGGAGTGACCCACGACAAGCTGAGGCCGCGCATCTCCTTCACGGCACAGGGGCTATGGCTGGTGTATGCCTCGCTGACAGTGCTTCTCATCATCCTGCTCAACTTCTCGGAGATGGACTTCTTCGACGCGCTCTGCTACGGGCTATCGACGATGTCGACAGGAGGCTTCGCCAACTCCGACATGGCCCTCAGCGCCTACAGCGACATGTATATAAAGATCGTGATGGTGATATTCATGTTCTTAGGGGGCGTAAACTTCACGATCATCTTCAAGGCGGCCAACGGCAACCTGCGGCCGGCGCTGAAAAACGACGCCCTGAAATGGTATGTGCGCATCATCCTGATATGCTATGTGCTGCTCTGCCTCAATGTGTGGAGGCAGGGCCTCGTGAAAGACATCGAGGACGTGACCATCGACCCGCTCTTCCAGGCCGTGTCGATACTGTCGTCGACAGGCATCACCGAGCCGGACTTCGCCGACTGGGGCCCTCTTGCCACCGTGGTGGTGATCTTCATGATGTTTATGGGAGCGTGCGCCGGAAGCACGTCGGGCGGCGCCAAGATCGACCGCTTCATCATCCTCGTCAAATTCATACGCAACGAGTTCTACAAGGTGATGCACCAGAGCGCCGTGACGTCGGTCAACATCAACGGCAAGGGAGTGCCCCAGAGCCTGGTGATGAAGACGCTGTCGTTCATGTTTCTATACGTGATGCTGGTGATAGCCGGGGGCGTGGCGCTGGTGATGCTCGGCATGCCTCTCTCCGACAGCCTCTTCTGCTCCCTGTCGGCCATATCCAACACCGGCCTGGGGACAGACACTACCGGAATCGGGGGCAACTTCTATCTTGTGGCGCCGGCCGCGAAGTGGATCCTCTCCTTCATCATGCTGGCGGGGAGGCTCGAGCTCTACACCGTGCTCCTTGTCTTCACCCCCTATTTCTGGCGGAAATAAAGGATCGAGGCGCGTCTACCTCTTCCTGTGGGTCATGTCAAGGGCAAAGACATTCACCTCCTTTATCCTGCCTGCCACCTTCCTGTCTACGCTTACAAGGAAATCATAATAAGTGTCGGTCCTGTCGAAATGGTGAGAGAAGCGCGTCATGCGGCTCTTCTCCCCGGCGAGCCTCCTCACGGCCTCCGCCATGAGGGGCCTCTCGAACAGCCCCTTGCCGCCGTCGGGAGAATTGGCGGAGACAAGCTCGCAGAAGGTCTTGTTGCCGCCATGATATGTGACGCCGGCCACCTCGCCGTTCTCGTCGTAGGCCACCCTCGACTGGCAGTAGGCGACCGGCATTGACTCCACAAGCCTGCTGCGCGAGCGCAGCAGGTTGATCTTGCGACGCTGAGCCACAAAGTTGACTGTCGCCACTACAATCACTGCCGACACGACAACCACGGCCGCGATGATATAGGCGTGATATAGCTCCCAGGCCGACTTGGGCCTGTTGATGAACACCGTTCCCCGGGGACAGATACGTGGCGGCAGACCGTCGCGCTCCAGCACCCGGTAGTTGACCATAGTCTCCTGCCTGTCAGCCACACGGAAAGGCACCGAGCGCATGTCCTGACCGGAAATCATCTCCGAGAGGGCGGCGTGGATATACTCCCACTGCTGCTGTGGGGATACGAAGCAGCCACCGAGCAGACCATAGCTCATGTATGCGTGGCGGAGGCCGAACACCGGGCGGTGACATCCGGCAATCATACGGGCCTCACCCGCGATAAGCTGCGGATAGCCGTGGATGGTGATTCGCTCGAAAAACCAGGTCGAGAAGAGCAGCCCTGTATCCATATTTCTGTCGTTGAGATAGTTCTGGAGCTCCCTGCCCGTCTTCTCGCTGCCCATAAGCCATTCGTAGCGGATATCGGGATAACGCTCGGCGAGATAACTCCGTATCTCATGGCTCAGGTGGCGGTTGATATAAAGGGCGTCGCCCAGAAACACCAGCTTACCCATCGACGGAAACATATGCACCATCATGTCGATCGTCTGCTGATAGAGGCACGGAGTCTCCACCAGAGTGAAATTGTAGTCAGCCTGTAGCTTGCGAAGCGGCTCCATATGCGCTCCGCATACCGAATCCTCGCTTTCGTCGGTGCGGGTGTAGTAGAACTCCCTCGGGCCGTAGGTGTCAGACATGCCCACGAGCAGCATGGGCACATCGCCCCACTCACTCACAATCCTGTCGCGCAGGGTGAATGAGAAGTTTCCCAGGAGCATCAGGTAATCCGGATGGCGCTCGGAGAAGCGTGCGAAGAGTCCGGCAGCCATCCTGTCATAGTCTATGGAGTCGTGGATCGTGGTGTTGTTGAGATGCACGATCTCCACGCGCAGATCCCTGTGGGTTGAGATCTCCTGGAGCACAGGTGTGTAGACCTCCTGCGCCCAGGGAGCGCCCTCGCCGTAGGAGTTTATCACAAGAAGCCTTTTCAGGCCCTCCTCCGCGTCTGCATTCGATAACGAAAGCGAGAGGGCCATGCATATCCACAAGAGGAGGGGCCTGAAAATGGCGCCTGACGATTGAATTATCCTCTTTTCCCTTGATTCCGGTTGATTACAGGTTGTCATAAATGCTACTTAATTCTGACTGTGTTTCCTATTGATGAAGACTGCCGACCGCTGTCATGCGTCTCCGGAATACAAAGGTAAAGAATTTTTTTATATGTGCAAAGAGTCCTGGCAGACAGACGCACGAAATCCCGCAGGTCAGCGCTCGATCTGGGCGAGGACGGCGAGGTCGGTGAGCTCACTCTCCGAGGCGTTGACGCTGCAGAAATACACCGGCTTGCTGAGGCCGCACTCTATCGGGCCGCTCATCGTGGCGGCTCCCATGGCGAGCATCATCTTGTAGGTGGTGTTGGCGGCGCCGAGACTCGGGAAGATCAGGGTGTTGACCTCCTTGCTCCTGATGGTGTTGAAGGGGAACGTCCTGTCGCGCAGCGCCGTGTCGAGAGCATAGTCGAGCTGCATCTCGCCGTCGATGGCGATTTCCGGATAATGCTCATGGATATACGCCACTGCCGCCGCGGCCTCCCGGGGCTCGGGATCACCGCAGTTGGAGCCGAAATTGCTGTAGGAGAGCACGGCCATCACCGGCTCGATGCCGAAGTCGCGCACCCGGCTGTGGACCTGACGGATGATGTCGACGAGCGCCTCGCGGTCGGCCACGGCATTGATGGCCGTGTCGGCGAGGAAGAAAGTTCCACGGCGTGTATGCGCCACGTGCATGGTAGCGAAATGGCTCATCCCTCCGCGTATGCCTACTATCGAGGCGACCTCATGCACGAGGGTGCTTCCGGCGGAGCGGATGCCTCCCACCATGGCGTCGGCCTCCCCCGTCTGCACCATCATCATGCCGAAATATACTCGGTCAAACATCAGCTCGCGGGCGGCGTCGAGTGTCAGCCCGCATCTCTCCCTTATGGAAAGGAGCGCCCGGGCGAAGCGGTCGCGACGCGACGACTGCGCATGACTGTGGGTATCGATCACCGTCACCTCGTCGAGGCTCAGGCCGAGACGCAGGGCGCGGGCCGCGATGTCGGCCGGATTGCCGAGCAGCAGCGGGACGCCGGTCTTCTCGGCGGCGAGCTGCGCGGCAGCGCGCACCACATTGTCGTTGTCGCCCTCCGTGAACACCACCTTGCGCGGCGACTTCTTCACCATGTCGGTGAGGCGGCGCATCAGCTTGCCGTCGTCGCCCATGATCTGCTCGAGGCGCATGCGGTAGGCCTCCCAGTCGGTGATGGGGCGCTTCGCAACACCCGACTCCTCGGCGGCCTTGGCCACGGCAGGCGCCACCCTCAGCAGCAGACGCGGGTCGAGGGCCTTAGGCAGGATATAGTCGGGGCCGAACTTCATGTCGTTGAGACCGTATGCCTTGTCGACCACACCTGGCACCGGCTCGCGGGCCAGCTGCGCGATGGCGTAGACGGCACCGATCTTCATCGCTTCGTTGATTGTCGTGGCGCCGCAGTCGAGCGCTCCACGGAAGATATACGGGAAACCGATCACATTGTTGATCTGGTTGGGATAGTCGCTGCGGCCGGTGGCCACGATCACGTCGGGACGAGCGTCCTTGGCGTCGTAGTATGAAATCTCCGGGTCGGGATTGGCGAGCGCGAACACTATCGGCTTTGGAGCCATGCTCCTAACCATATCGGCGGTCAGTATTCCCGCTACACTGAGGCCGAGAAAGACATCGGCGTCGACCATAGCCTCGGCGAGGGTGTGGATGTCGCGGGAGGTGGCGAAGCGCGCCTTCTGCTCGCTGAGATCAGGACGGTCCTTGCGGATGACGCCCTTGGAGTCGCACATCACCACATTCTCGGGCCTGACGCCGAGCGAGACATAGAGGCTCGTGCAGCTGATGGCTGCGGCCCCGGCTCCGTTTACCACCAGACGGATGTCGCCGATCTTCTTCCCCTGGAGGTCGAGGGCGTTGAGAAGTCCGGCGCTGGAGATGATGGCTGTGCCGTGCTGGTCGTCGTGCATGATGGGAATGTCGCACTCCTCCTTGAGACGCTGCTCGATACGGAAACATTCCGGCGACTTGATATCCTCGAGATTGATGCCGCCGAAAGTGGGTGTGAGCGCCTTGACGATTTCCACCAGACGGTCGGGGTTCTTCTCGTTGATCTCGATGTCGAAGGCGTCGAGTCCGGCGAAGATCTTGAAGAGAAGGGCCTTCCCCTCCATCACCGGCTTGCCGGCGAGTGCCCCTATGTCGCCAAGGCCGAGCACGGCGGTGCCGTTGCTGACCACGCCTACGAGGTTGCCCTTGTTGGTATAGCGGTAGGCATCGGCCGGGTTCTTCTCGATCTCAAGACACGGATAGGCCACGCCGGGCGAATAGGCGAGGGATAGGTCGCGCTGCGAGGCGTAGGGTTTTGTGGGCACCACCTCGATCTTGCCGGGGCGTCCCTCCTCGTGATAGTCGAGAGCCATCTCCTTCGTCACCTTATTTATATAAGCTCCTGTTCTTTTGTTTTCCATATAAGAATGATTAGTCGAAATAAAAAGACTGTCTATCAATATAACCCGATGATGGCCGGGAATGTTGATGGAGACGATAAAGAAACGCATCTGAAGCCAGGTCAGGCCAAAACCGTTGACGGGATGCGGGGGATGATTCAGATTGTTCGTGCGACAGCGATTGCAGCGACATTGTGACTGAGCGTTATATCATTGGACAGTTCCTGACAGGCGGACGCTTTGAAAAGCGTCCCTACAGGCCGATGCAGGCAAAACAGTCAAAGCAGGAGAACTATCAAATCTGAAAGTTTTCCAAAAATATTTTTATATTACTGATTATTTGGGTTTTAATTTTCATAGAGAGCATAATTGTTTTCCAAAACGAAAACTTTATGGAAAGATAGGCGTTTGAAAATTTGCCGGAACGGGAATAAATACCTACTTTTGCGAGCCGGTAGAGAGGAACCAGAAACCCTCCGGAAAGACTCATATAACACAACGAAAAGACAATAAGACCCTTATGATACAGATAGTGGAGAAGCGCGACGGTCGCGTCGTGGGCTACAACGAGGAGAAGATCAAGGCCGCGATCAGAAAGGCCATGCTCCAGACCGAGGCGGGCGAGGACGAGTCGCTGATCCAGAAGATCACCGACCGCATCGGGATGAACGGCAATGAGCGGATGACCGTGGAAGAAATCCAGGACCGCGTGGAGATAGAGCTCATGAAGTCGGCCCGCAAGGACGTGGCCAAGCGCTATATAGCCTACCGCGACCAGCGCTCCATAGCCCGCCGCGCCAAGACCCGCGACATCTTCCTTGAGATCATAGAGGCTAAGAACAACGACATCACCCGCGAGAACGCCAACATGAACACCGACTCCCCCGCCGGGATGATGATGAAATTCGCCAGCGAGACCACCAAGCCGTTCGTCGACGACTACCTGCTGAGCCCTGACGTGAAAGCCGCGGTGAAAAACAATTATATCCACATCCACGACAAGGACTACTATCCCACAAAGAGCCTGACATGCGTGCAGCATCCCCTCGACAGGATACTGAATAAGGGCTTCGTGGGGGGGGGCGGCGGGGGGCGCCCCCCCAGCCTCTCCGAGACGGCATCGGTGATCGCCTGCATCTCGATGGAGACGGCGCAGAACGAGATGCACGGCGGACAGGCCATTCCGGCCTTCGACTTCTACCTCGCCCCCTACGTCAGGGCAAGCTTCATCGAGGAGGTGAAGACTCTCGAGCAGCTCACCGGCAAGGACCTCTCCCACCTCTACGACGTGAAGCTGAAGGACTTCGAAAAGAAAGACCTCGAAGGACTCGAGGGGGAGGAGAGGCTGCTCCAGCACGCCGTCAACAAGACCGTGGGGAGAGTGCACCAGGCGATGGAGGCCTTCATCCACAACATGAACACCATCCACTCGCGCGGAGGCAATCAGGTGGTGTTCTCATCGATCAACTACGGCACCGACACCTCGGCCGAGGGACGCTGCATCATCCGCGAGCTGCTGATCTCCACCTACGAGGGCGTGGGCAACGGCGCCACGGCCATCTTCCCCATCCAGATATGGAAGAAGAAGCGCGGAGTGTCATACCTCCCCGAAGATCCCAACTACGACCTCTACCGGCTGGCCTGCAAAGTGACGGCACGCCGCTTCTTCCCCAACTTCCTCAACCTCGACGCCACCTTCAACCAGCATGAGAAATGGCGCCCCGACGACCCGCAGAGATACCTCTACGAGGTGGCCACCATGGGATGCCGCACGAGGGTGTTCGAAAACCGCTACGGCGAGAAGACATCGGTGGGACGCGGCAACCTCTCCTTCACCACCATCAACCCCGTGAGGATAGCCATCGAGGTGATGGGCATGAAGAACAAGGAGGAGCGCATAGCGCGCTTCTTCGAGAAGCTCGACGACGTGCTCGACATCACGGCCCGCCAGCTCGACGAGCGCTATCAGTTTCAGAAGACGGCCCTCGCCAAGCAGTTTCCGCTGGTGATGAGCGTGCTCTGGAACGGCAGCGACCGGCTCTCGCCCAACGACACAGTGGAGAGCGTGCTGCCTCAGGGCACACTCGGCATCGGCTTCATCGGACTGGCCGAGACGCTGATCGCCCTCGTCGGCAAACATCACGGCGAGTCGGAGGAGGCCCAGGAGCTCGGCCTGAAGATTGTGCGCCACATGCGCAGCCGCGTCAATGAATACTCCGAGAAATACGGCCACAATTACTCGGTGCTCGCCACGCCTGCCGAAGGACTCTCCGGGCGTTTCACAAAGCGCGACCGCGCCTCATTCGGAGTGATAGAGGGAGTCACCGACAAAGATTACTACACCAACTCCAACCATGTGCCCGTCTACTACCACTGCTCGCCGCGCCACAAGGCGAAGATCGAGGCGCCCTACCACGAGCTCACCGGGGGCGGCCACATCTTCTACGTGGAAATCGACGGGGATGCCACTCACAATCCGGAAGTCATCATGCGCGTGGTAGACATGATGGACAAGTATAATATCGGCTATGGCTCGGTGAACCACAACCGTAACCACTGCCCGCGCTGCGGCTACGAGAACGCCGACACCGGGATGGACACCTGCCCCAAATGCGGCACACATTTCGAGACCATACAGCGCATCACCGGCTACCTCGTGGGCACCACCGACCGCTGGAACTCCGGCAAGCTCGCCGAGCTGCACGACCGCATCGTACACAAATGACCGCTGCCGTGACCACAGAGCAGGAGATGCAGACGAAGCTCCGGGTGCTCGACATCGCGAAGGGCACCACCGTCGACGGCCCGGGACTACGCACGTCGGTCTACCTGGCCGGCTGCACCCACAACTGCCCGGGATGCCACAACCCGCAGTCGCACGACTTCAACGGAGGCACGGAGATGAGCGTCGCGGAGCTGATGGAGATAATCCGGGAGGAGGACTTCAACGTGACCCTCTCCGGGGGCGACCCGCTATGCTCCCCCTCCTCCACCCTGCCGCTGCTTAAAGCCATCAAGGAGGCAGGATATGACGTATGGGTCTACACCGGCTATACCTACGAGGAGATCAAGGGCGACCCGGTCATCGCTCCCCTGCTGGAGTATATCGACACTCTCGTCGACGGCCCCTACATCGAGGCGCAGCGCGACCGCGACTTACTCTTCAGGGGGTCGGCCAACCAACGGATCATCCATCTGAAGGATGGCGAGGCCCGGTTTGCATGATAATCGAATTTTGATTAATTTTGCGGGACAATAGCCGGAAGGCCCCAACCCACAAAACAGACAGATGAAGCAAGACGGCAACCGCATATCAGCAGTGGTCAACACATATAACGCGGAGAAGAATCTCGACGAGGTGCTCAGTCACCTCAAGGGTTTCGACGAGATAGTGGTCTGCGACATGGAGAGCACCGACAGCACTCTGGAGATCGCCCGGAGGCACGGCTGCCGCATCGTGACCTTTCCTCGCGGAGAGCACCGGATATGCGAGCCGGCGCGCAACACCGCAATCCAGGCGGCCACAAGCGAATGGGTGCTGGTGGTGGACGACGACGAGCTCGTCACCGACGAGCTGCGCGACTATCTATACCGACGCGTGGAGAAGGGCGACTGCCCGGAGGCGCTCAACCTGCCGATGGTGAACCGCTACATGGGGCGCTTCTCCAAAGCCGCTCCCGACTACCACATACGATTCTTCAGGCGCGACAAGGCCAACTGGCCCCCCACGATCCACAGCATAGTGGAGATCGACGGGAAGATAGAGAAAGTATCTTCCCGACTCAAGGGAGTGCATCTGCTTCATCTGGCCGACAGCTCTATGACTGAAAGCGTCGGGAAGATAAACCGCTATACCGACCAGGAGCTCATCAGGCGCAAGGGAAAGGAATGGAAGACGGGGGCGCTGCTGACGCGCCCGGTATGGTTTTTCATCAAGTCGTATGTGATGAAGCGCGGCTACCGCGACGGTCGCCGCGGGCTGATCAGGGCGATGATGCAGGCCTTCTATCAGGCAGTGTTAGTGTCGAAAGTAAATGAATACCGCTGGGACAATGGGACGGATAAGGATTGAGACCGCAGAGCAGGCAAAGGACATCAGGGACTTCATGAGGCGCCTGCCGGAGGATTTCGACTCCATCGGGGCCACCATCTTCCAAGGACGCAATACGCTGAAGGAATGCGAGATCGAAGGCCGCAGGATTGTGGCGAAGCGCTACAGGCGCGACGGCTTCATCAAGAAGACAATCAACCGTTTCCGCCACGGCAAGGCATATAAAAGCCACCGCAATGCCCTGAGGCTGATCGCGATGGGGATAGAGACGCCGCGCCCCGTGGGATATCTGGAGATTTACAATTCATTAGGATTCAGGACGGAGCAGTATTACGTGTGTGATTACAGCGACGCGGCGCCGATAGAGGACGAGGTAGTGAAAGGCCATGACTTCGACCGGGAATTCATGACGGCACTTGCCCGTTTTTTCGCCGAACTGCATGAGAAAGGCATCCTCCACAAGGATTCCAACAACACCAATATAAGGTATGAGCGACGCGACGGCAAGCTGACATTCTCGCTCATCGATATCAACCGGATGGAATTCGGAGCAATGAGCCGGAATGAATGTCTGCGCAACCTCACCCACTTCAGCGAGGACACGGAGGCATTCGACTATTTCCTCGACAGATATATCGAAGCGCGTGGCTGGGGCAAGGATACGAAACTCTTAGCCGAGGAGATCAAGTGGGAGGTAGACAGCGGCTATGCCCGCAAGCAGCGTCTGAAGCGCCTCTTCAAGCGCCGCCGCTGATTCCGCTCAGTCGGCATCATCCTCATTGACCTCAGGGGTTTCCTCATGCGGCCTTGATTCGCGGGCCTTCCCGGCTATGGCGTGCAGGCGCTCGATTTCCGCGTCGTCGGCCATATTGAGCCTCAGCATCCATGCCTCACTGCTTCCGGTGATGCCGAGCTTGCGACGCACCATATAGCGTATGGTGCCGACAGTGCGTACGGTGCGGTTGGTCATATCGGCGATGGTGCTGCTCGGCATATTCATAAGCATGTAGACGGCCATGCGTATCTCACCGTTGGTGAAGTCGGGACACACCTTATAGAGCTTCTCGAAGAAATGGGGATTTGTCTCCTCGAAATATTTCTTAAAAAAGTATGCCAAAAACATAGTTTGTCAATTTTGGCGGTGTAGATAAGTGATTATGTGATAGTTAT
>OGQO01001967.1_pt1 | contig 17166 bp, 12 predicted proteins | sample 1553241 | NCBI WGS metagenome assembly OGQO01 (sample SAMEA2579933, study PRJEB22360) | human gut metagenome | biome: human gut; feature: human-associated habitat; material: faeces | place: Denmark | collected 2008/2010
ATCTTTCACCAAATCAATAGTATCAACACCTTCAAAGTGACCAAATGAAATTTATATTTCAAAATCAGGGTATCTATAGGGAAATACTTCTTTTTATTTGAGTTAGATTCCATCCTATGAGAACGAGTATAAGATTGGAGATGCGACTTCTATTGAATGCCAAAACAAGCATATATACGTTCATTTTATTAGGCATATATGCTTGTTTTGATATTCAATATTTAATTTCAGCATAAGCATTATATAAGGATATATTTCTAAAAAGTCTACTACCTCTATACGCTACATGTGTGGCTATGGCAGAACACATCAGTGGTAGTGAAGATGCCTTTGTCTCCAAAATGAATGAGAAAGCACAGGCTCTTGGCATGAAGCATACACATTTTGTAAATTGCTGCGGATTAGATGCGGACGGACATTACACAAGTGCAAGGGATATCGCCTTAATGTCAAGAGAACTGATTACGAATCATCCAGACATTTTCCATTATACAACAATCTGGATGGAAAATATTACACATGTAACAAAACGAGGGGAATCTGAGTTTGGACTTTCTAATACTAATAAATTACTCCGGCATTATCAGGGCGCAACCGGTCTAAAAACCGGAAGTACCTCCAAAGCCGGCTTTTGTTTAAGCGCCACCGCAGAACGCAATCATATTTCCCTTATCGCTGTCGTTATGGCATGCCAGAGCGCAAAAGAGCGGGTAAAAGACTGTGTCTCTTTACTTGATTACGGCTTCTCTCTCTGCAAGATTTACACCGATAAACAGCCTCCCGCACTCTCCAGCGTCCCTGTACATAATGGCACAAAAGAATTCATTTCCTGCAAATATGAGAAAAATTTCTCCTATGTTTTTACTTCGGAAATCAACCAAAATAACATTCAGAAAAAAGTGGTATTCCAGAAAAATCTCTCTGCTCCAATTAAGAAAAATCAAGTAATTGGCAGACTGGAGTATTCATATAATAACAAAAAAATTGGGAAAGTTTCTATATTGGCTTCGGAAACAGTGGGAAAGGCAAAATATACAGATTATCTGCAAAAACTACTACTGAACTTGTAAAATAATAATTTCAGTTCAGCAAAAAACAGCTCCCAAAGAAAGAAGCTATCCTATATTGTGGTCTTAGTGAGGATTGAATGTGAGCCATTCAGCAAACATTCAACCCACAGTGACAGAGTCACAAATATAGGATATCTTCTTTCTTTGGGAGCGTCTCCTCTTATCTTCACAAATTACTATTTACAAAATATCAATATGTTCTCCAGCCAATGCCTTATTCATGCTTCTTACCGCACAGAACTTTCCACACATAGAGCAAGTATCCTCATGTTCTGGTTTTCTGTCATCGCGGATTGCTTTGGCTGTTTCCGGATCCATTGCACATTCCCACTGTGCTTCCCAATCTAAAACACGGCGGGCATCTGCCATCTTATCATCTATCTCTCTTGCACCACGGACACCTTTTGCGATATCGGCTGCATGTGCCGCAATTTTTGATGCCATGATTCCCTGTTTTACGTCTTCAAGATTTGGAAGTGCAAGGTGTTCTGCTGGTGTAACATAGCAGAGGAATGCAGCACCATTTTGAGCAGCGATTGCTCCACCGATAGCGGATACAATATGGTCATAACCTGGTGCAATATCTGTTACGATTGGTCCAAGTACATAGAATGGTGCTCCAGAACAAATGGTGGACTGTAACTTCATGTTTGCAGCAATCTGGTCCATTGGCATATGTCCCGGTCCTTCTACCATAACCTGTACATTTTTCTCCCACGCACGTTTGGTAAGTTCGCCAAGACGAACTAATTCTTCAATTTGACATACATCGGAACCATCGGCAAGACAGCCTGGACGGCAGGCATCTCCGAGGGAGATTGTTACATCGTATTCCTGACAGATATCAAGAATTTCATCGAAATATTCATAGAAAGGGTTTTCTTCTCCTGTCATTGTCATCCATGCAAATACAAGGGAACCTCCACGGGATACGATGTTCATTTTTCTTTTATGCTTTTTAATCTGGTCGATTGTCTTTCTTGTAATTCCACAGTGTAATGTTACGAAGTCTACACCATTTTCTGCGTGAAGACGTACTACATCAATAAAGTCTTTTGCGGTAAGAGTATCTAAGTCTCTCTGATAGTGAATTACAGAATCATAGATTGGTACTGTTCCAATCATTACAGGACATTCGGAAGTCAGTTTTTTACGGAACGGTTCTGTATTTCCGTGGGAAGATAAATCCATGATGGCATCTGCTCCCATGTTTACTGCTTCCATTACTTTTTTCATTTCTATATCATAATCTTTACAGTCTTTTGATACACCAAGATTTACATTAATCTTTGTTTTTAACATAGAGCCGACACCCTGTGGGTCTAAGCATTTATGATTTTTGTTCGCGCAGATAGCAACTTTTCCTTCTGCTACTAATGCTCTGATTTCTTCTGGTGTCATTCGTTCTTTTGCTGCAACCTTTTCCATTTCTGGAGTAATAATATTTTTTCTTGCTGCATCCATCTGTGTTGTGTAATTTCTCATCTTTTGTTACCTCCAATTTTGTAAATACTATTTATAATGCCATTTTTATAAAGCTTAACTAATCTGTTTATTTCATTACTTTATATACATTGACACTTGTCTGTTACTATGTTTACAAATCCCACATATGATTTAGCGGGCCATTTCCCTGTCCAAGATTCAGCATTGCTCTAATTGCTCCGCTGATGTATGCTTTTGCCTTTTTTACGGATTCTTCTACAGGAAATCCCTTTGCCAGATTTGCCGCTACCGCACTTGAAAGTGTACAGCCGGTTCCGTGTGTGTTTGGATTATCAATTCTTTCTTCTGGAAACCAAACGGCTTTTTCTTTTTTTTCTTCCTGCAAAAAACTCTCATAAAGCAAATCGTCCGCATTTTCTTCGCTGTGACCGCCCTTACTTAAGACCGCACAATTCCACCTGTCTGCAATGACTTTTGCTGCTTCTTCCCTTGTTTTTTTATCGGTAATTTTTATCCCGGATAAAAATTCGGTTTCTGGAATGTTCGGGGTTAGCAGGGAAACTTTTGGATATAATTTCTCATATAATATCTTTCTCGTTGTTTCTTCTACTAAAACCGTACCGCTTGTCGAAATCATCACCGGGTCTGCCACTACATTTTTGATAGAATATTTTTCCAGGTATTCTGCGATAATCTCTGCCTGTTCCTTTGAAGCAATCATTCCAATTTTCACCGCATCTGGCTTTATATCTGTGAAAATGCTTTCCATCTGTTTTTTAAAAAATTCTGCTGGTACTGGCATAATCTCGGTAATTCCGACTGTATTTTGTGCGGTAAGTGCGGTAATACAAGTCATGGCATATACTTTATGAACAGTTAAAGTCTTGATATCCGCTTGAATACCTGCTCCTCCGCTCGAATCACTGCCTGCAATTGTAAGAACTGTTTTCATATTTGAAAAAGAATAATCACCTATCTCCGAAAAATCTCTCACATAAATATTAGAAAGTCTCTGGATTTCTTTCGCATTTCCCACACTGTAGGTATCGTAGATACTGCATACTGGAAATCCAGCTTCAGTAGCAGTTTTCACCGCATATAAAGAATCTTCAAATACCCATGTTTCCTCTTTTTTAGTGCCTAGCTTTTGCCTTGCAAGCTCAAATACCTTCGGGCTTGTCTTTCCGGCTCCGGCTTCCTCGCAGGTAAGCATTCCCATAAAGTCCTGCCATATGCCGTTACGAATAAGCGCCGCCTTTGCCATCTCCTTATCTGTCGCTGTGGCTATAATTAACTTCACACCATTTTCTTTCAGACGTTTTACTAAGGCATAGGCTCCTGGCTTCATGACCGCTTCTTTATAGTAAAAATCTTTTACAACCTGATTGACTCCTTCTAAAATGTCTTCTGCTGATACCGAAAGGCCATACTCTTTTTGCATATAGATGGCTCCTTCTGGCAAAGATAAAGCATCCAGCCGTTCTTTTAAATCTGGCTTTGCCTTAATGCCAAGAGTAGCAAGATATCTCGCTCCTACATTTTCCCAGATGGGCATGGAATCAAGTAAAGTTCCATCAATATCAAAGATTGCTCCTTTTATCACGATGCCTTTCTCCTTTTATTGTCTTTTCCACTAACTACCGAAAAATTATTTCAGCATTTTTTCTGTTCTGTCTTTTAAAACTTTTGTAGCAGCTTCAATATCTTTTGCCGCAAAAATAGCACTAACCACAGCGATACCGCAAATACCACTTCCCTGTAAAGATAAAATGTTATCTGCCCCGATTCCACCAATTGCAATCACTGGAATATTTACTGCCTCGCAGATTGCTTTTAATGTTTCCTTGCTGGCATCTGCCGCATCTTTTTTCGTGGAAGTGGAAAATACGGCTCCCACGCCAAGATAATCCGCCCCCATTTTTTCAGCTAATACTGCCTGCTCTACTGTCTGGGCAGATACGCCAAGAATCTTGTCTTCACCAAGAATCTTTCTCACGTCATCGGCTTCCATGTCACTTTGTCCAACGTGAACTCCATCCGCATCCATATCTTTTGCAATTCTGACATTATCATTGATAACAAATGGAACATGATACTTATGACACAATTCTTTGAGAGCCACCGCTTCTTCCATGAAATGTTCCTCATCGAGTTCCTTTTCCCGAAGCTGTATAAAAGTCGCTCCTCCTTTTAATGCCTTTTCCACCTGCTCGTAAAGTGTTTCATTTCCAAGCCAGGAACGGTCGGTTACTGCATATAAAAGTAAATCTTTTCTTAATTGTTCTCTGTTAACGCAGCTCATACTTTGCTCTTTCCTCCAATGTATTTCCATCCATATGATAAATAGCATCAATTATCCGATTACGGTAAGTGGAATTTCCCTCGCCTTCTTTTAAATGTTCAAATCCAATCTCTCCGGCAATTCCCATCGCACAAACTGCCGCCGCTGCTGCCTCCAAAGGCTGCTCTGCGTTTGCACAAAGGAAAGCCGTCATCATTCCAGAAAGCTGGCATCCAGTTCCGGTGATTGCTCCCATCTCTGGTTTTCCGTTGCGGATAACATAACATTTTTCAGAATCAGCAACTAAATCAATGGCTCCCGTTACAGCAATCACACTTCCTGTCGCTTCAGAAAATGCTTTCAGCTTCCCAATCGTCTCATCAAGATTCTCCTCTGTAACCGCATCTGCCAAATCTGCATCCACACCTTTTGTATTTCCCGTTCCTTCCATCAGGGTTCGGATTTCTGAAATATTTCCACGGATAACAGTAAACTTTATGTCCCGCACCAGCTCATTCGCTGTCTTTGTCCGAAGTCCACTCGCTCCGGCTCCTACCGGATCAAGCAGCACAACATGACCAAGTACATTTGCCTTTTTTCCTGCTAAAAACATGGACGGAATCGTATTTTTATTCAGCGTACCAATGTTAATATTCAATCCCTGACAAATAGAAGTAATATCTTCCACTTCTCCAGAATCGTCCGCCATAATCGGGCTGCCGCCACAGGCAAGAAGAATATTTGCCACATCATTCACTGTTACATAGTTCGTAATATTATGTACCAATGGATGCTTTTCTCTTACGTTATCAAAACACTGCTTTAACATTTTTACCCTTTCTTTACATATAGATTTAGCATATATATTCATTCAAGAATGCTCCGGCATTGTTGCTCGCCACCTACAGAGGTTGGAGTCATCTCACATCTGATATATATTTAGCATGTCTATTTATTTTTCATAAACGGGAAAAAACTGAAATCATCCTATACTTCCTGAAGTGCGTTTTGCAAAATGCTCAGAAGTATATTTGAGAAATATTCTGAATATGGATAAATAAACGATAAAAAATAAAAGAAAATTTATAAAGATTCAATGTAGATTTTCTCTTAAAGCAATTTATTTTAAAATGATTTACTCTGAAAAGAAAAACGCATATACACCAATCTCGGTATATATGCGAATATATCTACGCTATCCCTACGTTGGCATTATCCAAATCAGGTTATGGGTCTAAGCACTTTAGCTTACTCTCAGCCTGCTTCTGCAAGCTCCCCGTGTATAAATTTACCAATATAGTACGCTATTTAGGGCAAAAAATCAAGCATAATTTACTATTTTATTCACTGGGCAGAGCTGACGTTCCCAAAACAACATCAAGTGTTAACATTACTGTAAATCCAAGGGAAAAAAATATAGTTCCAATATTGCTGTGTTTTCCGACAGACATTTCCGGGATAAGTTCTTCTACGACAACGTAGATCATTGCTCCAAGGGGCGTTCCTAAAAAGGAAGGATAAATTCTCTCACAAACTATGACATATATCTTACAAGAAATATTTTTCAAACATACTCTAGACCGTATATCTGATAGTAATTACTGCGTGCATTTTAACACAAGGAGTCAGGCAAGTGCAACATCTAAAATCATCATCAAAGTAAACCCTACTGAAAACATGAAAAATCCGACATTGACAGACTTTCCAACAGACATTTTCGGAACTAGTTCTTCTACTACAACATAGAACATTGCCCCTGCTGCAAAGCTTAAAAAGTATGGCAGAAGCGGAACAATTAGGCTTGCGGCCCAGACGGTAAGAATAGCCGCCACTGGTTCTACTGCCCCGGAAAGTACACCATAAATGAAGGCTCTCTTTTGGGATATTCCTTCTGCACGAAGCGGCAGGGAAATAATCGCTCCTTCTGGAAAGTTTTGAATAACGATTCCTAATGCAAGAGAAAATGCTCCCATTACCGTAATATGCTCTGCTCCACTTAACAGTCCTGCATAAATAACACCAACTGCCATTCCTTCTGGAATATTGTGGATAGTCACTGCCAACAGTAGCTTATTTTTACATTTTCCATCAATACATTCTGACGGTGCGAAATGGTCGATTGCCATCAAAAATAAAATTCCAATCCAGAATCCACTTGCTGCAGGAAGGAACTTCCACACACCAATCGAATCCACTTGTTCAAGTGCTGGAAGAAGAAAACTCCAGATAGAAGCTGCCACCATCACCCCTGCTGCAAATCCCATTAACGCTTTCTGCATTCCTTTGCTTAGTTCATTTTTTAAGAAAAATACACAAAAAGCACCTAATGTCGTCCCCAAAAGGGAACACTGATGCCCTTTATTATCTCTATAATCATAAAATCCCTCCGAGACCATATTTGTTCTATTCTGCAGATACCTCTTCCGCCGCTTTATTCTCATCTGTTTTTCTTTCTGTATTCTCTTCTTCCCTTTTATATTCCTCCGTTTTTTCTTCTGTTTCCTCTTTTGCCTCATCATTTTTTGACGCATCCTTCTCTTTTTGTGTAGTAGCTTCCAGATTCTTTTTATCTTCTTTTATTGTCTCTTCTGTTTTTTGTGTAGCTTTCGTTGATGCTTCTTCTTTCTTATCTGTACTTTCTTCCTGTCCTTTTTCATCCGAGTTTTCTTCCTGTCTTTGGCTTCTATTTTTTACATCCTTTGTCTGCACCTTCTCGGTAGATTCCATATCTGCCTGTACGAAAAGCTGCTCACTTTTTGCCATTGACAACAACAACATTAGTGCAAGGATACACAATAAAATCCTTTTTGACTTTTTCCACATTTTGCACTCTCCTTACTTTCTTTTCTCCAAAAACAGCCATCTTTTTCGACCATCTTCGCAACCTGACTAGTTCCCATAATACTAATTATTCAAATATGCAAAATTTATGATTATAAGAAAAGGCAAAAAAATCAAAAAAAGACAGCCTTTGACTTTTACTTTCAAAGACTGTCTTTTTTCTACAAAATCTATCTAATTATTCTGTTTTTAAACATGCTCTAGTTTGTTGTTGCGCGAAGCTGTGCTTTTAATCCAACACGGTTTGTCTTATAATGGAAGAATGGTCTTTCTGGAAGCTGAATAATCTGTGCTGGGTACTCAAAATCCTCAAGGGCATCTGCCACATCTTCACGAATATCATCAATTGTATAGCCATCCTCTAATACAACATATAAATATGGAAGGAAATATCCTTTATTCTCAAAATCTTCATCTACAACAAAGAATGCATCAATGATTCCATCAATTTCGGCATCGATAATCTTGTTCTCCATATTAAGATCAATCAGTCGACCTCCACCAACTCTGCGGACATCTCCTCTGGTAAGTGCAAACACAATACCATCCTCTGTCATATATCCAATGTCTCCTGTATGCAACCATATATTACCATCTTCATGCTTCTGAAGAGCCTTTTCCGTTGCTTCCTCTCTATCATAACCAAGCATATTTCCAAGACCTGTCTTACAAATCTCTCCGAGCTTATTATAACCAACTTCTTTATGTGTACCTGGCTCAAAAATACTCATTACTGTTAATGGCATTGGAATTCCACTGTTTCCATTACCAATCGGATGCTCTAAACATGGAAGAGTACAATTAGAACCTGCCTCGCTCTGTCCATATCCAATTGAAAGTACTGCCTTACAATTATGTGCTTTTAAGAATTCCTGTGCACGACGAATCTGTCCATTATTGAATGCTTCACAACCAACACCTGCTGCAAAAAGATGGGACATATCATAATCTTCTGGAATTCTGTCACTTCTCATAAGAAGCTCAATAAACATAGGGATTAAAGGCCAGCAGTTTGGACGATATCTCATCATCTCTAAATCGAGATCGTTCACATTACAGAACGGATCTAAAATTAATAACTTATTAGAGCATAATGGTACTAAAATCATGGAAACCACCACTGCAATAAGACAAGGTGGCAGATTCGTAAGTAACCATGTTGGACGGAAGTCTCCAGCAGAACCATAAAAAGACATCTGAGCGATAATACCAATCATTGTGTATGCAGAATGGATAACCTGCTTAGAAGTTCCTGTTGATCCACTTGTATAAGCACGGAAAAGCGGACGATTAACATCTTTCTCAACCTCAACCTTTCCTGTATAATTCTTTCCTTTTTCTAAAAATTCTTCCCATGTCATAACTCCGTCCCCGGAAAGAATTCCATCTGTATAGAAAGAATCAATTTCATGAATGATATGTTCTGGCATCTTATCTTTTTCAGCTGCATGGTAAGGGCTTAATGAAATAATCGTTTCTACCCCTGCCTGCTTTTTATATTCCTCAACCTCTGCCTTTGGAAGGAAGTCATGTACAAAAATAATCTTAGCGCCAGCTTCCTTTACTGCATCAACGTTCTCCTGTAATGTATTATCACGGCAAACTAAAGATGCACCTATCTTCTCTGCTGCTAAAAGCAACACAATAAATTCAGGAACAGAACGGTAAAATACAGGAATCTGATCTCCCTCTTTGATTCCCATGGCACTCATAGATTTTGCTACCATATCTACCTTCACGAAGAAGCGTTCCCAGGAAACATCTCTTCCATAATAATGCATTGCTACCATATCCATACCTGGACAGTTCGCTTTTAAATACTCATTCAAAGACAGCTCTGGAACTTGTAACCTTGAAATACTTTCTGGATAATACTTCATCCAAGGGCGGTCAATACTTGGTCTTCCAATAAGTTCTACTTTATGATTTTTTTCCATTTTATATATTCTCCTTATCAAATAGTATTTTTCTTACACTTTATCGTATTTAAGGGTACCATACTTTATGAAAGATATCGAGTGATAAAAATGGCAAAAAAACGAAAAACGTGATTAAATAAAATCACGTTTTTCACACTTTAAATTTCTTTATCTACTTTTTTAAGAAGTGCCACTGACTGTTTCATATGTTTTAGTATACTTTCTATCTTTCTCCAATCAGAAATAACTACATCTTCTTCCGAATGACTCCATATTTCCTCAAAAAAACAACGAAACATTTTTTTCGCTATATTTATATTAAGCAATGTCACGTTATTTTGTATGTTTTTCGAATCTAATCTTAAATAACACAAGTTATTTGATAAAAACAAGCTTGGATTGGCGTTGAATTGAAAATCCATCACAAAATGCCCATGTATGATTCGCAGCTCCATCGCATTTTCTTCATGAATAATATTTTGTATATAAGAAAGACATTGTTCGCGCTGTCTTGTATCTAATAAAATTTTATTATTATAAAAGTCAAGTTCTCCACTTATCGCAAACTGACTGAGTGCTGTTTCATATAATAAAATTCTGACATGAGATTTCTTAAGTACTTCTTCAACCAAAAGATGAATATTCTGCATCTTTTCTCTTTCCGCATCCGAAATATCCAGATATTCCAACAGCTCTTTATGTAATTCTTCTGGAAGGAAATGCTCTGTCATATGTCCAAGAAGCCAACAAAGATTCTCAGATAACATCTGGGAGATATAGTCTGACCCCTGCAAAAGATTCCTCATTGTACATTTTCGAAACATTAATTCTTCTCTTGTACAAAGTGTTGCTAATCGTTGATAAACCGTTTTACACATTTTTTTATCTTCACTAATCGTTACCTGATAACACAAATTGCCCCCCAAAAGCATACTCGTAATACAGTAAGCATCTTTTGCACAAAATACAATCTTATCATAGGAATGAATACAGTTGTATATCTTAAAATTAATATGCGTATAGTTCGTCAGCATATTAATGATAAAAATACAATCATAAATATAATCTTTCTCCCCTATGTCAAAATTAATCAGTAATGAAAAATGTACTTCTGGAAAATCTCTCTGAAGAATCCGTGATGCCGTGTCTATCTGTGCAATCTGAAGTCGCACATCATGCTCCATATTTAATAAATCAATCGCAGCAATTACATTCAACGACTTTACCTGACGTAATGCCGGATGTGACATTTTTTTAAGGAATTGATATAATGTCAGTTTTGCATAATTTTGCGTTTCCGGAGCAATATCGGCTCCTATTGTTTTTGTCAGGCCTTTTACGTAAAAATATTCCGCCTCAAGCTTATCATAGATTGCCTGCTTCAAATCTTCTGGCACATCAACCTGATATTCAATATATAAAGTTTTTAGTGCAGCCGATGTCGCCGATTCCACAATATAATCACTGATTACATGAAGAATCTGCGCTACACTTTTTTCTGATGGCAATGTTTTTCCATTAATCCACTTACTTATGTAAGATACATCATATTGAAGTTCGGCAGCTAGAGTTGCATTCTTTAAATTCACTGTTCCCATCAAGCGTTCTAATAAAATGCTAAACCTATTTTTCTTTTCCATTTTTCCACCACACGTTAATCCAATACACAATTTCACTTAGACTAACTCTTTCCTTACACTAAAAAGTGATGCTGAAATAAGAATTTCAACATCACTTTTTTATTATATTCGTACTTTAAAAGCGCTCATATATCCTAACTATTTTGCTTTTACAACAACAGTTACTTTCTGAACTTTCTTAGCACATTTTACGGTAATAACTGCTTTTCCAGCCTTCTTTGCTGTAATCTTTCCAGATTTACTTACAACAGCAACCTTCTTGTTAGATGTTGTAAATGTAACTTTATTAACTACAGTGATTGGAGCCTTTGTTGCAGTAAGCTTGTATGTCTTAGGACCCTTCTTAAGGTTTAAGTTAACCTTCTTAGAATTAACAGCAATCTTTGTAAGTTTTACTGCTGCCTTCTGAACTTTTACTTTACATTTTGCTGTAGCACCACTCTTCATTGTGATTCTTACTACTGCTGTACCAACTTTCTTCGCTGTAATCTTTCCAGACTTACTTACAATTACAACCTTCTTATTAGATGTACTCCATGAAGCAATCTGATCTCCTGGTAATGTTGCTTTAGCAACCTTAATTACGCTTGTAGACTTCTTAAGCTGTAATGGAACAGATGTTGCATTTAAAGTAATCTTTGTTGGAGCTACTGTAACAACTGTCTTAATTGTCTTGCCACTCTTAACAACGGCTGTAATCGTTACTTTTACAGCTTTACCCTTTACAACACCAGCTTTAATAACACCAGCTGTGTTAACAGATACCTTAGATGGATTTGAAGATTTGATGGAAACAATGCCATCCTGTTTGTAGTCAGAAACAAGACTTACTTTACCAGACTGTGTTGAGTAAAGGTTGTAAGAAGTTTTTGCAAATTTTGCTTTAGAATCTTTCTGAGCAACTTTTACTTCTTTCTTCACAGGATTTATATATGTCTTTGTTCCTTCTGGAACTGTTGCTGTTGCTGTATATGTTACACTTCCTGCTTCTGTATATGTTGCATCTTTTCCTTCAGATGTTACTTCACAAGATACTGTTTCAACATGACTTGCATCATTTTTACATGTAAATGTTGCTTCACATGTCATCTTACCATCTTTTTCAGTCCACTCACCAAATGTTGGTTCGCCATAATCATGACCAAGTGCATTTGTTGTCTTTACTTCCTTTGTATCTGTGTACTCATCACTTCCATTAGGATCTTCTTTTACTGTTGCTACATAAACAGCCTTACCAGCTTCTGTACATGTTGCATCTGTTGATTTTTCTGCATCCTTAGTTACTGTACATTTTACATCTTTTGTATGTGTTTTATCGTTCTCACATGTAAATGTCGCTGTACACTCTTTGCCATCTTCAGACCAGTTGAATGTTGGTTCTCCATACTTATGTCCTGTTGCTGCGATTGTTGTCTCTTTCTTTTCTGGACATGTGTACTCTTTACCCTTAAATGTACATGTTGCTGTGTAAACAACTTTACCAGCTTCTGTACATGTTGCATCTGTTGTTGCAGGTGTTACTGTACATTCTACTGTCTGAGTATCATCTTTCTTATCACAAGTAAAGATTGCTTTACATGTCTTATAATCTTCAGACCATTCATATGTTGGATCTGCACTATAAGTATGACCTGTTGCTTCAATAGGTACTTCTTTTGTATCTGTATGGTTTATATTATTCTTATCTGTTGCTGTTGCTGTATAAACTGTCTTACCAGCTTCTGTACATGTTGGCTCTGTTACTTCAGATGTTACTTCACACTTTTCTGCTTCTGTTGCTGGAATCTTACAATTCTCACATGTGTAAGTTACTGTACATGTATTGTCATCTGCCCACGTAAACTCTGGTTTGTAAACATGCTTTTCAGCTGCTGCTTCTTCTGTAGTAGTAGCTTCGTACTCGTTATCTCCAACTGTTACTTTAGCTGTGTAGATAATCTTTCCACCCTTTTCACAGTCTTCTGCTTCCTTCTTAGAAGTTACTTCTACATCCTTCTTTGTTTCTAATGTTACATCCTTCTCATCTAAGAAATCTAATTCTTTTCCAACGCAGGAATCACAACTAACAGTTACGTTACCTGTCTTCTTATCATCAGATAAAGATGTAATCTTTCCAGTATATTCGTGACCAGTCTTAAGTCCATCTGGGATATCTAATTCATCACTATTGTCATTAGAGCCACCCATAATGCTACCACTATTTCCACTGCTCTTACGTGGAATAGCTTTCAAACATTTTGTACATACGATTGCATCTACAACAATCTTCTTAGCATCTTCTGCGTCACTTTCTTTTGTATAAGTTTCATCTTTGTACTGAATATAATGATGTCCAGTTGCCTTAGCATCTTCTGCCTCGGATTCCTTCTTAGAATCTGCTTTTACAACACCACATGTCTTACAACGTTCTTCTGTGAACCCTGCATTATCACAAGTAGGATCTACGGTTACTGTCTCATACTCATGAGAATCACCAGCTACATGCTTCATATCCAGAGTTTCCACGAAATCTGCACTCCACATGAATTCCTGGTTGTCATTACTTCCACCACGTTTAATGGTTGTTCCCTGGAACTTATAGTTCATATAACCACTATTGTAATTTGTCTGCTCTGTCTGATACTTATCAACATAACAATAATTTGTTGCAATATCTACATTCAGGTTGCCCTGAGAATCAATAGATAAACCTGCAATTGGATGATTCTCTACTGTATGGATAGCATCTTTATCATCCTTTGTTGTTACTTTAAAGGTCATTCCTGTAAAGTTATTATTGATACCGGTTCCCATGTTATCTGCAACAGATTTTGCTGTAACTTCATTATATTCTTTTACTTTTGTAATAGCATTTGTGCTTAAATCATATTTTAAAATCTGATTATCTGCATTAAGATATAATGCTCCGCCATAGTAAGCAGATGTATGTGTAAGACCTGGATAAATCTTATCGTTTACATCTTCATCCTTTGTTGCACTTTCTTTAAGAAGATCTCCACCTTCTTTTACTGCTCCAGTACCTTTTTCGTAATCAACTAAAACTGTAGCACTGTCAGATGTAGCTGTCGCTGCTGCTTTTCTTGGCAAGGATACTAACTGGTCTGGCTTCTGATCACTTGTACCCATACCAGAACTGTATGAAGTTGTATTCTGCACATAATACCAGTTATCTTTATCAAAACTGATTGGTCCCTGTGCATCTGTAAACCAGGCATCTTCATACTTAGTATCTGTTGCCTTATCTGTGTATAAAGTATCAATCTCATCAAAGTTGCCATCAAACTGTTTTGCTAAACTTGTATGGCTAATTAAGAAGTAGGAATGTGTCATATTACCGTCTGTCTCTACACGGTTACGTCCCATACATTCTACATAAATATCATTATAACAGGAATCTACATAATACCAGTTATCTACAGAATTATCGGTCTTAACAGCATTAAAATAATGGCTGTTTCTAAATGTCTGGCTTTGACCTAACATCTGTACATCAGAACGCCAGAAAATCTTTACAAAGTCAACAATATATGTTGGTTTTGTTTCTGTTGTAGTTTCATCTTTTTTCTCACTGGAAGCATCTCCTGAGGAATCTTCTCCATCTGCAGCCTGTGTTTCTGTTTCAGCTGCTGAAGAGCTTTCTTCCTTATCTGTCTCGGATGTATCTCCTTTATTCTCTGAAGATGAGTTATCGTCTTTCTTATCCTGACTGCTGTCAGTTCCATTTACTTCGCTTGCCTTTTTCCATGTCTTTCCATCCGCTTCTTTATAGATTTCCGGGAATGCACACTGAACAAGATATGTATATGCAGAAGTATATCCAGCACAGATAGTGTTTCTTCTTACTAATGCACCAAAGGCTGTACTTTCAAAGGCTGTCTTAAGATCGCCATTTAATAACATATTTCTCAGATATGCAATCTGCTCTTCTGTAGGTTGCTGCTGACCATCATCTGCTAATGCGACAGCTGCTGTCTCTCCCATAGCCTGAATTGCTTCCTCTGTTGTTTCTGTATCATTCTTCTTATCCTGTTCTTCCTGAATAGCACCCATATCAAAAGTACAGTACTTACCAAGCCAGTCATTTAAGACAAGTAACTTCTGCTCTCTCGTCATGGAATCATCAATCTGAGCTAAAGCTTCATCTCTTGCTGCAAGTAACTGCTGTCCAAAGAGCTGAATACCATACTGCAGAGTCGTCTGATATCCCTGAATGACATCATACATATCTTTATATGTAACCTTAGCATTCGCCGGATTCTCCTCTTCAGGATCCCCTTCTTTATAAATCTTCTGCTGCATCAGAGATAACAGGGAAGATACTGGACCACCTTTAGAATCCTTACTTGTAAAGTAAGGAGTAGCAATACCTAAATACTCCTGATTATCTGGTGATTCATAGAAAGCCATTAAGTCCTTATAAGCTTGTCCGACTTCTGTCTTTGTCTTACCAGATCCATCATCCTCATCTGCATCATCTGCTGCTAACTCTTCAATCTCTTCCAGTGCGTAAGCATAAGTATCATCTTTTTCTACGCTCATAGTAGTTACTTTACCATTCGCATCTGTTTCATAAGTAACGTCTACAAGATCTGTATCCTTATCATCACCTAAAGATTTATCTGTCAGCTTTTCTGCCTTACGCTCTGTCAGATTATACTTGGATAAATCCACCTCATCTGTGTTAGTGTAAAGTGCTTCCTGAATTGCTGCTTCTGCACTTCCAGCCTTTGGCTGAGCTGCCTTCTTCTCTGCTTCTACCTTTTCGTAAGCTGTTGTAGTTGTGGCATCTTTTACCGCATCATGAACAGCTGCAAAAGCATCCGCAGGAACCAGGCTTACTGCCATAGAAGCAGTCAGAAAAAGTGCAAATAAATTCTTCACCTGTTTTTTCATACGTTTCTTTCTCTCCCTTCATTATTTTATATTTCCGAATGCATCCAGCATAGAAATCATCTGCATCCCCTAATATAAATCAATACATCTATATTAAACGCTGTAACCTGCCAATGGTAAGTAGCAGAGCGTATGATTTTTAAAATCCCCAAAATCTTATTACATTTTTCTTATTATGTGATACAAAGGTATCTCTTGAGTATCGTACCATTTTTTTCATATATATTCAAGTACATTTTGAATATATTTCCAAAAAATTATTTTATCCCAAATTACGAATTTTAAAGTCTCTTTCTACCTCTCGCTTTGCATCCTTCTTTGCAATATCCTGACGCTTATCATATAATTTTTTACCACGGGCAAGACCGATTTCTACCTTTACAAGGCTGCCTTTGAAATAAACTTTTAATGGCATCAATGTGTATCCCTTCATCTTAATCTGACCGGCAAGCTTATTAATCTCTGACTTGTGAAGCAGGAGCTTTCTTACGCGAAGTGGATCTTTATTAAAAATATTTCCCTTTTCGTAAGGGCTGATATGCATCCCGTAAAGGATGACCTCTCCGTTTTCAATATGGATAAATGCCTCCTTGATGCTGCATTTACCCATGCGGATCGATTTAACCTCGGTACCGAATAACTCGATCCCGGCTTCGAATTTATCATCGATAAAATAATCATGGTAGGCTTTCTTATTGTTCGCCACCATCTTGATTCCTGCTCCCATTTTAATTCCTCTTTCCCTCTCTACTTTTTACATCTTATTTTACAATCTTCTACTTCCAGTACACCGCCGGCATAAAATCAATCGTCCTCGCATACCGGTCGCACGCAGTCACGCGGACGCGGATAGTCTGACCGAGTTTGTACGTCTTTCTCGTCATCTCTCCGACCAGCTCATAGTGTGCTTCGTCAAATACGAAATAGTCGCCACGCAGTTCATTGACATGAACTAATCCTTCAACCGTGTTCGGCAGCTCGACATAGAAGCCCCAGTTGGTGACACCGGAAATGACTCCCTCGAATTCTTCTCCGATGTAATGTTCCATGTACTGGACTTTCTTCATCTTATCTGT
>OGQO01001969.1_pt1 | contig 17163 bp, 15 predicted proteins | sample 1553241 | NCBI WGS metagenome assembly OGQO01 (sample SAMEA2579933, study PRJEB22360) | human gut metagenome | biome: human gut; feature: human-associated habitat; material: faeces | place: Denmark | collected 2008/2010
GGGATTCACTTTGACCTCGCTAACAAAGAGCAGAGGGTTGAAGAATTAGAGCGTGAAATGGAGGCACCGGATTTCTGGGATGATGCCGAGGTTTCACAGCAGAAGATGAAAGAGCTCAAGAGCATGAAGGACGACATGGAGATCTATCACAGTCTGGAAACACAGATGGAAGATATGGAAACCATGATCGAGATGGGCTATGAAGAAAATGATCCGGAGATCATTCCGGAGATTCAGGAGATGCTGGATGAATTCCAGAAGAATTTTGACAGTATCCGTGTTAAGACATTGCTGTCAGGAGAATATGACAGTGAGAATGCGATCATTAAGCTGAATGCCGGAGCAGGCGGAACAGAAGCCTGTGACTGGTGTGGAATGCTTTATCGTATGTACAGCCGCTGGGTAGACCGCAAGGGATTCTCCATGGAAGTGTTGGACTATCTGGATGGTGATGAGGCCGGAGTCAAGTCCGTAACCTTCCAGGTTAATGGAGAGAATGCTTACGGATATCTCAAATCAGAGAAAGGTGTTCATCGTCTTGTGCGTATTTCTCCGTTCAATGCAGCGGGTAAACGTCAGACATCCTTTGTATCCTGCGATGTTATGCCGGATATCAAGAAGGATCTGGATGTAGAGATCAATGATGAGGACATCCGTATTGATACCTACCGAAGCAGTGGTGCCGGTGGACAGCATATCAACAAAACTTCTTCTGCGATCCGTATCACACATTTCCCGACAGGAATTGTGGTACAGTGTCAGAATGAGCGTTCTCAGCATATGAATAAGGACAAGGCCATGCAGATGCTGAAAGCAAAGCTGTTCCTTCTCAAGCAGCAGGAGGCAGAGGCAAAGCTTTCCGGTATCCGTGGAGAAGTTACTGATATCGGCTGGGGAAATCAGATCAGATCCTATGTTATGCAGCCATATACCATGGTTAAGGATCACAGAACAAACGAAGAAACCGGAAATGTAGATGCAGTACTTGACGGAGACATTGATCCGTTCATCAATGCCTACCTGAAATGGATCGCATTATCCAAAAAACCGGTCGAATCATAAAACAAAAAAACCTTGCAGACTTTGTGCAGGTGTGATAACATATCCCTCATAGGAAAACAGTTGTTTTTTTGAAACAGACATCTCCTGAGAGGGATATATGTTTAAAATGGGTAAAGTCAGTAGAGGCAGAAAGGTCATCATGGGGAAAATAACAGAAAAAAAGAAGTATTTTGTAGTCAGGGAGCGGGCGGTTCCGGAGGTTTTGCTGAAAGTAGTACAGGCAAAGAAATTACTGGACTCAGAGAAGGTAAGTACTGTGCAGGAGGCAGCAGAACAGACGGGGATCAGCAGGAGCTCCTTTTATAAATATAAGGATGATATTTTTCCTTTTCATGAAGAAGCCAGAGGAAAGACGATCACCTTCATCATTCAGATGGATGATGAACCGGGAATTTTGTCTGCTGTGCTTCAGACTATTGCGCGTTTCCATGGAAACATCCTGACGATCCATCAGAGCATCCCGATCAATGGAGTGGCAACTCTTACCCTCAGTGTAGATATTCTGCCGGGTGAGGGAGATGCTGAGGCTATGGTGGACGAGATCGAACAGAGGGATGGAATCCATTATCTGAAGATTCTTGGAAGAGAATAGTTGCTGTGAATAGTTACAGAGAAGAAAGAACGCAGGAGGAAACGAGACTATGGTAAATATTGCAGTATTAGGATACGGTACAGTTGGAAGCGGTGTGGTAGAGGTTATCAATACAAATCATGCCAGCATTAATAAGAGAGCTGGTGCAGACATTAATATCAAGTATGTACTGGATCTGAGAGACTTTCCGGGAGATCCGGTTGAGAAGGTTCTTGTCCATGACTATGATGTGATCGCAAATGATCCGCAAGTGGATATTGTTGTAGAAGTTATGGGTGGGATCGAACCTGCATATACCTTCGTGAAGCGTGCTCTGGAAGCCGGAAAGAGTGTCTGCACATCCAATAAGGCACTGGTTGCCAAACACGGCCCGGAACTTATGGAGATTGCAAGGGAAAAGAATATAAACTTCCTGTTTGAGGCAAGCTGCGGCGGTGGAATTCCGATCATCCGTGCACTGAACTCTTCTCTGACAGCAGATGAGATTGATGAGATCACAGGTATCCTGAATGGAACCACAAACTACATGATGTACAAGATGAGTACAGAAGGCTGTGAGTTTGATGCCGTTCTTAAAGAAGCACAGGCCAAAGGATATGCGGAAGCAGATCCTACAGCTGATGTGGAGGGATATGATGCGTGCCGTAAGATTGCAATCCTTTCTTCACTGGCATATGGAAGATTCCTGAATTATGAGGATATTTATACAGAGGGAATCACAAGGATCACTCCGGAAGATATGCAGTATGCAGAAGAACTTGATATGACGATCAAGCTTCTCGGAACCAGCCGCAAGATCGGAGATGATTCTTTCTATGCAATGGTTGCACCGTTCCTTGTAGGGAAGACCAGTCCTCTTTACAGCGTAAATGATGTATTTAATGCAGTATTTGTCCATGGCAATGTACTTGGTGATGCAATGTTCTATGGAAGCGGTGCAGGCAAGCTTCCGACTGCAAGTGCAGTAGTAGCCGATGTGGTAGATGAAGCAAAGCACCTCCACAGAAATATTATGACAAACTGGTCCAGCAGACCGCTTGAACTGATTCCAATGGATGAGGTTGAGGGCAGATTCTTTGTGAGAGTCAAAGGAACAACAGTGGATCAGGTAAAGGCAGTTTTTGATGAAGTAGAGATTGTAAATCTCAAGAGCCTCCCGGGTGAATTTGGATTTATCACAACTAAGATGAAACAGGGAGAATATAAAGAAAAAGTTCAGGAATTAAACGGCAGTGTGATCACGATGATCCGTGTGAAAGACTGACCGTTTTGGGAGAGAAGCTATGTTAATAGTAAAGAAATTCGGCGGTACTTCCGTAGCAAATAAAGAGCGTATTTTTAATGTTGCCGGAAGATGTATAGAGGAATACAAAAAAGGCAATGATGTGGTAGTTGTTCTTTCGGCTATGGGTAAATATACGGATGAACTTATCACCATGGCAAAAGACATCAACGAGAAGCCGCCGAAACGTGAAATGGATATGCTTTTTACGATCGGAGAGCAGATGTCTGTGGCCTTGATGGCTATGGCCTTTGATAAACTGGGTATTCCGTCCGTTTCTCTGAATGCATTTCAGGTTGCCATGCATACCACAAGTGTCCATGGCAACGCAAGACTTAAGAGGATTGATACTGAGAGAATCAAAAGAGAACTGGAAAATCACAAGATCGTCGTTGTGACAGGCTTCCAGGGAATCAATAAATACGATGATTATACAACACTTGGAAGAGGCGGTTCCGATACTACAGCAGTTGCCCTGGCAGCGGCACTTCATGCAGATGCCTGTGAGATTTATACGGATGTAGACGGAGTGTACACGGCAGATCCCCGCAAGGTTCCGACGGCACGCAAGCTCAAGGAGATCACTTACGATGAAATGCTGGATCTGGCAACTCTGGGTGCCGGTGTACTCCATAATCGTTCTGTAGAGATGGCCAAGAAATACGGCGTGCCGCTTGTGGTACGTTCCAGCTTAAATAACAGTGAGGGAACTGTTGTAAAGGAGGAAGTAACAGTGGAAAGAATGCTGATCAGCGGAGTTGCGCTTGATACAGATGCAGTAAGAATTGCCGTGATCGGTCTGAAAGATATTCCGGGAGTGGCATTCAAATTATTTGATGTGCTGGCAAAGAAAAACATCAACGTAGATGTGATCCTTCAGTCCATCGGACGTGCAGGAACCAAGGATATTTCTTTTACCGTAGATGACAAAGATCTGGAAGAGGCAATGGCAGTTCTGGATGAAAATAAGGCAAGACTTGGATATCAGGAACTGCATTCTGAGAGAAATATTGCCAAACTTTCTATTGTCGGAGCAGGCATGATGAGCAATCCGGGTGTTGCAGCGAAGATGTTTGAGAGCCTCTATAACGAGGGCGTCAACATCAACATGATCTCCACTTCAGAGATCCGTGTAACCGTTCTTATCAACGAGAAAGACGGAATAAGAGCGATGAATGCGGTACATGACGCATTTAACCTGGCAGATTAACCGAAACAAAAGGAATTCCATCTCTGTGGCTTCAGGGATGGAATTTTTACTGAGTTTTAACTTGGAAAGCAGGAATCAAGGATGAAAAAAAATCGAAAATACTGGAAGGAAACTGCGAAATCAGTACTCAGAGGAAACTGGGGAATTGCGATTGCGGGAATGCTGGCCTATATGGCTGTAGATTTTCTGGGAACTATTGTTTCGGCAGAACTTTTTCCGGGAGAAGCTGTCCTGGAAGTTATACTGGGACAGATTTTTGTATTTGTTGTTTCTCTGATCGCTATGGTGTTCAGCACAGGGTACAGTTATATGATGCTGAATATGAGCAGAGGAAGAGAATTCAGTCTTGGAAACCTTCTGTATATGTTCCACAACCAGCCGGACCGTGTGCTGATCGTAGCCTTTGTGATGGCACTTCTGAGTACAGTTTCTCAGCTTCCGTTTTATTTTGTTATGTATCTGGCAACTCCCGGAAGTACAATAGACGCACAGCTTTTGTGGATGGAACTGACTTTTGGAGTTATGCTTTTGAGTATAGTACTGAATGTACTTATCACGGTACCATTTGCACTTAGTTTCTATCTTCTTGCAGATAATCCGCAGATGGGAGGCGTGGAATCTCTCAAAGAAAGCAGACGTTTGATGAAGGGACACATCTGGCAGTATCTTATGCTGCAGTTAAGTTTTGCTCCGATGCTGATCGTGTCGCTTCTGCTTATGGGGCTTCCACTTCTGTGGGTTCTTCCGTATATGGAAGCGTCTGAAACCGCTTTTTACAGAGATATTCTGGGAGAGTTTGATGAGCCGAAGCAGGAAGAAGTTATTTACAGAAATGCATCATCAGACGATTATAATGCAGAAGCGTGACATTTATTAAGGGCACAAAAGGAGATTTTTATTTATGGATATTATTCAGGTGATAACTGATGAACTCAAAGTAGAAAAATGGCAGGTAGAAGCCGCTGTGAAACTGATCGATGAGGGATGTACGATTCCTTTTATTTCCCGTTATCGAAAGGAAGCAACAGGTTCTCTGAATGATGAACAGCTTCGTTCACTGCATGAAAGACTTCTTTACCTGAGAAATCTGGAAGACAAAAAGAAACAGGTTCTTACAAGTATTGAAGAACAGGGCAAACTGACACCGGAGCTGAAAAAACAGATTCTGGATGCAAAGACTCTTGTAGTAGTAGAGGATCTTTACCGTCCGTATCGTCCGAAGAGACGTACAAGAGCAATTATTGCGAAGGAAAAAGGACTGGAGCCGCTGGCAAATATCATCATGCTTCAGATGACAAAGAAACCGCTGGAGGAGGAAGCACAGGCCTTTGTTTCTGCTGAAAAGGGTGTGGAGACAGTGGAAGATGCACTGAACGGTGCAAAGGATATCCTGGCAGAAACAATTTCAGACGAGGCAGATTACCGAATCTACATTCGTGATCTCACTATGAAAAAGGGTTCTGTTGCATCTGCGGCAAAGAAGCCGGAGGAATCTTCTGTATATGAGATGTATTATGAATTTGAGGAGCCGATCAAGAAGCTTGCGGGACATCGTGTCCTTGCACTGAACCGTGGTGAGAAGGAAAAAATCCTCACAGTAAAGGTGAATGCACCGGAAGAAGAGATTCTTGGATGGATCCAGAGGCAGGTGCTTGTAAGAGAAAATCCGGTCACAACACCGGTTCTTCGAGAAGTGGTGGAGGACAGCTACAAGCGTCTGATCGCACCGGCGATTGAGAGGGAAATCCGAAGCAGTCTGACAGAAAATGCAGAGGATGGGGCAATTCATGTCTTTGGCAAAAACCTTGAGCAGCTTCTGATGCAGCCTCCAATTGTAGGTAAAGTTGTTCTGGGATGGGATCCGGCATTCCGTACAGGCTGCAAGCTGGCTGTTGTAGATGCAACAGGAAAGGTGCTGGATACGACAGTGATCTATCCGACCGCACCAACCAACGAGAAGAAGATCCAGGCAGCAAAAGACACACTCAAAATGCTGATCCGCAAATATGGAATTTCTCTGATTTCTCTTGGAAATGGAACAGCCTCCAGAGAGTCTGAACAGATTATCGTGGAACTTCTGAAGGAAATTCCGGAGAAGGTACAGTATGTGATCACCAATGAGGCCGGTGCATCTGTATATTCCGCAAGCAAACTGGCGACAGAGGAATTTCCGAATTTTGATGTTGGACAGAGAAGTGCGGCTTCTATCGCAAGACGTCTTCAGGATCCTCTTGCAGAGCTTGTCAAGATTACACCGCAGTCTATCGGTGTTGGTCAGTACCAGCACGATATGAACCAGAAAAAGCTTGGTGAAGCACTGAGTGGAGTCGTTGAAGATTGTGTGAATAAGGTCGGAGTGGACTTAAATACAGCGTCTGCATCTCTGCTTGAGTATATTTCCGGTATCAGCAAGGCGATTGCAAAGAATATCGTTGCGTATCGTGAGGAGAACGGCAGATTTGAGAGTCGTCGTGAGCTTCTGAAGGTTGCCAAGCTCGGACCGAAAGCATTTGAGCAGTGTGCGGGATTTGCACGTATCACAGGCGGCAAAAATCCGCTGGATGCAACGAGTGTACATCCGGAGAGCTATGAAGCGGCACAGAAGCTTCTGGAGAAGCTGGGCTATGCACCGGAGGATATCGCAGGAGGCAAACTCAGTGGTGTTTCAAAGCAGATCAGGAATTACAAGAAGCTGGCAGAGGAACTTGGTGTAGGAGAGCTTACACTTCGTGATATTGTAAAAGAGCTGGAAAAACCGGCACGTGATCCGCGAGATGAAATGCCGAAGCCGGTTCTTCGTACAGATGTCCTTGACATGAAGGATCTGAAGGAAGGAATGATCCTTAAGGGAACAGTCCGTAATGTCATTGACTTTGGAGCATTTGTGGATATCGGAGTGCATCAGGACGGTCTGGTGCATATCTCAGAGATGAGCGAGAAATATATCAAACATCCGCTTGAGGCAGTGTCTGTTGGAGATGTTGTGGATGTGCGCGTGATCGGCGTAGACCTCAGGAAAAAAAGAATCAGTCTTTCTATGAAGGGAACAAAGTAGAAGACGGTATATGGTGGTTGAGAAAACAAAAACGCTGCAGGGATACAATCCCTGCAGCGTTTTTGTTCAGTTTTATCAACTCAGTAGAGCAGAGTCATTGCTGAATTCCTGGCCGCTGGCCTTTTCAAACTGATCGAGGAGGTCTCTTACGGTCAGTTTTTTCTTTTCTTCACCCTGAATGTCGAGGATGATTCTGCCTTCCATCATCATGATCAGACGATTTCCATGAATGATCGCATCCTGCATATTGTGTGTGATCATCATGGTCGTCAGGTGATCTCTGTTTACGATCATTTCTGTGATTTCAAGAACCTTTGCTGCAGTCTTAGGATCAAGAGCAGCGGTATGTTCATCCAGAAGCAGAAGCTTTGGTTTCTGGAGCGTAGCCATCAGAAGTGTCAGAGCCTGTCTTTGTCCACCGGAAAGAAGTCCGACCTTGGAGGTGAGGCGATCCTCAAGTCCAAGACCAAGAATCTTAAGCAGTTCTTTGTATTCCTGGCGTTCTGCCTTGGTGATACCCGGTTTCAGAAGACGGGTTTTGCCACGGCGCTTTGCGAGTGCAAGGTTTTCTTCGATACCCATAGTAGCAGCAGTGCCAGTCATAGGATCCTGGAAAACACGTCCAAGATAGGTGGCACGTTTATGTTCAGATAATTTGGTGACATCGATTCCGTCAATAAGAATCTGGCCTTCATCGACCATCCAGGTACCTGCGACTGCATTTAACATGGTGGATTTACCGGCACCGTTTCCGCCGATGACGGTAACAAAATCACCTTCATTCAAAGTGAGGTTCAGACCGTTCAGAGCTACCTTTTCATTGATAGTTCCCGGATTAAAGGTTTTGTAAATGTTTTTCAGCTCAAGCATCAGTTGTTACCTCCACGTTTTGTAGGTTTTGCGAAATATTTTGCTTTCCAGTAAGGAACTGCAAGGAAGACTGCTACGACAAGTGCAGACAGCATCTTCAGAAGGTCAGTATCGATTCCAAGCCAGATAACAGTCTGGAGTACCAGATAATAAAGGATGGAACCAAAAGCAACACTCAGAAGACGAAGTGCAAAGTTGCGGAAAATTTTTCCAAAGATCGCCTCACCGATGATAACAGCAGCAAGACCGATAACGATCGCACCACGTCCCATATTGACATCAGCAAATCCCTGATACTGGGCAAGGAGTGCACTGGAAAGTGCAACCAGTCCGTTAGAGAGCATCAGTCCGAGTACTTTACATACATCTGTGTTGATGCCCTGTGCACGGGACATATTTGGATTACATCCGGTAGCACGCAGAGAACATCCAAGCTCTGTTCCGAAGAACCAGTAAAGGATCGCGATCAGAACAACAATAAAAACAGCTACAATAAGGATCGTGTTCTGGTAGATCGGAACGTTTTTTACGTTTCGAAGGGAAACCAGAAGATCGTATTTGTTTCCGTTGACAGCTTGATTGGCCTTGCCCATGATCTTGAGGTTGGCTGAGTAGAGACCAAGCTGTGTAAGGATTCCGGCGAGGATGGCCGGGATTCCCATAAATGTGTGGAAGATTCCTGTTGCAAGGCCGGCAAGCATTCCGGCACCTGTTGCGGCAAGCATGGATACCCAGATGTTATGACCGCTCATCAGCATCATAACACAGACAGCACCTCCGGTACACATAGTACCATCGACGGTAAGGTCTGCGACATCGAGAATACGGAAAGTAAGGTAAACACCGATTGCCATGATTCCCCATATCAGACCCTGGGCAGCAGCACCTGGAAGTGCATTGATTAAGCTCATAATGTTCATTTTCTTTGTTCCTCCTGATGAACACAGAAAGCGAGAAAGGATAATCCTTTCCCGCTGTCTGTATAAATTTGTTGTTATTATTAATTGTCAGACTTATTCGGCTTCTTCAGTTGTTGTGTCGTCGGCAGAATCTGCATCGGCCTCGTCAGCTGCTGTATCATCAGCAGCGTCATCCTCTGCACCGATTGCTACATAATCATCCGGAACGGTGATTCCGAGCTCTTCACAGATCTCAGGATTGTATTCTTTGGTGAACTGAGGTGCATATTCGATCGGCATTGTGGAAATGTCTTCTCCGTCAACAAGGACTTTCAGAGCCATTTTACCGGTAGCAACACCAAGGTCATAGTAGTTGATGGAAAGAGTAGCAACACCACATCCTTCGCAGATACCTTCCTCGCCGGCAATTACCGGAACCTTCTCCGGAAGGCAGATATTGTTGATGATCTCTGTGTTGGAAGCAACTGTGTTGTCTGTAGGTACATAGATTACATCACTCTCGGAGGCTGCTGTTGTAGCTACGGAAGAGAGATCGTTGGAATCAGAGAATGCATAATAGGTGCAGGTATATCCCAATTTCTCAAGAGCAGCCTTAACGGTATCTACCTGATACTGTGAGTTTGCCTCAGCAGAGCAGTAGATAAGTCCTACGTTCTTGGCATCCGGGAACAGCTCATTGAGCATTGCTGCCTGATCTTCCAGTGGAGCGAGGTCAGAGGTACCGGAAATATTTCCGCCTACAGTTCCGTCAAAATCATCAATATCCAGTGCAACACCATATTCTGTAACAGCTGTACCGAGAATCGGGATGTCTGTTGTGCCGGCAGCTGCTGCCTGAAGAGCAGGAGTTGCATTTGCAAGAATCAGGTCTACATTGTCAGAAACAAAGGCTGTAACGATTGTAGAACAGGTGTTGGAATCGCCCTGAGCATTCTGCTCGTCAAAAGTTACTTTGTCGCCAAGTTCTTCTGTGATGGCATCCTTAAATCCCTGAGTTGCTGCATCCAGTGCTTCGTGCTGTACAAGCTGACAGATACCGATATTGTAAGTTTTGTCGTCTGCTTTATCATCTGCAGCAAGCACGCTGACACTGCCCATGCCAGCTGTCATTGCAGCGGAAAGAACAACTGCTAAAATCTGCTTTTTCATTTTACTTCCTCCTGAAATACATGATATCGAATCACTTTTTTAAGAGTATAACGCTTCAACGCGTAAAAGTCAAGAAGTAAAAAAGAATTCTGCAGAACATCGGGGCGATATTTAATAAGGAAATCATACATTTTTTGCAAAAAAAATTAGTTTGTCGAAAAGAAAATTTGATTTAGCCCAAATTTATTGACAATTTGAAATATCTTATTGTATATTAAAGATACTTGCAAGGAGGCGTAACAATTATGTTGTGCCTCTTTTGTTCGGTAGTTGGAAACAGCATGAGAAGAAATGGAGGAAAGAAGAATGAAAAAAGCATTGGCAATTGGTCTTGTAGCAGCAATGACAGTTTCTATGTCTGCCTCTGTATACGCAGGCGAAGAAGGCGGAGCAGGAGTTGCAAAGGAAGATCTTAAGGTTGGCATTATTTACATCGGCGATGAAAATGAAGGCTATACAGCCGCTCATATGAAAGGTATCGATGAGATGCAGGAAGAGCTTGGTCTTGATGATTCTCAGATCATTGAGAAGACTCTGATCGGTGAAGACGAGGGATGTTACGATGCAGCAGCAGACCTGGCAGACCAGGGATGTCAGATTGTATTCGCAAACAGCTTTGGCCATGAAACTTATATTCTGGAAGCAGCAGGAGAGTATCCGGAGGTTCAGTTCTGCCACGCAACAGGAACTCAGGCAGCATCCAGCGGACTTTCCAATATGCATAACTATTTCACAAATATCTATGAAGCACGTTATGTATCCGGTGTTGTGGCTGGTCTGAAACTCAATGAGATGATCGAAGACGGAACAATCAAAGAAGACGCAGCTAAGATGGGATATGTTGGTGCGTTCCCATACGCAGAGGTTATTTCTGGATATACTTCCTTCTATCTTGGCGCTAAGAGCGTATGCCCGTCCGTGACAATGGAAGTAAAATATACCAACAGCTGGGCAAGCTTTGACCTCGAAAAAGAATGTGCAGATGCTCTGATCTCTGACGGATGTGTACTGATCAGCCAGCATGCAGATACAACAGGTGCTCCTACAGCATGTGAGACAGCAGGTGTTCCTTGTGTCGGATACAATATTGATATGACTTCTGTAGCACCGGATGCAGCACTTACTTCTGCATCAATGGACTGGGGCGTATATTACAAATATGCAGTACAGTGCATCCTTGACGGTACAGCAATCGATACAGACTGGTGCAAGGGATTTGCAGACGGCGCAGACAAGATCACACCACTCAATGACAAGGTTGTAGCAGAGGGAACTGAAGAAAAGGTTAAAGAAGTAGAAGATGCTCTCATTGATGGTTCTCTCCATGTGTTTGATACTTCTACATTTACAGTAGATGGCAAAGAGCTTACTACTTATAAGAAAGATGGCAGTGATACAGAATACATTTCTGACGGATACTTCCATGAATCAGAATACGGTTCTGCACCGGCATTTGACATTGCAATTGATGGAATCACATCTATTACACAGTAATTGTAAATAATCAGGCAGAGCTGCCTGTCAGCAGCTCTGCCTTTTCTTTCATTATGTGTGCAAAGGAAGTCTGCAGTGGCAGGTTTCTTTTGCTGTATTATGGAATGATCGCAGATTCCATAATCCACAAGCATAAAGAAATTCCTATGTTTAGATAAAAGGAGGGGGAGGAAAGTGGGAGAAAATTACGCACTTGAACTCAGAGATATATCCAAAAGCTTTGGCTCTGTCAAAGCGAATGATCAGGTAAATCTCACACTGAGAAAATCAGAGATTCTGGCGATCCTTGGAGAGAACGGAAGTGGCAAGACAACTCTGATGAATATGATATATGGAATTTATTATCCGGACGAAGGCCATATTTTTGTGGATGGTAAGGAAGTAAAGATACGTTCACCAAAGGATTCCTTTAATCTTGGAATCGGTATGGTGCATCAGCATTTTAAACTGGTTGATGTTCTGACAGCAGCAGAGAATATTGTTCTTGGACTTCCGGGTAAGGCAAAGCTGAATATGAAGCAGATCACAGCCGATATTCAGAAGCTTGTCAATAAATATGGCTTTGATCTTGATCTGAACCAGAAAATTTATGAGATGTCTGTTTCTCAGAAGCAGACAGTGGAGATCATCAAAATGCTGTACCGCGGCGCACGGATCCTGATTCTGGATGAGCCTACAGCAGTTCTGACACCACAGGAGGCAGACCGTTTATTTGACATTCTGAGAAATATGAGAGATGACGGATGTTCCATTATCATCATCACTCATAAATTACAGGAGGTTCTTTCTCTTTCTGACCGTGTAGCAATACTGCGTAAGGGCAGATATATTGATACTGTAGAAACTGCATCTGCCAATGTACAGAGTCTTTCTGAGATGATGGTAGGTGCCAAGGTAGATCTCAATATCGAACGTCCGAAGCCGGAAAATGTTAAGAAACGTCTGGTGATCCAGGGTGTAAACTGTGTCGACAAAGACGGAGTCAAGACACTTGACGATGTGGATCTGACTGTAAATACAGGGGAAATTCTTGGTATTGCAGGTATTTCCGGAAGCGGTCAGAAAGAACTCCTTGAAGCGATCGCTGGTCTTCAGGGCGTACAGAGTGGATCGATCAGACTTCTTCTGGATGAAGGAAAGGATATGGAACTGTCTGAAATGGATTCTATTGCAATCAATGAGGCAGGTATCAGCCTTGCATTTGTCCCGGAGGATCGTATCGGTATGGGGCTTGTAGGCGATATGGACATGACAGACAACATGATGATCCGGAGTTACCGCAGTGGAAAGGGACCTTTCCTGGAGCGCAAGAAGCCAAGAGAACTGGCACAGAAGATCAAAGAAAAGCTTGAAGTCATGACACCAAGCATTTCTGCTCCGGTACGTCAGATGTCCGGTGGTAATGTACAGAAAGTTCTGGTAGGAAGAGAAATCGCACAGAGTCCTAAGGTGCTTCTGGTAGCATTTCCGACACGAGGTGTCGATGTAAATACCTCACATGTTATCTACGGGCTTCTGAATGAACAGAAACAAAAAGGGGTGGCAGTTGTCTGTGTTATTGAGGATCTGGACGTTGTTCTGGAACTCTGTGACAGGATTGCAGTCCTCTGCGGCGGCAAAGTCAGCGGTGTGGTTGATGGAAGATCTGCCACCAAGGAAGGAATCGGACTTCTTATGACGAAACACGAAAAAGGAGGGGCTGTAAATGAGTAAAGAACCTTTCTTACAGATATCCAAGAGAAGAAACGGAATGAAATGGCAGGAAAGACTTGGTGTCCGCTTTATCGCACTGATATTGTCACTGATCGTATGCGGAGCGGTGATCGTTGCACTTGTCAAAATGAATCCTGTTGATGTATACAGAGCAATCTGGGATGGTGCAATGGGAACAGAACGCCGTATGTGGATGACGATCCGTGATACAATGGTGCTTCTGTGCATAGCAATTGGACTTGCTCCGGCATTTAAGATGAAATTCTGGAACATCGGTGCAGAAGGTCAGATCCTGATCGGAGGTGCATGTTCTGCTGCTGTCATGATCTATGCAGGGGACAAGATGTCACCGATACTTCTTCTTATTGTAATGCTTATTGCAAGTATACTGGGTGGTATGATCTGGGGAATGATCCCGTCAGTATTCAAGGCATACTGGAACACAAATGAAACTCTGTTCACTCTGATGCTCAATTATGTGGCAATGCAGGTTGTTACATACTGTATCGTATTCTGGGAGAATCCGAAAGGATCCAATACCGTTGGTATTATCAATCAGGCAACCCAGACAGGATGGCTTCCGCAGCTGTTCGGGCAGAAATATGGATGGAATGTTGTGATTGTACTGATTCTTACAGTAGGAATGTTTATCTATCTCAAATACTGCAAGCAGGGATTTGAGATCGCGGTTGTCGGTGAAAGTGAGAATACTGCACGATATGCGGGAATTCATGTCAAGAGAGTTATTATCCGTACCATGGCAATTTCAGGTGCGATCTGTGGTATTGCAGGATTTGTTATTGTAAGTGGTGCGAGCCATACAATTTCCACTGCAACAGCAGGAGGACGTGGGTTTACGGCAATTATTGTTGCATGGCTTTCCAAATTCAATACGTTTATTATGATCGCAGTATCTTTTGGTATTGTACTGATGCAGCAGGGAGCCGTTCAGATCGCAACACAGTATGGATTGAATGAAAATGCTTCTGATGTACTTCTTGGAATTATTCTGTTTTTCCTGATCGGAGCAGAATTCTTCATTAATTACAAAGTAAAGCGTACAAAGAGATAGGAGGAAGATGCGATGAGTGTACTGATTATTTTTATCCAGAAAGCAATTGTCCAGGGCATCTGTATTCTGTATGGTGCGCTTGGTGAGATTATGACAGAGAAGACAGGAAACCTGAACCTTGGTATTCCTGGAATCATGTATATGGGTGGTATTTCCGGACTTATGGGTGCTTTTCTCTATGAGAAAGACAATCCGGATCCGAATGTCTTTATAGGAGTGCTGATTTCTTTTGTCTGTGCTTTTGCCTGTGCTATGCTTGGTGGTCTGATCTACAGTATCCTGACGATCACACTTCGAGTAAACCAGAATGTTACAGGTCTTGCACTGACAATCTTTGGTACCGGATTTGGTAACTTCTTTGGAGGTTCCATCTCCAAACTTGCAGGTGGTGTAGGCCAGATTTCCGTTAAGGTTACAGGAAGCGGCTATACGGCAAAGATTCCGGGACTTTCCCAAATTCCGGTGATCGGACCGATGCTCTTTAATTATGGATTTATGACTTATCTCTGCATTATCGTTGCCGTAGTTCTTTCTTTTTTCCTGTTTAAGACAAGAATGGGACTGAACCTTCGTGCGATCGGAGAGAATCCGGGAACAGCAGATGCAGCAGGTATCAATGTCATCAAATACAAATATCTCTCCACCTGCATCGGAGCAGGTCTTGCAGGACTGGGTGGTCTGTATTTCGTAATGGAATATTCAGGCGGAACCTGGACAGACAATGGATTTGGAGACCGTGGATGGCTTGCAGTGGCACTGGTTATTTTTGCACTGTGGAAACCACTGAATGCAATCTGGGGAGCATTTCTCTTCGGAGCACTTTATATCCTGTATCTGTATATTCCGGGACTTGGAAGAAGCATGCAGGAGGTATTTAAGGCTCTGCCGTATGTTGTAACGATCATTGTGCTTGTGTTCACCAGTTTCCGAAAGAAGAAGGAGCACCAGCCGCCGGCCGCGCTGGGAGTGCCGTACTTCAGAGAAGAAAGATAACGGTTCACAGGTAATAACCCGTGAGATACCCGGTTTTATGCCATATAATTTTTATATTGCGTTGAAGGTAAATTGGTTGTATAATAGTTTTCAGATAAAAGAAAATTCTTCGGGGCAGGGTGACTGGAACTTCATAAGAAGTCAGAATTCCCTACCGGCGGTATAGTCCGCGACCCGCGTAATGCGGCTGATCTGGTGACCGATACATCGGAATTCCAGAACCGACAGTAAAGTCTGGATGAGAGAAGAACACGATTAATTCATACGTGCTCATTACCCCCGGAAGGAATCTTTCGGGGGATTTTTACGCGGAATTTTCTTTTAAAATAAAAGAACATTCAAAAGGAGAGACAAGTATGAGTGAACAGGTTTTAAGAAATGGAAATGTAATGGAACGAAGCCGTACCAGGACGATTACACAGATTGCAATGCTGGGTGCGGTTGCAGGTGTACTGATGAACTTTGAATTTCCGCTCCCATTCCTGGCACCATCCTTCTATCAGCTGGACTTCTCTGAGATTCCGGTGCTGGTAGGAGCTTTTGCGATGGGACCTGTGGCGGGTGCAGTGATCGAACTGGTCAAGATCCTGGTACATCTTGTAACAAAAGGAACCATGACCGCAGGTGTTGGTGATCTGGCAAACTTTATTTTCGGATGCACCTTCGTAATACCGGCAGGCATTATTTACAGACTTCACAATGTAAAGAGCCGTAAGCATGCAGTTGTGGGTATGGCAGTTGGTACGGTTCTGACAACAATAGCAGCGTGTCTGATGAATGCTTTCGTTCTGCTTCCGGCATATGGCAAGGCTTTTGGAATGCCGATCGAAGCATTTATTGAAATGGGTGCAGCAGTTAACCATTCTGTCAACAGTCTTCTGGGATTTGTGGCACTGATCATTGTACCGTTTAACTTATTCAAATACATTCTGGTATCTGTGATCGTATTCTTTATTTACAAACGAATCCGTGTAGTTCTCAAAGGTGACTGATTCTGACTTCTCGGATAACAGAAACTGAACCAGAGAGCACACAAATATATTGCACGGTGATCTCGTGCGGGAAAGAAGGTTCTCTCAATGGGAAAAATTCATGATGTACAAAAACTTACAGACAACCGTTTTGTCAATCTTTATCATGTAGATGCAACCAGTGTACACAACACCCCGGTATCCTACTATGTGGCTTCCAGGGCGAAGGACATCCCGTCCCTCAAGCTCAGGACAGGACGCAATGATCCGGATGGCGTGATCATCTACAGTATTTACGGAGAGAAGAAGGACAGGGTTGTGCTGATCCGTCAGTACCGTTATGCACTGGGTGGATATATCTATGAATTCCCGGCAGGTCTTGTAGAGCCAAATGAAGATTTCCATGAGGGAGCTGTCCGTGAGATGCATGAGGAGACTGGACTTAAGCTGGAACCTCTGAAGGTGGATCCGGCATATGAGAAGCCATACTTCACCACAATCGGTATGACCGATGAATCCTGTGCCACTGTCTATGGATATGCCAGCGGTAAGATCAGTAAGGATGCACAGGAAGATACGGAAGAAATCGAGGTTGTTCTTGCAGACCGTGATGAGGTCAGAAGAATTCTTAAAGAAGAAAATGTTGCCATCATGTGTGCTTACATGTTGATGCACTTTCTCAATGATGAGGAACCATTTGCGTTTCTGAATTAGTTGTACCATTAATTGTAACTGTTCACAGGTAATATCCCGCGAGGTGTTTTGCCATGAATATGGCAA
>OGQO01001987.1_pt1 | contig 17070 bp, 19 predicted proteins | sample 1553241 | NCBI WGS metagenome assembly OGQO01 (sample SAMEA2579933, study PRJEB22360) | human gut metagenome | biome: human gut; feature: human-associated habitat; material: faeces | place: Denmark | collected 2008/2010
CCGCAAAATTAATACCACCGCATCTTTCAGTCAAGGCGGATAAAGGGACGTTTACTATCGGATCTTGTCATTGCCATCTGATCCGATCAGTTTCTTCAGTGTGCTATAATTCATTACTTTCAAATTTTCAACTTAAATGAGTATGAGTAAAAATACAGGATTAAGCAGAGCGATTGTCGGCGCCGTAATAATATTTCAGGCGGCAGGCATGTCGGAAAAGGCTGATGCCTGCACCCGCGCCGTTTATCTTGGACCGGACAGCATGATTGTGACAGGGCGCACCATGGACTGGAAAGAGGATCCCCAGTCGAACATCTATTTTTTCCCGAGAGGGATATCACGCCGTGGCGGAATCACAGACAATTCCGTGAAATGGACATCCCGCTACGGCAGTGTCGTGACTGCCGGATATGACATCGGGGTCTGTGACGGCATGAATGAGAAAGGGCTTGTGGCCAATCTGCTGTTTCTCGCGGAATCACAATACCACAGGCCTGACGACAGTCGTCCTGTGATGGGTCTCAGCATATGGACCCAGTATGTACTCGATAATTTCGCGACTGTGGATGAAGCTGTGGAGGAACTCGGAAAAGAATTATTCCGTATAGATGACCCCGATCTGCCAAACGGAGCCAAATCCACCCTTCATCTTTCGATATCCGATCCAACCGGCAACAGCGCCATATTCGAGTATATAAATGGCAATCTCGTGATACATCACGGCAGAGACTGCCAGGTGATGACAAATTCTCCTACATACGACAGGCAGCAGACTCTTGACGACTATTGGCAACAGATCGGAGGGCTCGTCATGCTTCCGGGCACCAATCGCGCATCAGACCGCTTCGTCAGAGCCACGTTCTACATAAAGGCTTTGCCTGAGACATCCGACTACCGCCAGGCTGTGGCAGGGGTATTCAGTGTGATGCGCAATGTGTCTGTACCGCTGGGAATCTCAATCCCGTCACAGCCCAACATCGCCTCTACCAGATGGCGCACCGTCGCCGACCAGAAGAATCTGGTCTATTACTTTGAATCTACATTGAGTCCGGATATTTTCTGGATTGATCTCAAGAAACTCGATTTCGGGTCGGGCAACAGTATCAGAAAGCTTACTCTGACCAATGGAGAGATATATGCCGGCGATGCGGCCGATAGAATGCGCGATTCCAAACCCCTTGCATTTCTATTCGGTATCTGAATCCTTTGTGTCAGTCTGTATGTCTCGATAAAGTCAGAAAAAGCGGGGAAGCGATTCGTCCTCCTCGAATATATAGTTTATAAAGTCGTTGAAGGGTTTCTGGACACGGAATCCTTCGACGACCTTTTTCAATCCGTCCCTGCTGCATAGTGTCCTGTCGCTGATGGCAGAAAGCACAGTATAGCACTTCGGCTTGAGGAGCTCGATGTGCTCCCAGTTCCTGTCGAAACCCTTAGGGGCTGTTTTCAGAAAGTCTTCACCAACCACCGGGAAGAATGCCTTGAATTCCGGATTCCCGATTATCTCCAGATACTCCTCGATGTTGTCGTAGATGCTCTGTCGAACAGCCTTCAGTATCCCGGCGGGAGGGCACCACAGTCCACCACCGACAAAACAGTTTTCCGGCTCAATGTGAAGATAATAACCACACATCTGGCTCTTTTTACCTCCATGCGGGTTGATATAGATCCCGATATGCCGCTTATACGGTGTCTTATCGTTGGAAAACCGTGTGTCGCGGTATATACGGTAGAGACAGTCTGCCGCCTTCATCCGGACGGCCTCCGGCTCGATTTCCGATAAGCTGACTATCAGTGTCTCGGCTACGGCCTCCACCTTACGGCGCACATCATTGTATCTTTCCCTATTCTGATTAAACCACTCGCGGTCGTTATTGTCTTTCAGCTCTCTGAGGAACTGCAAAATTTCCTTCATAATTTATCCTTTCACCTTGACTAACGATTTTTCCAAGGATAAATTATCTTTCCACCGGCTTGCTCATCCCGCAATTTCACATTAATTTTGTGTATTCAACATAACGCGCTCATTATTATGTCTTACACACTAACTATAAGAGATGCGGAGAGCTACAGACTAAGGCTGGAGCGTTTCCTTTCTGACAAATGTCTGCTGTTCAATCCATATACAGTATCTGACGCGCGACTGTGGGCAGGCCTCTTGAAGATGAAGTGGCGCGGGCCTTACTCGCTGACCCAAATGGTCGTACTCCATTTTACAGGGATAAGCACCGATAGAGAGGGCCTTGACGTCAGAGAATATGTCACATACAGTATCGGCGACTCGACAGAGGAAATCACACGCAATATGAGGGACTTTACTTTCAAACGCACGGCCGCCGACTCGTTATGTCCGGTGCGCAGTCTGATCAACAGTCATCCGATAACCCAGGCCCGTCAAATCCATTCCCTGATTGGAAAGTCGGTCTTCGTAAGCCGCTATATCACCACCGTCAAGAGCGGTTACGGCTATGGTGTGGCTATGGCAATGCACCGTCTGACAAACAACCTTTCTGTTGATGCAGCCGCAATACGAACGGCGATCATCAATTCCAAGCTCGAGATGCTCGATCGCCTGCTGACCTATCCTCATGCCCACATATATCTTGATGGCGAGCCATCACCTTTCGTAGATATTGCCACTCCAATCGGAAAAACGAAGGCTCTGATTTCTTCATATTCCACCGTCATACCTCCTGTTGACTGAGCGCAAGCGTCCTCTGATCCGAGAAGGAAGCCTGCCGATGATGTGGGAATAGGGTAGTGATGCTTGGGGGCGCCCATTCTGAATGTCGGCAGAACAAATGCACACTTTTGTGTGAGGCCGTTCTGTCACAAATCATGTAATTTTGCGTCTGATAATAAAAACATATTATCGGATGAATAAGAAACACTCACTTAGTCTCCTCTCCCTGATTGGTTCACTCACCGCCTTCTGCCAGGCAGAAGCACCTGATTCAGTGGCGGTACAGACCCTTGACGAATTTGTAATCGAAGCGCCGGAAGTGATTCGTAAAGCAGACATGGACATCTACCATCCATCGAAAAGCGCCGTGGAGCATTCGAAAAACGGCCTCCAGCTGCTCGGCAATCTCATGATTCCGTCACTGAACGTAAGCGATGTGATGGGCACAATACAAGCCGCCGGAGAATCGGTTCAGGTGCGAATCAACGGTCGCCCGTCATCTGTCGAGCAGGTGCGTTCGCTGCTGCCGGAGACCATCAAGCGCGTGGAATGGATCGACAATCCTGGCCTACGCTACGGAGGTGCCAGCTATGTGCTCAATTTTATCGTGACCAATCCTACAGTCGGCGGCTCACTGATGACTATGGGCCGTCCGGCCCTCAACCAGGCATGGGGGGCGTATATGGCAGACGCCAAGTTCAACACAGGGCTCTCGCAATGGGCTGTCGGCGGCGATTTCAAACTGACCAACAAGATCAGGACCCACCGCACATATACAGAGACTTTCACTTATCCCGACTGGACGTCCCTCACGCGCGACGAGACCTCCCGAGGCGGATCTCTCGACAATACCCAGTCAAGGATATGGGCATCCTACAATTACATCAAGCCCGACACGACCGTCATCATGGCTGAGTTCAGCATGTGGCAGAATATCACCGACAAATATCTTTACAGAGGACTTCTCTCTCTGAGCGACGGCTCCGACGACATCCTTCTCACCGAGTCGAACGGCAACACCGGGCCGACACCCTCCATATCACTATACTGGCAGCAGAACCTTCCGCGGAAGCAGATGCTGATCGTGGATTTCAGCAGCTCGTTCTATTTCGGACACTCCTTCTCCGACTATCAGGAGCAGTTGCAGGGAGCCGCGGAATATCTTACCGACATCCACACTTCGATCAAAGACCGCAACCAGGCTTATGCCATCGAGACCGACTACATCAAAAACTGGAGCAATGCCCGCTTCACGGCCGGCGCCTCCTATACCGCAAACCGCAACCGTTCGAAATACGAGAGTCTCGGAGGCGACATCTTCCATCAGCGGCAGGATAAGGTGTATGTGTTTGCCGAATATTTCCATCGCTTCGGCAGATGGACTGCAACGGCAGGAATGGGAGTGCAGTATACAGACTTTCTCTTCAAGGAGTCGAACCGGGGAACCCACACATGGAGCCCGCGCCCGCAGGCCACGATAACGTATTCTCCAAACCAGAACCATAATTTCCGACTCAACTTCACATCCTGGCAGTCGACGCCTTCGCTGGCCGAGACAAATGTCGTGCCCCAGCAGCTTGACGGATTCCAATGGCGTGTCGGCAACCAGAACCTCAAGACGGCCAACTCCTATATGCTGACCTTCCGCTACGGATTCAATTTTCCACGCATCAACGGCATGTTTGGCGTCAGGGCCTTCACCTCTCCCAATGCCATCACTCCGCTTATACGATGGGAGGGCGACAGGCTGGTCACCACTTACGAGAACAGCCGAGGCCTTCAGAACCTCTCCTTTTTCCTCGCTCCGCAGATCGAGATCATACCTGAATGGCTCACGGCAAGCGGATACCTGCAATTCCGGATGGAACGAATGCGCGGCGACGGCTATTCACTACGCAACAATGCCTGGAGCGGCAACGCGGAGATCCAGCTCTCTCACTGGGGCTTCGTGCTCTCAGCCCAGTATATGCGTGCCCAGCGCGACCTCTGGGGTGAGAAGATATCCTGGGGCGAGGACATGAACATCATCGAATTGAGCTACAACTGGAAGTCATGGCAGTTTGCCGCCGGCATCGTAATGCCCTTCGGCGACTATGACCAGGGCAGCAAGTCGCTGAGCAAATGGAACCGCAATGAGCAGCACATGCGCCTCGACATGCGTATGCCCTACATCTCCGTGTCATACAATCTCCAGTGGGGCCGGCAGAAGAGGGGAGCCAGCAAGCTGGTCAACGTAGATGCCAACGCCGACCGCTCAACAGCCGGAGGCCGATAATAAAACAGTTTTTCATGCAAAACCGCCCCTCGGCTCGATGCCGGGGGGCGGTTTAAATCAGCGGTTTAAACCATATGTTATCCCTGAAACGGGATATAAGCCACGATTAGTCTTCGATGGCGGCCTGGGCGGCTACAATTTTATCTTTAGCATCAGAGGGTTTATGAAACATACTCTAAGTTTCTCCATTTCCGACAGAATCGCCCCCTCTCCTATATTATTATTGGCATCACCGTTGCCGAGTACGACTGCCACCAGATAGGCATGAACATTTGTCGGGAACTTACAGAAGAGTGCAAAGAAGTTCATGTCAAGCACTTGGCAGACTTTATAGAGCTTCTTTGTCTCCATGGTATCGCGTTCAAGGCTTCGATTAACATGCTGCTGCTACACGCCAATCAACCTCCCAAATTCTGTTTTAGTCATGTTTAGCTTATCAAGACGCTTCGCTATCTCCTGGCCTACATGGACTGGTTTCAATTTTACATTAATCATTAAATATCAATCCTTTAAACTGTTATAGATTGCTAAAACAGAGGTTCAACAATTTTGTAAAGCTCTTTTGAGCTTCTCCGTCAGGGCTGGCCGTTTTTCGTGCAAGTTCAGACTGCTGACAGAGGGAGCATAAGGCAAATGTGAAGTCGAAGGCAAGACCGGGATACCCAAATTTTGGAGGAACGATAAAATTTGCGGAGGCTCACGGTCGCTGCCCGACTGAAAGCGAAGCGTCACTTGACGTGGCTCCCGGACGCAGTAACTTCGCACGCGAAAACGCCATTCTGCCGGGACTCAATCGACTCAATCGAAAAATTTGATAATACTTCTTATTATTGAAAGATTTTCATTAACTTTGTAAGGAAACAATACCCTATGGAGCATCGACCGACAAATAGATTGAAAGTGGTACTCGCAGAGAGTCGGCGAACCAACAAATGGCTCGCTGCACAGCTTGGTGTAGACCAGACTACCGTCTCAAAATGGTGTACCAACTCCAGTCAACCTGATATATTTACTTTCTCACGGATCTGTCGTATTCTTAATACAAAGATGGAGGATATGATCCGCGAGACAACACCTGAAACTTCTGATGGCAATCGATAAGAACATAATACAGAATCTACTCAATGATATAGAAAGCGATCGTGCTGAAAGAACTATCTCAGTAAATAATACGGATAAGTTCGGACAAGCGATATGTGCTTTCGCAAATGACCTCCCTAACCATGGCAAACCCGGTTATCTGATTATCGGTGCCGATGATAAGACTGGGAAAGTCATAGGGTTAAATATCACTGACGAGCTGTTGAAGAATCTATCAGCTATACGTACAGACGGCAACATTCAACCCCAGCCGTCAATGATAGTCCAAAAAGTAGAGCTTGCTGAAGGAGACGTGGCTGTTGTCGAAGTGCAGCCGTCACAATTTCCTCCGATAAGATACAAGGGCCAGATATGGGTTCGTATCGGGCCGCGCAAAGGTGTTGCCAACGAGCAGGATGAAAAGATTCTTTTAGAGAAGCGCAACAGTCAGGCACTGACATACGATGTGCTTCCATGTCTGCGTGCCACACTTGACGATATAGACACACAGCTTTTTCTTACCGGCTATCTGCCGAAGGCTTTCCCTGCCGATGTACTAAAAGATGACAAGCGGGACATCAAACATCAGATGCAGTCGCTCGGATTCTTCGATACGCGATTTGACTGCCCCACAAATGCAGGAATAATCATGTTCGGTAATAATGTCGAGCGATTTCTGCCTGGTGCCTACGTACAGTACGTCAAGTTCAGAGGTAAAGCCAAGGGCGGCGAAGTAGAGCGTGAGTATAAATTCTCAGGCAACCTGATGAAAGTGCTGTATCAGCTCGATACTTTTGTCGATACAACCATCACGAACAGTCGGCCTGTCCCCGTATCGGTTCTTCGGGAGGAGACAATTGTCGATTATCCGCATTGGGCTACAAGAGAGTTACTTATGAATTCTATTTGCCACCGAACGTATGACTCGAACGGCCCGATACAGTTCTATCAGTACGATGACCGCATAGAAATCTTGAATCATGGAGGGCTTTATGGCAAGGCAAACGCGGATAATTTCCCGAATGTGAATGACTACCGTAATACAGTCATAGCCGAAGCTTTGCGTGTTCTTGGGTTCGTAAACCGATTCAGTCGTGGAGTCCAAAGAGTAGTGAGCGACCTCATGGAAAATGGGAACGGTCAACCGGAGTTTGACCTGTCCTTAGGGACAGCCTTTAAGGTAATTGAGCATAAGGCTCACATTAATGAGACTGTAAATGAGACTGTAAATGAGACTGTAAAACAAACATCAAAATTCTCATTATCAGATATTCATAAAAAGGTTTTCCATCAAATATGCATGAATGGTCTTATTACATACGCTGAACTGATAAAAATAACAGGATTGTCGAGAAGTCATATCGCAAGAATTATATCAGATCTTAAAGAATATGGCTACATAGTCAGAAAAGGAAGCGATAAATCCGGCAGCTGGGAAGTTCACAAATCACTGACTGATTAAGCCATGATTAAAGGAATAAGATTACTACCGGAAATGAAAGACGCTCTTGAACAGGCCATTCGTTCCGCCGTTCAGGAGCGTATTGACACAGATCCGGATGTGGCGGACTGCTACCTTCGTATAAATCCGGACAACTGGCTTGTCCAAGTGATGTATATAGAGGAAAGCAATCTGTCCGCTCCAAACCGTGACGTTGCTCTTCTCAACCTTATGATAGACCTCAAAGACTCCTATGGCGGTAATGAAGACTGGGTGCTTAATGACGAAGCAATCCATGAACTCGCAAAATCATACGGCGAATTAATTGAGATAGATTACTGCTTGAACTAACGATTATAGTAATGTCTGAAAAAGAAGAAGAGATGCTGGATGAATCTTGCGAAGCGGAGACATCATCACTACATATAAAGTCAGATGAATGCAACTGTCCTGATTGCCAAAAAAGAAAGAAGCATTACATCCAGATTCTTGACATTGACAGGTATATAAACGCATTATACGACTGGGACTGAACAATGGCAGGAGCAGTAATCGGAGACTTGGCAGCGTGGACATGGGAGCATGACAAAACATGGTTCTATGAGCGTCTTGTTTCACCGGAAGCGAGATTGTCAGGTTATGGTCTCCTTCCTGTCTTAATGTGGCCGATTATTAATGAAGGAGGTACAATCCTGAAACATCGACTATACATGATATGCGGTAAGGCATTAATGCACTGTCGTGCTGACGGAATGATAATCCCGGACGATTGGCATAGATGGGGAACCACCGACTACGACAAAGCTATACCGTTTGAGTTGAAGGTCGCCATGATAATCGGCGCAATCGTAGACAGCGGCTTCCTCCCAAAAGAGCGACAGTCTCAAGTACATTGGAGTTCATTATTCCATGGAGGGAAGCAAGAGGGATATGCAATGCTGATGATGCGCATTTTGCGAAGATTGAATGAAGGTGCGACCAAAGATGAAGCAATCTATGATATACCATCTTGTGTGATAAATTACTATCCATCGGGAGAGAATCATTCATGGCACGACCTTTTGGAGTATATCACCTTCGCTTGGCGTTGTTTCTATTATAGCTGGGATTTCACATCTGCACTTCATAATGCAGCCAAATGTCCTGCAAATCGTCATCTGGCAATGATCCTGACAGGAGCTTTTGCCGAGGCGATGTATGGGTGTTTATATTCAATGACCAAAAAGAAATTCGGAGGCAATTACGAAGCTATTCAGTATCCTACCAATGTCGTAAAGCAGTATGGAAAGATTCTAGTTAAGGCGAGAGCATACGATTATGACCATCGTTATTTTTTCAAGAAAAACGATGCTCTTTCAAATGTCGAAAAACACTGTTGGCAGGATATAGACAATCCCTACTCCGACTGGGAAATAGACGAGGATAAGAAAAAGAAACTTTTCAGAGCATACTTTACAGACTGGGATAATCGCTATGGTGTATATCTCGATGATGGATGGCTTTATGTTTATCGAAGCCGCTGTATCCTTTTAAGATTCAAGCTTGCAGCTCTGCAGAACAATACATATCGTATCGTCGATATGCAAATGAGCAACGATGATCATGCGAATGTCGAGGATTTGGGAGAGGTATTATATTCAATCAACTATAAAGACCAATAATCAAATCATGACTGATATAAAGATTATTAAACGCAATTTGAATGTCGATACATCATTGAGAGATTCATCAAGTCCGTATAGAGTGAAGTTCGATAGATCGACCGATTTCAAAACACTCCGAGTAGTTTGCAACTGCGGCCGTGAAACACAGGTGTATGAGACTGCATCATCAAATCTGCCGAGTGATAAGGACTCTATATATTTCCTTGCAGATAAGTCAGGGGATTCATTCAATATAAGATGGCGTGGTGAAGCTGCTGCCTTTATGAAGCGAGTTGACAGGTAATTTGTTATGAGCAATAGGAACAAGATTGTCTGGAAAGCCATAGTTATGTTAATGGCATACGGGGCGATAATGGCTGCGGTCATATATTTCCTTAATGACTGTAGTTTTGACAAATGGAAAGTCTTAACTTGGTCTATGTTCATGGCCTTTGGTTTGTGGCAATGCTACCGATGGTATCAAAGTAAAACCGAAGAGCTAAACGATAAGGAGAATTGATGACCAAGCTGCGCGGAGTTATCGAACATATCACCTACCAGAACCCTGAGAACGGATGGTCGGTGATGAAGGCCAAAGTCAAGGATTATAAAGACCTTGTTACTTTGACCGGATCAATGCTGGATGTGCCGGTGGGGAGTGTCCTTTTATGCGAAGGTAATTGGAGGGTTGATTCCAGGTACGGCCAACAGTTTGTCGTTGACTCATGGGAGGAAGTGATGCCTGCCACAATCTACGGTATAGAGAAATACCTTGGAAGTGGATTAGTAAAAGGCATTGGGCCGGTATATGCCAAGGCTATCGTTTCCAAGTTCGGTCTCGATACGATTGATGTGATCGAGAATGATATCGAGCGATTGCTGGAGGTACCTCGTCTCGGCCGAAAACGGATGGAGAAAATTCGGGAGAGCTGGGAGAAACAGAAGGATATCAAAGAGGTCATGGTCTTCCTGCAAGGCTATGGTGTCAGCACGGCTTATGCCGCGAAGATTTACCGGCAGTACGCAAAAGATGCTATCAAGACGGTCAAAGATAACCCCTATCAACTCGCTGATGACATATGGGGCATAGGCTTCAAGACAGCCGACGGCATTGCCTCTAAGATGGGGTATGAGAACAGCGACCTTCGCCGGTGTCGAAGCGGTATCCTATATACTCTAAATCAGCTTGCCGAAGATGGTCACGTATATGCAGAACCTGAACAGCTTGTGACGGCGGCAAAGGAACTGCTTCAGGCCGAAGAAGAGCCGGTGCGTAAAGCCATGGCAGATATGATCGTGGCCAAGGATCTGATTTCAGACAATGAGCGAATCTATCTCCCACCTTTCTATCATGCCGAGAACGGATCGGCTAAACGGCTGATAGCATTGCTCACCGACAATAGTTCTGATGTCATAGCCGCAGAGCCGGAAGTTGCCTATGGGACTACACAGTCAAGCGGCATCATATATGACGAGATACAACAGTCGGCCATAAACAAGGCTCTCGAATCAAAAATCATGGTCTTGACCGGCGGCCCCGGAACGGGAAAGACAACAACTACGCAGGGAATCATAGCCGCTTTCAGGGCAAGAGGGAAACATATACTCCTTGCAGCGCCGACTGGTAGAGCCGCAAAGCGAATGACCGAGGCGACGGGCATGGAGGCGAAGACGATTCATCGTCTGTTGGAATATAATCCTATGGATGGCTACAATCGCAATGACGAAAACCCTCTGGATGGAGATGTGCTGATTGTCGATGAATGCTCGATGATCGACATCATGCTTTTCTACAATCTGATGAAAGCTATCCCGGTTAATATGAGGCTGATTCTCGTCGGCGATATAGACCAGTTGCCAAGCGTGGGTGCCGGAAATGTGCTCCGAGACATCATAGACTCCCAACAGATACCGGTGGTCAGGCTTACACGCATATTCCGTCAGGCACAGGCAAGTCGTATTGTGATGAATGCTCATGCCATCAATTCCGGACAATTCCCGAATATCAGTAACGGACGCGATACTGACTTTTTCTTCATCAAAGCCGAGGATGCCGAAACTATTCCTCAATTGATTGTCAGTCTTGTTCGTGACCGTCTGTCAAAGACCTATGGCTATAAACCGAAGGAGATTCAGGTCCTGACTCCGATGCAGCGTGGTAATGTCGGAGCAGGTAATCTGAACATGGAACTGCAAACAGCCCTTAATCCCACCGGACCGTCCTTAGCTCGCGGTGGTTTTACTTTCCGCCAAGGAGATAAGGTGATGCAGATTCGTAATAACTACGACAAGAACGTATTCAACGGCGACATCGGATTTATCAGTGCGGTCGATGCCGGAGAACGAACTCTCACAGTTGTATTCGACGAGCGCTTGGTAGAATATGATATGTCCGAACTTGATGAGATTACACTTGCATACGCTATAACTATACACAAGAGCCAAGGCTCTGAATTTCCTGTGGTGGTAATGCCTGTAACGATGAAGCATTTTATCATGTTGCAGCGCAATCTCATATACACCGGCATAACCCGCGCCAAGAAAATATGCGTGTTGGTTGGAACTACAAAAGCTCTCGCTTATGCCATCCATAACCAGACCGTATCCAAACGTAACACCATGCTCAAAGAGCGACTGAACAACAAGAATTGAAAGTATGAAAGCTAGAATATTTAAGATATTCGCCAATAATGATTATCGCATAGATTATACATATGTAGATACTGCCAAATGGCGAGATGACATTGATTCATATTCAAATAATTCTTCCATTGTTCCTATGATGACGATTAGAATATACGATGATGATGGCAAATTAGGGGAAGAAACAAATTTGTTCGCTTCACCTGAAATTGTCAAGACGTATACACATATTGATTTCTTTAAGATTCTGAGAGATAATGGATATCCAAGTTCATATGAATTTATGGTGGAAACTATGCACTTTGGATATGCTTGGGAAATTGAATTTGAAATAAAGAAAGGTAGATATCCTTATCTTGAAAGCCTTATTGGGACTCCAGAATATCGAGATCGTTTGATAGCTCCAGTAGTTGAATATCCTAAGATAATACGACTTTATAAGGATGAGTTTCATTGGTGAGGATATTAATTTATATCAAAACAAATCTTGGATATGAGTTTAGCTAGCTGTTATTTAGATTCAGTTCAAACTCCTACAGCTGACGATTTTGACAATTTCTTCCGTATTTTTTTGCTTGAATTGCAGTCGCTTGCGGATAGTAAAAAATGGAATATTTTCAATCCATATCATTTTTCTTACTTTGATTATAGTTGTGACACCTATTATGAAGTAGGTGTTAAGGCTGTATTGTTCTCACATGGAGGAGAAGAGTTCCCTTTTGGAGTGAAATGTAAAATTTCCAACGGTTGTTTGCAATTTTACATTTTTGATAGTAAGGGCATACTCAAAGATAAGTCCACTTCTACCATAACTTATGAAGGAGAAACATATATAAAAGGAGGATACTCCCACACATATGATTCTTTTATCGAATATCTCGATAACGTTAGTGGACGAGTAACAGAATTGATTAATAGCGAAGGATTAATGCTTAAAATTAATCAGCTTCCTGCCTATAAAATAAAGGATATTAAGCATATAGATGAGTGGGTTTGTGATAATACCGTGATCCCATTTTAACTTTTGGATGCACCATGCAGCCACGACAGTATATAGCCATTGACCTGAAGAGTTTTTACGCTTCGGTGGAGTGTGTCGAGAGGGGCCTTGACCCACTTGACACATGTCTGGTTGTGGCTGATGCCTCGCGCACCGAGAAAACGATATGTCTTGCGGTGTCTCCTGCATTAAAGGCTTACGGCACCGGTGGACGACCAAGATTGTTCGAGGTCGTACAAAAAGTCAAAGAAGCCAACAGGCAGAGAGGACGTCAGGGCAAGAGTTATTCCAAAACCGAACTGGAATCCCATCCGGAATATGCCATAGACTATCTTGTTGCTCCGCTAAGAATGGCACACTATATAGTATAGCATCAGGATCTACAATATCTATCTTCGCTATATCGCTCCGGAGGACATTCATGTCTATTCAATTGATGAAGTATTCATGGATGTGACGGCCTATCTCGGCACGTATGGATTGACCGCCCATGAGTTAGCGATCAAGATGATCCGTGAAGTGCTTGCTGAGACTGGAATCACCGCGACTGCCGGAATCGGCACGAATATGTATCTGTGCAAAATCGCAATAGACATCGTCGCCAAAAAGATGCCGGCCGACAAGGACGGAGTGCGGATAGAAGAGCTGGACGAAATGAGTTAAAGGCACCAATTGTGAGAGCATACTCCGCTTACTGATTTCTGGAGGTTGGGCCGGGACATTGTCGACAGACTCGCTCCTTATGGAATACGCACTATGGGAGATATTGCAAGATGCTCGATAAAACATGAGTATCTCCTCTACAAACTGTTCGGAGTCAATGCAGAACTCCTGATTGACCATGCCTGGGAATGGGAACCCGCAACAATGGATATGGTCAAGTCATATCGGCCAGAAACTAAAAGCATCAGCAGCGGCCAGGTTCTTCAATGTGCATATACAGCTAATAAAGCTCGCAATGTCATTCTCGAAATGGCGGATAGCGTTTCGCTGAAGCTTGTAGACAAGCAACTTGTTACAGATCAGATTGTATTGACAGTAGGATATGACGTCGAGTCATTGACCAATCCGAGAATAGGGAGCAAATATAACGGAAAGATCACAACCGACTACTACGGCCGGCAAGTTCCGGCACATGTCCACTGTACTATCAATATTGCGCATCCTACATCATCCACGAATATCCTCATTCAGAAAGTAGCCGAGTTGTATGATCGAATAATCAATCCGGACTTGCTTATACGCCGACTTACCTTGTCAATTAATCACCTTCAACATGAAGATGAACTTAAAGAGAAGCCACAGGTCGTACTGCTTGATCTGTTTACCGATTATGAAGAATTGAAAAGAGAACAGGAAGCCGAGAATGCCAAGCTTGAAAAGGAACGTCGCCGCCAGGAGGCGATTCTAAGGATCAAGAAGACATTTGGAAAGAACGCCATCCTGAAAGGATTGAATTGCGCGGACGGCGCGACTCAACGAGACCGCAACCAGCAGATTGGAGGACAGCATGAGTAAGTATGACGATATAATCAATCTTCCTCACCATATGAGCTTCCTCACCATATGAGCAGCACCAGATCACCGATGCCTATGGAGAATCGTGCCGCACAATTCGCTCCGTTTGCGGCTTTGTCTGGCCATGATGAAGCGATCGAGGAAACGGCCCGACTGACTACCGAGAAATCTATCCCTTGAGGAACTTGACAAACTATCTCGCAGGCTCGTGTATGCCATTGAGAGGGATGTCGAGATCCTCATTACATTCTATCGGCCGGATGTTCTTAAACGGTGCGGTTCAATACTGCAAACACAATGGAAAATAAAGAAGATTGACGAGATGGATGGCCTGATCATTCTAGCAAATAATAAGTCCGTAAGGCTTGACTGTATATTAGGTATTGATAGTCCTATATTCGATGATATAGAAATCTAACAACGTATCTCGACATAGTTCAAAAGAAGATTACCACTTCTTGCGGTCGCGAGGAATATATGTTGTAGCTCCTCCACTCCCGAAAGGATAGTCAGATACATCTGTATTCAGGTATGGTGAATTGTCCATAACAGTACCCTCAAATATATATCTTGGAGGATCATATATCTCCCCATGTTCTCCTCTTGATGTCTTGGAATTATTGTCAACCTTAATGACAATGCGAACAATTCCTCTATAAACGCCTAAGATGTAATCTATCTTGTCTGCTCTCCAATCAGCAATCTTCCAATATTTCCGTGCGCTTTCATAGTCATCGGATCGTTCATATATGCCTTTAGATTTATCATGGTTATAACTGCGGTTCATACTGACCAAGAGAAGGCGCTCTCCCTTAACTGGTTCAATCTTTTTGCAGTCATAAATCATGTTGATTTCTGCATCAGTCTTGATGCCTTCATCCCATTGGTGATGTCCCGCTACAAGATTAGTGAGTATGTTCTCCTTGTTGAACTTCCCGTATGTTAGCAAGTCAAGTATGGTTGATTCAACGAGATATGCTTCCTTGTCGGTCAAGTTATGACGCAAGATATAATACTCTACATCCAAACCCAATCGTTTGATTTCTCGAATTGTATTGAGTTTCAGAGTATCGGAATCTTCATTTATTGCAGCTTCCGCGTGTTGATAAACTCTGTTGTCAGACCCTTTTCCTACATAGAAAATACATTTATCTCTTGGGTCTACAAGAGCATAGACATAGCATTTTAGCGATTCCTTGACGCTCTCCTTGAAACTTTTTTCCATGGTTATTTATTTATGAGATTTGGCATCTTACGATTATTCAGTTACTGTTATTGTGCTTCCGGTACAGAGTCCAAGTTCTTCCTGACATGGACAATCGGAAGAGGCGCATCTTTGACCAATGTATCATAGACGCTGCTTTCCGGTTCCTCGTTCTGCTTAAGAGTGAACGTGAGGTTCTACTGCGCATCAAGGTCGATCAGCAGAACTCGTTTCCCAAGGATAGCGAGCGCGTCACCTATGGAAGCGGTCGATGTCGTCTTGCCAACTCCTCCTTTATGATTTGCTATGGTGATTACTTTTGCTTTCATAATTACTCAATTAGATTACAAAGTTACAAAATTATTTTGAAATATTATTATTTGTTTACCTATTTATTTTAAAGATTATCCGACTCGCGCCTCACAGCGAAAGCCGGATAATGACTTCAATTGTCTTGATGTAGCCTATTCCGCGCTGATGCGTTACGCGGATATAGACTTGCCAGAACCCGTCGCTCGGGGTCTGCTCACACAAATTGTCAAATTTGCCATGTCTGTTTCAATATTTATTTGATGTTTAATATTTAACCGTATATATCTGATTTAATGACGACTACAATGGTAAACATTTGGTAAACACGCCTTGTTCGATTGGTAAACAATTGGTAAACAAATCCGCTTATTTGTACTCGGAAAGCGTGTTCAAATGCACGGCGAAAATGCAAGAAATTAGGCTGTAATGGTCTGATTTACTGACCATCACAGCCTAACGTATTGATTATGTACTATGTCCGAAGACTGTCGATTAGTCCTCGATGGCGGCCTGCGCGGCAGCTACGCGGGCGATGGGCACGCGGAAGGGCGAGCAGCTCACGTAGTTCATGCCGAGTTTGGCGCAGAACTTCACGCTCGAAGGCTCACCGCCGTGCTCGCCGCAGATGCCGACCTTGAGGTCGGGATTGGTGGAGCGACCTTTCTCTACGCCCATGCGTACGAGCTGGCCTACACCCTCCTGATCGAGAACCTCAAACGGATCCACCTTCAGGATGCCGTGCTCCTTGTAGAACTTGAGGAACTTCGGAGCGTCGTCGCGGGAGTAGCCGAAGGTCATCTGGGTGAGGTCGTTGGTGCCGAACGAGAAGAAGTCGGCAACCTCTGCGATCTGGTTGGCAGTGAGGGCTGCGCGGGGCACCTCGATCATTGTGCCGACCTTGTAGCGAACAGACTCACCACGCTCCTCGAATACCTTGGCGGCTGTGCGGTTGATCACATCGGCCTGGTTCTGGAGCTCCTTGAGTGTGCCTACGAGCGGTACCATGATCTCGGGGAGCACCTTGATGCCGCGTGCCTGACAGTTGAGGGCGGCCTCGATGATGGCGCGTGTCTGCATCTCGGTGATCTCGGGATATGTGATGCCGAGACGGCAGCCGCGGTGGCCGAGCATCGGGTTGAACTCCTCAAGGGAATCTACTTTTGCCTTTACCTCCTCGAGAGTGAGGCCCATCTCCTCGGCGAGCTCTTTCTGGGTAGCTGTCTGATGAGGTACGAACTCATGCAACGGGGGATCGAGCAGACGGATTGTCA
>OGQO01001988.1_pt1 | contig 17047 bp, 9 predicted proteins | sample 1553241 | NCBI WGS metagenome assembly OGQO01 (sample SAMEA2579933, study PRJEB22360) | human gut metagenome | biome: human gut; feature: human-associated habitat; material: faeces | place: Denmark | collected 2008/2010
TAGAGCATCAGCCTTCCAAGCTGAGGGTCGCGAGTTTGAGCCTCGTCTTCCGCTCAAAAAAGGTCCGGCCGCGAGGCTCGACCTTTTTTGTTTTTCTCCCAATTTCATTACTCAAAACAATAATGAGGCTGCATCAGGATTGATACAGCCTCATTGTGTGACAGGTGATAATTCAGCGGCAGATTATTTTTTCCGTCCTGTTTCCGGCTTTAACAATGTAAGCTCCGGGCGACGGAATAAGGACTGTCCCGTATCCATCGGCGATTAGACATCCGGCGATGTTGTAGACATTGATATGAATCTCATCACGGCTTTTTATCATGCGCCCTTCCACGTTAAGGAAAGGGACGCTTTCAGGGCGGGATATAGAAGTGGAAATGTCATATTTGTGACGCTCAAAAAACTCCATGTATCGCTTGCTCCAGTCGTGAGCAGTGGCGTGTCCAAGAAGAGGATTAACAAGATACTCTTTTGTTTCTACATCAAGAAGATTGAATGGCGCGAATCCTACACGGGCGGGATCGGTCGTGTCCTGAAGCGACAGATTGGTTGTGACAGGGCATTTGACCATGTGTGCGAAATTCTTGACATCGAAGTATGACAGACGGGCAAGCATGTCGGTTTCGGATATGCCGTTTGCTTCCGCGAGGGGAAGAATCTGGTTTGCCGGCCATGCCGCTACCTTGAAATCGACCGGGAAATCAGCATGTCCGGTAATACCCGGTGCGACAGCGCGTACCCTGTCATTGGCAAGGGCAGCCGCGACATAGGTGAATGCACCTCCCTGACTTCCGCCTTCACAGAATATATTGTTGGTATCAACTTTCGTGCGGCTTTCAACGAAGTCGATTGCCCTTACACAGTCAAGATATGCGCCGTAATAGTAGTGCTTGTGTTTATAGTCGTCATCAGCGAGTCCGTAAGTATAGTAACTCATGCCGTTGAGAGTGTAGATGTTGCGGTCTTTATGAGGATCACGGTTGTTAAGCATCTGTCCGCGTACCGAGAGTACGAACTCACACCATTCAGGATTGGAGTCGCCGTCCATGCACCAAGGGGTTGACGTACCTCCATCAGTCCCCTGGAAGTGAATAAGGCACGGATATGTCCCTTCTGCAACCGGTTCGGCATAGTAGCCTGAGATGATTACCGGAGTGCCGTCGGGTTCGTCGGCGATTGATTGCATCTCCACATACCATACCTTGCGTGTGGAGGTGGATTTTTCCGTGACTTCGCTGACGATATTGAATTGGGGCGCGACATTTTTTAGCTCATTCAAGGCGGTTGACCAGAATTCATCAAAATCGGGCTGCCCGTCGTAAGATACTTCAATCTGTGTGGGGTTGAAGCCAATGTTATATATACCGGCAGCCGAGCCGTTTACATCCATAGACAGCGTATAAAATCCGGGATTAAAATCGCCAAGCTCGACCTCGGCGGTTACAAGGGAGCGCGCAGGCAGCGTGATTTCTTTGGATATGGTTGCTGCCGGTGATGTCTTGTCGAGGTCGGAATAAACCGTGGCTGTAACAGTCACATTATAGTCATGGGCTTCAAGACTTTGGATGTCAACCACTCCGATGGCTTTCTCTCCTTCTTCCCATGCCTTTATACATGAAGTGGCAATCATGTTCTGTGTGCGCAGCATCTGAGATGCATCAATAAATTCTACTTTGTCGAGGGTGTAATAGCAGCCGGTAAGGCGCAGACCCTTCTCTTTTACCAGGGCTATCATTGCTTCATCAAAAGTAATGTCGGCTGATGTAGCGCCCTTGAGCTGAGTGTTGCTTACCGGGTCAAATTGGGTATAGTTTGCCTGCAGTCGCAGTTGCGCATTATTTGCGACCTCACTCATGCTGACGCGTACAATGGTACCTTCTTTCATATCGGTGAAAGCTGATTTGTCTATGAGAACGCTGTTTTTGGTATCGTCGCTTGCCCATGAAATACGTTCCGAACCTTCCCATGCCGTGCTGACTGCTTTTGAAGGATCTTTGAGTACAGTTGAAATCTCCGCTGTGCCTGTCAGGTCAACTGATGCCAGAGTGAACGCGCAACCGTTTATTTTACAGCCGGAGGCTTGTAGCAGCTTGGCTTTGTCTGCATCTATTTCAAATTCCGCGCTATAAGGTGCTGGCAGACCTTTTTCGGAGTCATACAAGGCTGTGGGAGTCCAGATGTCGTTGCCTGAAGAGTCTGTGACTTTGAGTTGAGGCCATGAAGTGCGGTCTTCGGCAATATTGCTGATGTTTATCTTCATGACATCGCCTGCTTTGACATATTTGAACTTGGAGGCATCGAGTGTGAGTGCGCTCCATTGTACCGGAAAGTCGCCACGGAATAAATTGCTTGTCAATTCCATGTAGTCAGGCATCCCTTCGATAGCCTGTTTGAACCAGTCCATATATTGCCCATACCAGCCGGAAGGCACCGAATGTGCTTCATTTTCGTTTACGACAAGTTTGCGGTTTGGCACTTTAAGATTGTTGAAGGGTGCCATATTGGTGGGGACGGGGCAGATGGGGTCTTGAAGACCTATTGCCTGAATGACGGGACATTCGATTGTACCGGCAAGGTTTTTTGTGTCGAAATAGCTCAGGAAACGGTACATGTCGGCTTCGCTCATGCTTTTTTGAGCGGCTTGTGCTACAGCGACGGAGCGTGGCCATGCCGCTACGGTGAAATATGTAGGGAAGTCGCCCATAAAGGGTACTGCGGGAGCAATTGCCTTGAGTCTCTTCTGGGAGTCAAGTGCCGCGGCGGCTATTGTAAATGCTCCGCCCTGGCTTTGTCCTTGGGCAAAGATTGCCGATGAATCCACTTTATCGCGGGATGAGACAAAGTCTATGGCGCGGATACAGTCCATGTAAGCTCCGCGGTAGTAATAGCTTTCTTTGTCGCCGAAATTGAAGGCAAACCAGTCGCCGTACGTGTTTGTGTACGGTTCGCGATTGTTGATGCTTTGTCCGCGTGTCGACAGAATCAGTTCTGCCCATTCACCCTGGTCGCCGGATGGGCAATAGGGGTCGACGGGTTTGCCGTCGGGACCGTATGCGGCACTGTCATAGCCTTGGTATGTGATTATAACGGGATATTTGCCATCGCCGACAGGTTCGGCATAGTATGCGCGGATTGTCACTGGCTCTCCTGTGAGTCCATCGGGTATTGATTGCATTTCTACAAGGTACAATCTGCGTTTGGAGCCGCTTTTTTCCGGAAGTTCGGTAATCTTGAATGACGGGTCTATGCCTGCAAGCTGTTGAAGGGCATCATTCCAGAATGAGTCAAAGTCGGGTTGTGCATCTTTTGCTGCGGCAATTCCTTCCGGATTGCAGGCTATGTTGAAGGATTCTACCAGACCTCCGCCTGCTATAATTGCCAGCCTGTACATGCCTGCTTCCAACTTGCCCAGTTCGAGTGTGACTTCTGATGTCGCGCCGGGTTCAGCTATCGCAGTCTGGTCAATCTCGGCATACGCTTCGCCGTTGTCGCGGCTCAAAATGGCTTTTACAGGAACAGTAAGTTTTTCAGCTCCGAGATTCTGGATTTCTAATGTAACAGAAGCCTCACTGCCTTTTGCCCACAGTTTTGAAGTGCCCTCGGCAAGCTGTGCCGTGAATGCGGGCATTTTTGCCGGGTCAACGACATCGATTGAGGTAAGGCGGTAGCCGTTGCCGCTCACGATTAATCCGGTTTTCTGTATGGATTCGAGCATAGCCGTGGTGACGGTGTACTCATAGAATGGCAGACCCACAGTCTTGATTGGGGCATCGGCGAAAGATTTCCATGATGCATCTACGATGCTTGCCTGTGCCCAGGGGCGCACGTCTGTCATACCGAAGCGTAACACGTTGCCTGATTTTACATCTTTGAAGCAATCGGAGTTTATTACACCCCAGCCTTTGTCAGGCTCTTCCCAACTTATAAATGTATCTCCTTCCCACACGCATGTCACGGCAGAGTCAAAATCTCCGCCCTCACCAAGTTCCACTTCTTTTTGCACTGCGATTTTGGTAAGTGTGGCGTGGCATCCTTTTACTACGAGGCCTTTGCCGTTGATTTCGGCAAAGAGTTCATCGGTGATGTCAAAGGATTCAATACCTGCATTTTTTACAATGCTCTTCACTGCGGGAGAGAAGTCGGTCCAGTTGCTCTTCTGGAGATAGACTTGTGGTGTACCTGCCGAGCTGTCGACATCTTTCACGCTTACGAGTACCCGGCATCCGGGTTCAAGCGAGCTTACTTGTTCGGCACTGAGAACGACGTAACCTGACCAGTTGCCCATGACAATTTCTCCGCTCCAGAGATTCACGGTCACTTTTGTTGTGGCGCCGTGCGCGTTGAGTAGCAGTCCAAGCGCCATGAGTAATAAAATGTATTTTTTCATCGGTTAAAAGATTGATTCGGTGCAAAATTATATTACATCGGCAGAGACGTGTATGCTTGAATGTTTCGCCGATATGCACAAATGTTTCATCTACCCTTATGTGCGCAATTATGAACGATTTGCGCTCACGGTATTGCACGATTCGCAATAAAAAACGATATTTGCGATATGAAAAGTTTCATCACCTTAATCATGCTATGTCTCGCTTCGGCTATCTGCCGGGCAACCGAATGGCATGCCTGGGAAGGAAACGCTTCGCTACCGACCTCGGAAGTTTATGCTTTGTCGGTTGACTCTGTCGGCAGGCTTCTTATTGGTACCGCTCAGGGGCTTTATGTGGCGGCTGACGGGGATGAAATACGTAACATTAAACTCCAGGACAAAGCTTCGCGGCAGCCTACGGTAAACCGCATAGAAATTCTGGACGGAAGTATATATGTCCGCACACTTATGGGTTCTTATCTGCTCGAAGGTGATTCTGTCCGGCTTTGTGATACGATTGTAAGTCATGAGTATGTACCCCGCAACGTGCCCGCTCCCCTTCAGGATAAGATAGTTAAAGATATGGCTGCTCTAAGGCATGGCTGGGAGGCGTATGCGACAAACAGTGACGGGATTTATCTATATCGCCGCTCTACAGGAAGTCTGATAAACATGCGCCGTTCATTGGATGATGCTGCATCGATTCCCGGTAATCACATATCGTCAGTCGCATACGATACCCGAAGTGGTCGTCTCTATGCCTCGATATATCATTCCGGGATATATTATTCAAAGCCAGTACTGTCGGGTGTGGAAACGATACATACCGGTATCGAAGAGAATATATCCTCATTCGCTATTGACGGGAAAGGGCGAATTTGGACAGCATACGATGGTGCGGGTATAGATATTGGTAATGATACCGTGTTTACGGCATTGCCAAGCTCCACTGTTACAAAACTTCTGACACTACCTGACGGAAATGTGCTCGCGGCGAGCTATGGAGGTGGGATATTTAAGGTTGACACGCTTTTAAACGCCGTCTCTGTCCCGAATTTAGGTTCTGGCAGCGAGGTCTCGCGGTGTCGAGCGATGGCTTTTGATTCTTCCGGGAAGTTGTGGATAGCATCTTTTTCTAATGGGGTGATTCGTTATGACTTTGCCACAGGAAATTCTGACAAATTTGATATTTCCAATTCCGCCTTGAAAACAAATTATATCACCGATATCTGTTCATCGCCGTGTGGCGACAGCATTTTTGTTGCAACTCATTACGGTGTTTATGCTTTTGACGCTCTTTCAGGCGCATCGCTGGAACTGGAAACGTCGGCTGCCGGTGATGAGCGTATCGTGGTTGATCAGCTTGCATTCTCGACCGATGGCACACTGTATTTTGCCACGCCTGACGGGTTGACCGACCGTAATGGAACGAATGTTGCTTTGAGTGGAATACCTCTGATTGCATTGGAGAGTTCTTCCGACAGCACATTGTGGTGCAGCACTGATTCTGCGGTCTATCATGTTGATATGCGATGTCAGCCGTCTTATGTGGAGGTATTCGCAAAGTTGGATGGCCTGCGATTTGGGAAATATGCGTTGTTTGATACGGGTGACGGAACTGTCCTTGCCGGTGCTTTCGGTGCTGTAGCAGTGATAAGTTCCGATGATAATCCTGTAAAAGATGTTCCTGATGGTTTACACTTAAGGATTCCGTGGTGGGTATATGTCGTAATAGGTATAGTCTTGTCGGGTGGATTGTTGATATGTTTTTTACGTAAACAGGTTTCGGGAAAGAGTGTAAGTTCTCCTGTTATGCCTGGCACAGTTAAGCACGGTATGGTTCCTGATGCCGAGACTGAAGCCGAGGCAGACAGTGCATGGTTGAAGTCAATAGATTCAATAATAGATGAGAATATTGCCGATGCCGCATTCAGTATTGAAGAGTTGGGGCATCTTGCCGGGATGAGCCGTAGCAATCTCTATAAGCGAGTCAAGGCTATCACTGGACTGTCGCCTCTTGAATATCTGCGGGAGAGACGAGTGAAAAAGGGCCGGCAGCTTCTTGAGCAAGCCACGGGTAAGCATGTAAAACCTACCCTCAGCGAGATAGCCTATCAGGTAGGCATGTCACCGCGACAGTTCTCAAAATACCTCAAGCATAATGATTAAATGCCACTCTACGGGGCGCCCATCCCTAAATTAATATGAAAAAGCGGAAAATTAATATGAAAAAGCGGAATTGTAATTATTCAAAATAAATTATTTAATTTGAATAATTCATTTTGAATAAAAATGGAATAATGATATTACATATAAATATTTTATTCGGAATTATTAGGGAACGTAATCTCCAATACGTTATTCCGTTACCGACCGCCTTTTTGGTATGTGGATTAACACAATTTACGGTGATGCGTCAGTAGCCAGGTTGTGATTACTCGTAGGGAGCGGGAGGCTCGGCGGCGACGGGGTGCGGGGTGTCGGCTGTGTAACCGGGATTGACGATGCTTTGGTACAGTGCTTCAAGGCGTTCTACTTGAAGGGATTTTTTACGGATTTCACATTCCCACACACGGATTACGCGCCAGCCGAGCAGCCGTAGCTCCACGTTGGCGCGATAGTCACGTGCGATATTCATGTTGATTTTGTGCCGCCAGAAGTCGCTGTTGCTTTTGGGCAATTTAAACTGACTGCATCCCTCATGCCCGTGCCAGAAACATCCGTCGATGAAGATTATCGTGCGGTATTTCTTCAATACGATGTCGGGTGTGCCGGGAAGCCGTCGGTCGCTCAGTCGATAGCGTAGTCCACGCGCATGGAGAAACCGTCTCACGATCATTTCGGGTCGGGTGTCTCTACCGCGTATAGCCGCCATGCAGCGGTGGCGTTGTTCCGGTGTCATCACGTCAGTCATACACTCTTATAACGTGCCGGAATGCCGGATTGTTATTTCAGCTGGCGGTCAAGGAAGTCGACGGCATGGCTGACAGTCGGTTCAAACCATCGTTCAAAAAACCAGAACGGATGTATATCGGAATCAAGCTCGTAGGTCTCGTGGTCTACTCCGAGAGCGTCAAGTATCTCGCAGAGCTGGTCGCGCCCGTCATGATAGCGTGGCAGCTGACTGTTGATAAAGCATATCGGTGCTGACGAGGGTGTAGCCCACAGGATTGCAGAAGCCTCGTTCCAATTTTCGGTCGCATCGTCATACATTCCTCCGAGCCAGAACGCATTTACCGGCATCTCCCCCTTTTTTCTCAGACGTTCGGCTGCATCGGCTATGTTTCCGGGCGACACGAAGGTCACTATGCCATCGATGTTGACCACTGCCTGCACGTCGCTTGACACATCCGGAAAATCGCCGTCACCTTCATGACGTGCCGAGCCGTTGGTCATGCCGGTCAATCCGGCAAGCTGACCACCTGCCGAACATCCCGACACCGCGATGTGGTCAGGGTCGATACCGTAGGTGTCGGCATTGGCGCGGAGCCATCTCACGGCAGCCTTTATGTCATGTAACGCAGCGGGGTATTTCGCCTCAAGGCTGAGACGGTATTCTACCGGTACAGTCACATAACCCTTTGCGGCTATGTTCATGGCAAGCGGGCGTTGCAACCCGCGCGAGCCAGACCGCCAGCCCCCGCCATGAATCATGATTAGAGCGGGATAGCGTTTGCCGTCGTCGGGTCGGTATATGTCGGCGTGAAGCTGACGCTCTCCGAAAGGAGTGTCCTTTAATGTACGGTACACCACGTTTTCATTCGCTTTCACCCCGGCAGGGAGCACAGCCGGTACAAGGCGAGCCTCGGGATGGCTTTTCAACACCTTGATGTTGGTGGAATACATGGTGAACGACGTGTCGCGCGGTATGTCGCGTGACTGCGCCGTCGCAATCATGGCGATTGCGACGGCTGCAATGCTTATGACGATTCTCGGAGTCATTTATTTTCGATAAAGTTTTACAATCTGTCCGGGTGTAGTCGTGATATCGTATTCATACACGCGGTTGATTACAGGCCATTGCCGTGCCGCTTCAGGACTCGTCTTTACCGGTTTTACATCGGCACGGGCGTATAGCGGGTTCGGGCACTCGCCTGTCGCCTCTTTCAATCCCTCGCCCGTAAGCGGAACGTAGGAGCGTACTCGCAGCACGCCGCCCGACTGTGAAGTTATCTCGGCAGAGGCAAGCTGACCGTTGTCCCATGTCATGTCGACATCGAAATTGCCACGTGCACGCAATCCCTTGACTTCTCCATTATCCCATACATCGGGTAGTGCCGGAAGCAGATGTATCGCGCCGTCATGACTTTGCAGGAGCATTTCCGCGATACCGGCGGTAAGTCCGAAATTACCGTCAATTTGAAATGGCGGATGCGCGTCAAACAGGTTGGGGTACAGTCTGCCGTCAGGATATTTCTCTGCTTGGCTGTCATCGGGCAGCAGACTCATGAGGTTTTTGACAATCTTATAGGCGTGGTTGCCGTCGAGTAGACGTGCCCATAGGTTTACTTTCCAACCGATACTCCATCCGGTAGCCATGTCGCCGCGCTGTGTAAGCGTGTTGACTGCACCACGGAATGCTTCAGGGGTCGAGTAGGGCGATATCTGGTTTGAGGGATAGAGCCCGTAAAGATGCGAAACATGGCGGTGCTGATCCTTGGGGTTGTCGGCATCTACAATCCACTCCTGGAGCTGACCGTAGCGGCCTGTCTGCATCGGGGGGAGCATTTCTATAGCTTTGCGGAGCGAATCGGAATATGCTTTGTCTGCTATCCCGAGAATCTCGCCGGCATGCAGTGCGTTGGATAGGGCATCGAAGGCAATCTGATTATCCATTGTGCAACCTGCAGTGATGGATGAGTTGCCATAGCCATGTTCGGGTGACATTGACGGTACTGTTACCAGCCAGTCATATTCGGGATGACGGGTAAGATGACTCAGATAGAAATCGGCTGCTCCTTTCAGCACGGGATAGTAGCGTTTCAGAAATTCCTTGTCGCCGGTAAACAGATAATGTTGCCATAGATGGGTTGTTAGCCATGCCCCGCCGTTAGGCCACATTCCGTAACGTGCGGCATCTACCGGACCGGTGGCGCGCCAGAGGTCGGTGTTATGGTGAGCCACCCAGCCGTCGGCGTTGTAAAGTGTCTTTGCTGTCTCCGCGCCGGTCCGGGAAAGTTCCTCCACCATTTCAAACAGCGGTTCATGGGTTTCCTGGAGTGCCGTGACTTCCGCAGGCCAGTAGTTCATCTCCGTGTTTATGTTGATGGTAAACTTGCTGTCCCACGGCGCATGTTCGCGGTCGTTCCAGATTCCTTGCAGGTTTGCCGGTTCGCCTCCCGGTTGCGACGAGCTGATAAGAAGATACCTGCCGTATTGGAATAGAAGCGCCACAAGTGCCGGGTCATTGTCGTTGGCGAAATTTACAAGGCGGTCGCGTGTCTCGGTAATGTCGGATGTCGAGGGCAAAGTAAGGCTGACACGGTTAAATTGCGCCGTATAAGCCTTGATGTGTTCGGCAAGAAGCGATTCATACGGTACTTTTGCCACGGCGGCTATCGCGCTGATAGTCTTCTTGGTCTCGTTGCCGCTTACATCCTTATAGTTCACAAAGTTGGTGGCAGCTGTGATGTAGAGAGTCGCTTCGCTTGCGTCGCTGACTGTGACATGACCATCTTTTGATGAAACTTTTCCGTCAGACACCACTTTTACGCGCGTTTCTTCGCGCAGACATCCTTTTATACCCTCATGGTCGGCTCCGTTGCTGCGGGCAACGAGTGTGCCGCTTTTTGCTGTCACTTTTACGGGAAGTGGTGAGCTATATCCGGCGTTAAAATTCAATGCGCCGGGTTTGCTTGCCGTAAGACGCACGATGATAGCATTGTAGTTGAGCGGTGAGAATGCAGTGCGCTCGTAGGTCACGCCGTCGATTGTGTAGCGCGTAGTGGCGGTGGCATCGTTGAGGTCGAGCACACGGGAGTAGCCGGTGGCATTGCCTTTGTCGCCGAAATCAAGATGCAGGCTTCCGCAGGGGAGATAGCGCATACCGTTGATGCCCGTCATGTAGGTCTCGTTGATAAGTTTTTCAGCGTCGCTGAACTTGTCTTCAAATATGAGGCGGCGTATCTCGCCGAGATGCTTGACGCCCCCGGGATTATTGTTGTTATACGGGCTTCCCGACCAGAATGTCTCTTCATTGAGCTGGATTTCATCGGAGGCAATGCCCCCGTATATCATCGCGCCGATACGCGAGTTACCTATCGGATATGCCTCCACCCATGTTGAGGCGGGAGTTGAAGATACAAGACGCAGGTTGTCATCGGCGTACATCTGAATCGCTGCCAGAACAACGAGTACTGTTGTAAGTATATATCGCATATATTTTCAATTTTGGAGATTATTTTGCCGGATTTTCAATCTTCTTGCCGTTGATTGTCACATTGTCAAATACAATCTGAGGATAGGCGCATACAAAGTTCGGGTCAGTGGCTTTGATATTGACATTGCGCACCGTGAAATTGCTTACAGTATCATCGGGATTGCCTGCGATATGACCGAAGCTCTTGCAGTCCACATCTATATTTTCCACAAGTATGTCGCGCACTATGCCGACAGGCTTTTCATCAGTGCCTTCAAGGTCGAAAAATTGTTTCCAGGGACGCATCTCGATTACGGTGGCACACGTGCCGGTGATGTTCTGTACAATGATGTTCTCGTAGGTCTGATATGTGTCGGGACGCATCTTCAGGCGCAGGATCGAGCAGCGGGTCTGCAGCTTGCAGTTGCGCACAGTCACGTTTTTGGCGTGGATACATTCGCTACCGAGTGTCAGCACTCCATGTAGGTTAGGACCGAAAGTGCAGTTTTCTACAAGGATATTTTCCACAATGCCGTTTTCAGGTGAGATATGTGCGAAGACACCCTTGCCTCCTTTCAGGCAAGCACCGTCGTCATCGCAGTTCAGGTAACAGTTGCGCACTGTCACGTTACGGCATGCGTCGAGGTCGAGCGCGTCGCTGCTTGGTGCCCTTACCGGTTCACGGGGCGCTTCCATGCGGGTATTTTCTATAAGTACGTTGTTACACTGATAGAGATGTGTGGTCCAGAATGCCGAGTTACATAATGTAGGACCGTCGATATGGAGTCCATCACATCCCCACAGGAACACGAGGCGCGGGCGGTGTACTTCCAGGTTTGTGCATTTGGGTTTCACCTTGCGGAGTGCCCAGAACTCTTCCCAGAATTTCAAGGCATTGCCGTTGACAGTTCCGGAACCGGTGATGGCGAAATTATCGACATAATACGCATTGATGAGGGCGGCGTAATAATATATGCTTCTGCCTTCCATACGGGATGGTATCAGCGGATAGTCGGCAATGTCGTCGGAACCCTTTATAACAGCCCCCTTTTCAAGATGGAGCGTGGTACCGGGCTTGAAGAATAGACCACCGGTAAGGAATGTTCCTTCCGGCACTACTATCCTGCCACCGCCTGCAGCTTCAGCCGCGTCGATGACCGATTGTATCGCCCGGGTCTGTACTATGGTGCTGTCGGTTGTCACCCCGTAGTCGGTGATTTTGAAGTCGGCGGCTGTCGACGTGATTGCCGAGAAAGCGCATATTGCTGCAATCGTTTTGCGGGGACTTAATCTATGTGTCATGATATAGAGGGTATTATATGGTTACTTTATTGTAGGTAGGGAGAGAATGCCAGGCTTTACATATTGCTTGAACTCCGGCACGGTCTCGGCAAGGGCTTTTGCCGCGATTGCCGCAACAACCTTGCCTCCGTATATATTAAGGTGTGTATTGTCAATCTTTCCGTCGGGACAGAATTTGTATGTGTTTGCCGGAATCCACATGAACAGTTCCTTCGATTTTTCTCTGCCGAGGCTCTGGACAAGACAGTGGGTTAACGCGTTCAGGTCGACAAACGGAGTACCGAGTTCCGCTGCGACTGTGCGCGGTGATATGAGGTATGCTCCATGAGTGTCAACGAGGATATCGCCCTCTTCCTTGTTTTTTGTAGGACCCACGGCTGTCGGCGGATTGTCATCGCGGTCTTCCGCTTTTTCAGTCACTGATGCCGGAAAATTACGGCGCACGATGGAGTTCATCAATATCGGCGTCGCTCCCTTTTCAAGGGCTTTCTGTGCAAACATGCGCAGGTTGTCGTCAAACGTGCTTCCCGGGTCGGTGTGACGTTTCTCCCCCGGCTTTTCATCGTTATGTCCGAACTCGATTATCAGGTAGTCGCCTTTGCCCATCTTTTCAATCACTTTATCCCATCGTCCTTCATTGATGAATGACCGTGAGCTTCTGCCGTTGACGGCATGGTTGTCGACACGTATTTTCCCTTGAAGCATCATCGGTAACATCTGCCCCCAGCCTCGTTCCTGATTCTCATCTTTAAGCGGCTTGTTTGCCATTGTGGAGTCGCCGATCATGAATACGGTTATCGTGTCACACTGCTCTTGTGCCGTCACCCCGAGTGCCAGCAGCATAAATAGCATAAATGATGAAAAGATTTTCATGTAAAGTATAGTTTAAAGTTAATTTTGGTGTTAGCAAAACAAAGTTAGTAAATACATCTTGAATTATGCGGGTATTTATTGCTTTTCATGCTGTAAAAATTGTCTTGCAGTGTGTTTTGTCGGCAGAATGTTGACTGGAGGTGAGATTTTTGACGGAATTTTGATGAAAAATCCATTTTTCCCGGCGAGAATGTTTATAACTTTGTGTATCGTGAAATTTTGTACTTTAAGAAACTATTAACTGTAATCTATACCAAAAACGCTATGATTAAAAAATCTGTTTTAGTATTGTCGCTCCTTGGCATGTCAATGGGAGTATGCGCCCAACAGGCGGAGACACTGGACCGTGGTGTCGTAGCCGTCAAGACCGACAATGGTGTGTTCGTATCGTGGCGCAGTCTTGCCGACGACAGCAAGTCGACGACATTTGACGTGTACCGTGACGGGGTGAAGGTTAATGCCGAGCCTGTAAAGGGGGGCACTAATCTGCTTGATGCCGAAGGCACGGCGACCTCTAAATATGTTGTGAAGCGTCTTGACAAGGATGAATCGAGCAAAGAGACAACTCCGTGGGGTGACCCGTATCTGCGCATCAAGCTCGACCGTCCGGCAGACGGTACTATCGAGGGCAACAACAAGTTTACAACCTATAAAAACGGTGCGGTTGTCAATCTTGTGGAGGACGATTATACTTACAGTCCCAACGATTGCTCTGTAGGCGATGTCGACGGCGACGGTGAATATGAGATTTTTGTGAAATGGGATCCATCCAATTCACAGGATAACTCCCTGAAAGCTTATACTTCCAACGTCTATATCGATTGTTATAAGCTTGACGGTACGAAACTGTGGCGTGTGGACCTCGGCAGGAATATCCGTGCCGGTGCCCATTATACTCAGTTTATGGTCTATGACTTTGACGGCGACGGCAGGGCTGAGCTTATGTGCAAGACAGCTCCCGGTACTATCGACGGAAAAGGGAAAGCCGTGCTGATGGGTGATGACAAGGTGACCGATGATTACCGTAATTCCGATGGTATAGTCATCAAGGGTCCGGAATATCTCACAGTGTTCAACGGATTGACCGGCGAAGAAATCACTACTACAAGCTATGTGCCTCTGCGTACTGTGCAGAGCAGTTGGGGTGACAGTTACGGAAACCGCTGCGAGCGTTATCTCGCTTGTGTGGCATATCTTGACGGAAAGAAACCGAGCGCGGTGTTCTGTCGCGGATATTATACCCACAGTTATCTTTGCGCATGGGATTTTGACGGCAAGGAGCTTAAGCAGCGTTGGCTTCACGCGTCGACTACCAAGGGACAGGGTGCTTACGGCGAAGGCGCGCACTCCCTGACTGTCGGCGATGTTGACGGTGACGGATGTGACGAAATCGTCTATGGCGCGGCTTGTATCGACCATGACGGTAATCTGCTCTACCGCACAGGCGCGGGACATGGCGATGCGCTTCATCTTGGTGACTTTGACCCGGACCGTGAAGGATTGGAAGTATTTATGGTTCATGAGGAGAAGTCGTCGGCTTACAAATGGGATTGCGAGTTCCGTGATGCCGCAACCGGTGAAATCATCTGGGGTGAGGCTCAGTCAGGAAATGACATTGGTCGCGGTCTGGTAGGTGACCTCAGCGAAAACTGGCGCGGTTATGAGGTATGGCCGGGATCACGTTTTGTGAAGGGCAATCGCGTAAACGCTACTTTCGATTGCAAGGGTAATGTTGCCGCCGATGGCAAGGTGCCTTCAAGCTGTTTCCGCATTTACTGGGACGGTGACCTTCTTGACGAGCTTTTTGACGGTAAATATAATAAAGACAGCAAAAAGTCATTCCCGGTAATCGAAAAGCGTAATTCTGCCCTAACAAGCAGTTCGACTCTAATGTCATTCAACAAATGGAATGCCCAGTCATGTAACACGACCAAGGCTACTCCGTGTCTTACCGCCGACATCCTTGGTGACTGGCGTGAGGAAATCATTTTGTGGGATGGCGAAAACAGTTCCGACCTCCTGCTGTTCACTACCACAATCCCTTCCGAATACCGTGTGCCGTGTCTTATGCAGGACCACAACTACCGTATGGCTATCGCATGGCAGAATGTCGCTTATAACCAGCCGCCTCATCTCGGCTATTATCTTGCCGACCGCTTCTCCAACTCTCCGCGCCTCACTATCAAGTCGGGCAGCGTGAAGCAGCTTATCGAGGTAGGCGATCCGATTCAGGATATTACCGGTCAGGCAATCGCTACCAATACACTTGTGGCAAACGGTATGCCTGATGGAGTGACTCTTGATTTCAACGACAATACCGGCGTGTTCACCATCTCAGGTACTCCGACAGAAATCGGCACTTATGATGTGACTCTTGTTGCAACAGGCGAAGAAAATGCAGAGACCCGTCTGGAGCTGACAATCAATGTTGTTGCCAAGGTAAATCTTGTGCCGCTTGCACGATATAGATTTGAGACACTTGGAGAAACCACACCTAATGAAATCGAGGGTGAAGCAACTGTTACCGGAAGCTCCGCTACTCTTGTAAAGGGTGTCGAAGGCAACGCACTGTCACTTGCCGGCGGTACATATCTCAAGCAGAAGGCATACGACAAGATTCAGCTTGGCGACCGCGACTTCACTATCGAGCTGTGGTTTAAGTCGACAACTTCAGCAGCCTACATGCTTCACAAGGGAAGTCTTGGCGCAAACTCCTCTACCGGTGCTACCGGCAACTGGGTAGGTATCGAATATAAGAACGGCAACCTCCGCTTTGCTATCGACGACGACAAGCAGAAGAGCGAGGCTTCGGCTGCTGCCTCTGAATGTTTCGATGGTACATGGCATCATGTCGTATGTGTGCGCGACGGTATGACCAAGCAGCTGAAACTCTACATCGATGGCGCGCTTGCCGGTGATGCAACCGATAATACCGGTGCTATCGCTGACAATAATGAAGACTTTGTAATCGGTAACGTGAATGTCAATTTCGATAATCCTTTCAAGGGTGAGATTGACGAACTGTATGTATATGAAGGTGCAATGAGCGCCGCAAAAGTGGCTCAGCGTTACGAAGAGTCCAAGCCGGAGGCTGCCGGCATTGATGACGCGCTTGTCAATGCCAATATCACCGAAGGCGATGTCACACTGATTGATGCCGCTACAGGTATCGTGGTTGCTACAGGTCACGGTACACCGGGTGTAGTGACTGAAAATGCAGCTCCGGGCGTATATGTACTTGTGATTGATAATGGTACTGACCGCCAGACAATCAAGTTTATCAAAAACTAAGAAATCATTTTCTAACTTACCTTCAATCATAATTTTAAGGCGACGCTGTGAGGCGTCGCCTTTTTCTTTTCATTTAGTAGTCATTTAAGACCTAAAAAAGGGAAATGCCATTGCTGACATTTCCCTTTTATGTGGATTGTTAGTAATTAATACTATTGGCGGGCGGCTTTTACGTAGCCGAGAGCCTCGCGGCACTTGTCGGTTACATATTGCCAGTCCTGGGTTTTCACCTTGTCGCCGGGGAAGAGCTTCGAGCCCATGCCTACGCAATATACACCTGCCTTAATCCAGGCGGTGATATTTTCCTGAGTAGGCTCTACGCCGCCGGTAACCATGAGCTTAGACCAGGGCATCGGTGCCTTGAGACCCTTGACGAATTTCGGGCCGAGTACATCGCCGGGGAACACCTTGCAGAGGTCGCAGCCCACTTCCTGTGCGGCACCGACTTCAGAGATTGAACCGCAACCGGGAGTGTACGGTACGAGACGGCGGTTGCACACCTTTGCTATCTCGGGATTGAACAACGGGCCTACTACGAAGCAGGCACCGAGCTGGAGATAGAGTGCTGCAGTGGCGGGGTCTACGATAGAACCTACTCCCATAGCCATTTCGGGACATTCCTTGGCTGCAAACTTAACCACTTCGGCAAATACCTCATGGGCGAAGTCGCCACGATTGGTGAACTCAAATGCGCGTACACCGCCGTCGTAGCATGCCTTTACAACCTGCTTGGCAACTTCAACGTCGGAGTGGTAGAAAACGGGGACCATACCGGTCTCGCCGATTTTAGCCAATACGGCTTGCTTATCAAATTTTGCCATGTTTTTCTGTTTATAATTTGTAATCTCCTGGAT
>OGQO01001989.1_pt1 | contig 17043 bp, 15 predicted proteins | sample 1553241 | NCBI WGS metagenome assembly OGQO01 (sample SAMEA2579933, study PRJEB22360) | human gut metagenome | biome: human gut; feature: human-associated habitat; material: faeces | place: Denmark | collected 2008/2010
TAAAAGTAGATGTGAGGGATTTGATTTATACTGAAAATCAGTAATATAAATATAGGAAATTATATATTAGCTATGACAAAAAGGCAAGTATTTTACAGCTTTCATTTTAAGAATGATTCATGGAGAGCTGGGCAGGTTCGTAACATTGGAGTTGTAGAAGGTAATACTCCGGTTTCTTCCAATGATTGGGAGGAAGTAAAGCGTAAAGGAAATGTGGCTGTAAAAAGATGGATTAATAGCCATATGGAGTATCGATCTTGCATTATTGTATTAATTGGTTCTGAAACTTCATCAAGAGAGTGGTGTAGATACGAGATAGAGCATGCTTGGAAAGAGGGAAAAGGGATTGTTGGTATTTATGTGCACCATCTGAAGGATTTCAATGGTGAACAGAGTATAAAAGGGAATAATCCATTTAAATTATTCTATATCGATAGAACATATAATTATATAGCAGAACGCAACTATCCGGTTGATGGTAATGAAATTAACCTATCAGAAATATGCAAGACTTATAATCCTCCATATAAAATAAGTACCAATGTATATGATTATATCAAAGAGCATATAAATGAATGGGTAGAAGAGGCTATTAGAATTCGAAATCAGTATCCTAAATAAATTTTTGTTATGCCAATAAATAAAAATGTTTTCATAAAGAATTATCTTAGTGCTCTTAATAATGGTGATGCTGCTATATTTGCAGGTGCTGGATTGTCTGCTCCAAGTGGATGCGTTAATTGGAAGCAATTGCTAAGAGAGATTGCCGAGGAATTGGAGCTTGATATTGAAAAGGAGTCAGATTTGGTAGCGATAGCACAATACTATTACAATAAAAATGGATGTAATCGAACAAAATTAAATGATATAATTAAAGATGCTTTCCAGACAGGAAAACAACCAAATGTTAATCATAATATACTCGCTAAATTGCCTATTTTTACATATTGGACCACAAACTATGATAAACTAATAGAAAAGGCATTGGAGAATAATGGTAAGATCTGTGATATAAAAACTTGTTGTGCGAACCTCACGACTACTTTAAAAGGACGCAATGTTGTAGTTTATAAAATGCATGGAGATGTTGATCATCCAGAAGATGCTGTATTGATTCGCGATGACTATGAGTCATATAATCAAGAAAAGGCGCCTTTTATAAATACATTATCCGGAGACTTAATGACAAAAACATTTTTGTTTATAGGCTTTAGTTTTACGGATCCTAATTTTTATTATATATGTGCACATTTAAGGGCACGTCTAAAAGGAAATATGAGGGAACATTATTGTTTCCTGAAAGATGTTTCTAAAACAGATTATAAAGATGAGGACGAATTTAAATATGAGAAGAGAAAACTATCATATTTTATTGATGACTTAAAACGATTCAATATAAAAACCGTGCTTATTCAAGAATACTCAGAGATAACTGAAATATTACAAAGTATAAAGAGGGTTTATAATGGTCGTACAGTATATCTATCTGGTGCGGCAGCTGAATACAACCCAGATGGTAAAGACGCATATGAAAAATTTATAAGTAAATTAAGCGGTCGCTTAATTTACGAAGGATATAAAATAGTTTCAGGATATGGTTTAGGTGTGGGTAGTGCGGTAATAAGTGGTGCTCTTTCTGAAATATATTATAATCAGAAAAAATCGCTTACAGACCAATTAATTCTGAGACCTTTTCCACAAGGTGACGATGCAAAAGAAATGTGGGAAACTTATAGACAAGACATGATATCTTATAGTGGTATATCAATCTTCTTGTTGGGTAATAAGAAAGAAAGTGGAACTATTGTTCCATCTAATGGAATGCGGTCAGAATATGAAATTTCAAAAGAACAGGGTAACTTCCTAATCCCTATTGGTAGAACAGGATATATATCTAAAGAATTGTGGAGAGAGTTACTAGACGAAAAACAAGATGACCATACTTTCGACATTTATCGTTGTGATATTGAATCTTTGGGCGATGATACCAAAACATTAGACGAAGTGATGGAAATAGTAATAGAGTTAATTAAAAAAGTAAAATAACTATGGCACATAAAACATTTATTTCTTATAAATATAGCGAAGCGCAGGATCTTCGCGATAGGATAATAAAGGCATTGGGGGATGATGCGAGTTACTATCAAGGAGAAACAAGTGCTTCACCTGATTTAACAGATACATCTACTGAGAATATAAAGAAGAATCTAAAAGATATGATGTACGATACATCTGTAACGATTGTAATTGTTTCTCCGCATATAAAAGAAAGTAAGTGGATTGATTGGGAAATTGAATATTGTCTTAAGAATATAACAAGAAAAAATAGGACATCGCATACTAATGGGGTTGTTGGTGTTATAATGAAAGTAAATGGGGGCTATGACTGGTTTAAATACACCTCAACTAAACCAGATGGATGTTCTGTTACTAATTATTATGATTCAAAGGTTTATGATATCATAAACAATAATAGATATAACCAATATCCTAAAGTGTATTCTTGTAATCAATGTAAATGTGTAAACGCATTGACTGGTTCTTATATTGCTTTTGTTGAAGAAGATGAGTTTTTGTCAAATCCTCAAAAGTATATTAACAATGCCTATGATAAAAGTGAAAAGGATGCAGAAGGATATAACTTAACAAAACAACGATAGATTAGGTATGTTTGACAAATAATCCGATATTTAAATCAAGCATTCTTCTGTAAATAATAATAGCGTGTCCTTGGCTATATAATTCAAGGACAAAATGGAAGGTAAGATATGGCAACAAATCCACCGTCAGGAGACGGACATCGCAATGGTGCAGTGAGAAAACGTTCTCAGGTTTTTAATCCCAAAACAGAACAATGGGTAAAACGGGATAAAGATACAGGACGCTTTATTGATGTAAAACAAGATGGTACACCATTTAAGGGTGTAACTAAAGAAAAGTGATTTTTTAACGAGGGCAAGAATGATACTTGCCCTCATTTATTTTTACATTGGCCTTATCATTGATTCCATGAAGGATATTTCATCTTCTGAGAGACTGTATTTTGCATAGAGTTGTTGGTCAATTTCGGGAATACTCTTACTCCAATCAATATCGGATTTTGATGTAAAGTCTTGCAACGGGACAAAACGAAAGACATCCTGTGACACCTGCATTGTTCCTCTTCCAAAAAATAGCAGTATTCTGAAAAAATTGGATTTGAGATATTTATTTGCATTTTGCTGTTCTATTGAATTATCAAATGGTCCAATTACGAGAAAAGTTTCACTACAAATAACATTAGGTGAAGCTAAAATTATTTCGGGAGGAACAATTGCATCAGCAGAATAAGCTTTTGATATAAATAATTTGTATTTATTTATCCATGCTTTATTTTTAGTGATAGCATCGATTGCTATATAACTGGTTATTCGTTTTGCCCCTCCTTTTATACCATAAACGCCCCATAGTAAAGCTGAATTCACAAAAGGTTTGTCACTTAATTTATACTCAGTATAAACTGATTTATTGTTAAAAATATCTGTGCTTATACCAAAAGGTTTACGAGCTGACACAATTTGACTAAATGAAGGATATTTAGAAGTCTTAGTTATTATCGCTTGTCGACGACTATCCCTAATAACTATATCAGAGTTGCCATCAGTTAGTAATCGTTTTGTCAAGAAGCGATTGCCGTTTGTAGGTTTATAGAAATATATCAATTCACCAGAATGTTTCTTATCCCAAAGGAAATACATAATACCACCGTCTATATGTTGACCATTAAAACAAAATCCAGAATCTTCATAATCGAAAACACTTGCAAGATGTTTATCTTTCATCATCTCTTTTCTAAAAGGTTTAAGAACGGCCTTTCCTCCAATCATCCATTTAGATGGCATAATTAATGAAAAATAATTAGGGCAAATCTGTTTTGCTATTTTTACAAATACTTGATATATAGGATTGGCTGCATCATCAGAAGCTCCACTACCATCATTTATTTGATACGGTGGATTCCCCACTATCGCATTGATTTTCATGTTCTTTATTCCTGTTCTTTCTGTGATGAATTTATCTACCTGCTTGATAAAATGTTCAGGTTTGTTTTTGATTTGATTGATTAAGTCCTCGAAATATCGGGTGTTTACCTTCGCTTTGCGGAAACCTATAAGGGTGCGTTTGGTGATACTCTTTGCCATCGGAGTTTTACAGATGACGAAGATGTTTTCAGCCACTACCTTATCCCATATTCGTTGTTCATCTTCGATACTTGACACCGAGAACAGAGAGTTCTTTACCCTTGTGCGATAAATGCTATATGCCATATAAAGAGGATATAATCCAGACTTTGAATTTATTTCAAGGATTCGGGAATCCGGGGCGAATACATTGGATGTCACTTCGCCCCGGTCTATGAAACGAGGCTCAGATAAAGTGGTTTCATAACCCTTTTCAAAGAAGTTATATCCGCCCAGACAGTCACCAAGGTGCATATTGACGACACGCCAAGGCGTAAGCACCGTTTCCTTGTCGGGATTGCGGAACGTGCTGAATATATCCGTTATACGCTCGATGCGTTCTTCCACGCTTAGTTTGTCTGCGGCACGAGCCATGGCACGGATGCGCTTGCCTGCCGCACAAAATATTTCCGGGTCGTAATATTTCTTGATGCTGTTGAACTTCTGTTTGGTAACACCCTTGGGCATGAACTCCTCCCACGATTGCGGGTCAATGAGTGAAGCGAAGTTGTCAATCGTTATATCTTGACTCTCATCGCTCAACTCTGCACCGTAGATAAGCAATGGCATACGGATGGAGATACCCCGAAGGATGGAAATGGCGGCCTCGCGGTTGTTCTTTTTCTTTTTCAGTTCTTCAAGACGCTTCTTCTCTTCTTCCGTCAAAGGTTGCTTGTCCTTGCCGCGTTTCTTGGATTTCTTTTCAAGGTCTTCAAGTTCCTCGTATTGCTCATCGGTCAGCCCTTGGTTGTTGATGTCCACCTGATTGGTCTTTGGCATTGCCTTGGTCTGGCCGATAATCTTTTTCAGGTCGTCAAACTCCTGCAATTCCAAGTCGTTGAGTTTCATTAACTCATCATTATATAGGCTCTTGTCCTCAAAACCGTTGCGGACCACACGTTCCACATAAACACGTTTAAGTTGTTCCAACATCTTGGGTACATCGAACTGGCTCATCTTGGAACCTTCGATGGAGATAATCGGACAGAAGTTCAGGAACTCGCCCATAATCTTGCGGTCGTTACCGCTGGTTTTTCCTGCCTTGGAAGAAATCTTTGCTGTCTCGGCAATGACTTTCAGTGTTCTGTCAGGCGCAAAGTCAAACACATAACACTGTTCCTTGACACGTCCGTTGATGGTGGCAGGAGTCTGCACACGGAAGATGGTCTGCATATAACTTGATGCAGCGGTATTATAAGAGCCGGACAACATGAATACGCCCGTCCACGCCTTGACACTGACACCCGTGGTCAATCGTCCGCAAGACAAGGTAATGGTACGGGTGGCATCAGGGTCTTTGCCGATGGCTTCTTCCACCGCAGCAAGAGCATCCTTGCTCTCTTCGTCCTCGTCACCGTCTCCTGCCACATTCACTACCTTGAAATGCTGGAATACAGGATGCGATTGCAGTAAAGCACTCATGGCACGAGCCTCCTTCACGCCCGGCAACATCCATAGCGTATGCCGGAAGATGTTGCGGTATTCCTCGTTGGCAAACGGATAGCAACTATCCTTATCCTCCTTGGAAATAAGATTCAAAAATGCCTTCACATCTTTTTCATGAATAAAGTTTCCAGCTTCATTGACCCGAAAAAACTCGCGGAAGTTGAAAGCCACATCTTCATCCACGAACTCATGGAGTAACCGTCCAAGGTCGTAGGTATAGATGTTCATCGTAGGTAGAGAGGCGTATGGATTTGGATCACCGAAATGGGTCAAATCCCATGAAGCCTTTGCCCGTTGCTCCATCACATAGTCCCAGGTATAAATCTCGTCCTCCTTGAAGTCGTCCAACAGGTTGAACGGAGTGCCGGAAAGTCGCAATATCTTGGTATTCGCTTTTGTCAGTTCCTGCATGACAGCCTTGCCGAGTTCCGTCTGTGTCCCTTCGTGCGCTTCGTCCACGATGATGCAATCCCAAGCGGTGGCAAACACTTCATTGTTCTTGTCAAAATTGCCGCCCACAAGTTCAGAACCGCGCAAATCCTGCATGGAAGCGAAATACACATATTGGCATTTACCCTGTTTTGCTCTCGCTTCAAGTGAAGCATGATTGTCACCATTGTTCTTTGAACCGTATGCAAAACCGGGACTGTCATAGAATATCCTGCCGAAATCCTCGAACCAGCCGCTATTCACCACAGGGCGATGGGTAAGAATCAGAGTACGACTGAAATCCATGTCTTTCACCACCTGCAAGGCTGACAGCGTCTTGCCGAAACGCATCTTAGCGTTCCAAAGCATTTGGTTACTTTTCCTGAATTGCTTTTTTGTTTTTTCAATAGCCTCCTGTTGTTCGGGACGGAACACAATCGGCGTTTGGTCGTGTGACACCTCGGTCGATGACAACGATTCTCGTCCTTCCTTCACGGCTGCGATTGCCCGCTTGACGGTTTCAAGGTCGGTGATGAACCACTCGTTGGCTTTGTTCTCGGTATCGAATATCTTTTTTCTGATGCCGGAACGTTCTAGAACGCTATGCACTTCCTTGTCGTTAAAAGAGCACAAGCCCTTTTTACTGTTGTATATCGTAAGTTCCGTATATAAGAGGTCGTATGCGATACCAGCCGTCTGCGTATATTGGTTGATGCGTTTCTTCGCGGATTCGTTGAGAGCCTTGCTGTTCGGAGCAAGACCGAAAACATTGTCATTGTCACAAGTGGCCTCGCCCACTTTCAGGCATCCCCTATGTGCAGCATCATTGATGCGGAACACATATATCAGTTTTAATTTTAGTGAAGATGTGAATTTCATACTGCACTATTTTATGAGGTCGATAAATCGGATTCGTTTTCCCATCTTTCCCGTTTCAGGGTCTTTGGCCCGCCAGTCCTTGATTTGGCAATAGACACCATTATGCCTGCGGATGTCATCTTTCTGACAGCCTTCGCATTGACTGACTTCTTCCCTTGTCCCGAACAAGTCGGCTACAATAGTCCGGCGTTCACCGCAACTGTTCGGGATGACACCTTTAAGCCCGTCCATCTGCCAGACGTTCCATGAAATGATGTAGGCGATATAATTGATGGATTTCAACAAGGGTCGCTTGCCGAACTTTTGTTGATAGTATTCGATAAAGGAGATAAGCATGGATTCACGGGCAATCAGCAAGTTATCGCCTTGCCATTCGTAAGCAAAAATGCTCTTATATGCTTCCTGTGCCCATTCCAACCATTCGCCGGAAGTTTCCGTGTTTTCGCCAACTACCCGCAACTTGCGGTCAAGCAGCCCGATACGCTGTTCTAAGGGAATAGCCTCCCCCGTTGTGGTGTCATATCGGCTTATAATATAAGGGGCTTCCCCGCAGGTTATCTCCAGTCGGTTGTCACGTACATAATCTTTCCAAGTCTTACCTTCCGGAAATTGAATTTTCTCTGAGTTGGGTCTCCACCGATGACAACCCTGTTCATCGGTGTACTCCGTATTGAACACATCCTTTCTTCCAAACCATGCTTCATCGATCAGGTTGTTCTGCGCATTGCATATCCATGACGGAGTGAACACCTCTGCCATTTCTCGCGAACGTGCGGTTTGGGTGTCACGACTTTTGAGGATACGCGGCATGATGACATGCCCGTTATCTCCGGTAATAAGACTGGGAAGAATTGGCGAATCATATTGATACCCTTCGCCCAGATATTCATAATCGGAAGTAGCCCAAAAGATATTGCGCTGAATATCCTCCTTGCTCGTTGTATGGTCTTTGAGCAGGTTATTCAACAGTTCGGGCGAAAGCCGAAAGATACTATCTTCCAATATATCAACTTCAACAGGCATTTTATATCGGGTTTATGAGTATCTCTTGATAAGAGAGCCATCCCGAAGAAATAAGCACTAATAATCAGTGTTATAGGAATCCGATTTGACGGATTTACAAAACAGATTCTCACAAAATGCCTTTCATATATCATTATAAATGAGGATTAAACACGGAATTTGAAATATTATGCGTACCTTTGCGAAATAAACTATATCTCTTATCAAGAGATTCGTCTTTTCGCTCAACACATTTCACCATAAACATCCGGTCAAAAATCTTTCAGGATAAGGCTGTTTGCCTTGTCCACCACGCTTGTGTCAAGCGATGCGAGATAGATGCGCGTAGTCTCTTCCGAATCATGTCCCATGCCCTCGCTGATGACTGAAAGAGGAATGTTCTTGCTCTTGGCAACGCTCGCCCAACAATGCCGGGCAACGTGCATGGTCAGCGGTATGTTCAATCCTGCTAGACCGGCAACTTCCTTCAACGCCACATTGATGCGGCAGATGGCGTTACGGTATTGTGTCCGTTCATCGGAACAAGGGTTTGTGATTATCGGCAGGAGGTAGCGGGTGGCCGTATTCTCTCCATACTTGGCGATAATGTCTTCCATGCACTTCTCCCATTTGACTGTGAGTTGCTGCCCGGTCTTTCTTCTACGGTACGTGATTATTCCGTTCTTCAAGTCCGATTTTTTCAGATAGGCCATATCAATGAATGACATTCCACGGGTATAAAAGGAGAAGAGGAACATATCCCTTGCATAATCCAGATGCGGTTTCAGAATCAAATCAAGTTCCTTAATGTGCTTGATGGACTTCAATGGGATGGCGCGTTTTACCGTCTTCCCGATACCCGTGTAAACGTGCTTGAAAGGATGCTTCTGTTCCGTCAGTTCCTTTTCCACGGCACGGTTGTAAACGGCACGGAGTATGCGCATATAGAAGGAAACCGTGTTGGGGCAGATGCCATTGCCTTTGAGCCAGGCCTCGTAAAGCATCATGGTGTTACCGTCCATTTCGCACAAAAGAATGTCCTGCCCTTCACGGAACTTCATAAAACTGGCCAATGCCGCTGTATAGGTTTCTGATGTGCGGACTTTGCCAAGCTGCTTCAACTGTCCTATGATGCCTTGCATGAAACGGAACAGCGATTGTTCGCCCGTTTGCCTGTTGAATTTCTCGATGATACTATCAACGGAATAAATTCCTCCTTGCCTGTCGCATTGGGTGACTATGGCTTTCAACCGTCTGGCGTCCCAGTCGATATGTTCCGCCACTTTACGGAGATACCGTTTCCTGTTTTCGCCGATTTCGGGCAGGATTTTCATGGAGGAAGTTTTCTTGTCCCATTCTGTGTCAAATATGCGGTAGTCCGTCTTGACTTGGCGGACTATGCGCCCGTGGATTACCTGATAATATATGCTGCCCTCCTTGCCGCTTGCGGTGGAAGGACGAAATTTCACTTTTATGGATGCCATTCACTTTATTTTTGTCGTTTGGATTGATTCTCTTCTTCTCTCACTGTCTTGACCTGCCGGTTGAATATGACTAAAGTGGAATCCGCACCGACAACATCCACCAGTTTTTCGTATGCTCCGACGGTCACGGCCAGTTCCGGGTGCAACTCGTTAAGCATGATTGTAGTCACATGGTGTTTGTCTGCAACCGTTCTCAACCGCCTGTTTTCTTCCCGGTATTCATGCCATTGTACCCAACTGATGGCAAACAAGGTAAAGAATACAAGCGTACAACCAATGCCAGCCCATGCGTAAGGATTCTTGTGCCAGCCATCGGGAACTTTGCTCCATAACAGCCTTATTGCGCTTATTGCCTTGTCCGGGCGGATTATCTGCCATAGTTCCGATATGGCACTTTGCTTTTGGCGTGACTTTTCCGAAGCCAGTTTGTCATTCTCAATGTGGCTTGTCAGCCTTTCCAATATCTTGTTGAGCTGTTCCTTGATGGTGAGAACACCATGTTTGCGCATATCCTTCTCGTTGGCTTCGGTGTATAACCGCAGACTTGCTACCGCTTCATCACCTATTGATTGCTTGTATTCCTCGATGGCTTCCTTGCTTCCGAAAATGGCATTGACATTTTCCGGTGCATTGCCATTGAAGAACCGTATAACAGGCTCCAGCTTCGCTTCCAGCCTTTTCAATGCCTCGTTCTTGTCCGGGCTATCCTTTGCGTCCAGTTTCTTCTTGATTTCCTCGATGTCCACTGCCAATGCCCCAATAAGGTCGGTTAAGTTCTGCTTGTTGTCCTTCATCTTTTTCTCCTCCTTGGTTTATGTTTGTCCTTTTCGTTGTCATTCTCGCCCCAGCCGCTTTCGTTTCCTCCACCTCCGCCACCGGATGAGACCCTGGCTTGGTGCGGTTGTACGCACAACTCCATGAGTGTGCCGATGGTCACTTGAACGATATTTGAGCCGGATTCAGCAGAACCGCTAACATTGCCGTCCTCTTCCGTTTTAGTCGGTAATGGCTCTTTTATAAAAGTGTCTGCCGTATTGTTGTGAGATTCCACATCCTGCCAGATCGGTTGCGGCTGTTCTTGCACACGGGGCTTCCATTCCATGCCCTCTGCGATTTGGTTCCCGAAGAGCCTGTTCAACTTATAAAAACTCATACTCCGGTCTATCCGTGAGCCGCTGAACGAGATTTCATTCTTCGTGAACGACACTCCGATGATTTTGCCTTCGTTTCTATTGTATTTGAAATTCACCCCGATACCCTGTTTTGCCAGCTTGTCGCACAAATCCGACCAGCAGTTGCAATGGGGTAAGGCAGCTTTGACGGCATCATAGATTTGGTATTTCACCTTGTCCTTACCACGCAGGCGGTCACGCTTCACGTTCATCTTGCCCTTGGAGAAGTGCAGTCCGTATTCTCTCGTGAGAGCTTTGCATACTTTTACATTACGCACATTATCGTTGCTGTCGCTGATGGTGTTCCCGTCATTGTCCACCCTGTTGGCCACGATGTGCAGATGCTGGTGTTCCCTGTCGGTATGGCGGCACACGATGTACTGGGTGTTCGTTATGCCCATGCGCCGCATATATTCACGGGCAATTTCGACCATCAAGGCATCTGTCAGCTTGGGTGCATCCTCGTGTGCGAAGTCCAGCGAAATATGGTACACCGGATTTTTCAGCTTGCGTCCCGGCTTGTCATCCGCCTGTCCCTGCATACTCCTTGCTATGGTGGCGTTGTCATCCAGCCTCACGTCCTTGCTGTCGATGATCCTTGCCTTTTTCGGGTTGTTCACGTAGTTCACCACTCTGGCGAAGCTCGCCCGTTTTTTCAAATCGCCCATCATATCCTCTCTATGATTTTATTGAACTCGTCCAGCAAGTCCATGATTTTGCCTTTCAAAAGAGAAAAGCCCTGTTGGTGCGCCATCTTCGCCAGTTGGTTCAGGTTGTTACATCCTCCCTCCAGCATCCTTATCTGCCACCTGTCCTCCTGTGTCCGTGCCGCCACGACCTTGCCATGCAGCAACAGTTCGCGCAGAAAGTGCGACGGTTTCTTGCCCACATCGGTAATCCGTTTCATGACCGCTTTCCACTCGGCAAGCGTGAGCCGTGTGGATATGGTCTTTGTCCTCGCCTTGCCTTTCACCGTTTTGGGGCGGCCTCCCTTGTTCCTGTTCTCCTGATATGTCATATCCGTTTTCTTTTATTCGTTAAACCGTTCTGTTTTTTAGGGCTGTAATCCGGGCTTGCCGTTTCCCGTGTGGCCGGGTCGCCGTTTGTGGCGTGGTTTTCGTGGACGAAAACATTAACTTGCCAGCCCTAAAAATATCCCTTCTAAAACGCTGTCGCTTGCCATTCCTGCCGCTTCATTCCTGTGGCTGTTCCTATTCCCGTGAACCAGATAAGGTACTGTCTTCCTCTAAAAATGGTGTGTTGTCGGCGGCATCCACGACTGCATTTTCCGCAGAGCCTTTCACTTCGCTTTCGGTTGTTGCAGCCGTTTCGGTTTCCGCTGTTCCTGTTCCTTCTATAATAGGATTGGAATGGGTCGGATTCATGATTAGCCCGCGTTCCGAGAAATCCTCCAACAGACGGGACACCGCCTTACGGCCGATGCCCCATTCCTTGGCCAGTACCAGCATGGAGCCGTCCGCCTGTCCGGGATGGACGGCATAGCCCAATCCCCGTTTGGTGTTCTGTACTTCCGATACTGTTATCTTCGACAAGAGGGAAAGAAGATAGGTAAGGTTGCATATCCCGTCCGTGCTCCCGTGCAGGAAGTACCATGCCTCCACGGACATTGCCATCTCCAATTTGTAGCACGGCAAAACAAGCTGTTTCAAATTTTTCATAAGCCTTGATGTTTTTTGTTGTGTGTCTTACAAATTATCCTTTGGCGTTCTTGTCGGCCTTCCTGTTGGTAGCTTTCAGGCTCTTGATACGGTCTATCTGTTCCTTGGGAAACAAGACACGCCGTCCTATCCGCTGTCCTTTGATGTGTCCCAGCTTCTCGTGCCGCCAGATGGTCGCTATGCTCACGCCCCATTTCTCCGCCAGTTGCCGGATGGTGTAATACTCCGATGTGTCCTGTGGTGCCTGTTCCTGCCGGTATTCCTCAAACGCGCACCTCACGCTTGCGCCGATAAGCTGTTGAAGCTCGTCGCGCGATACCAGTACCATTTCTGTCTTATCTGTCATAATCCACTGATTTTAAGTTCGTGGCGGCAAAGGTAGGGCAATAATGAAACCTGTGAATTTGTGGTATTCTGTGAAATGACACCGCATGAAAAAAGCCGTCAAACAACTGGTGCTTAACGGCTTGTGGAAGTCTGTGGGTTGTGGTGAATTGTAGCCACCTGTGGGTTATGTCACTATTTTATCATGGGAAGCAGCTCTTTGAGCTTCGCTATAAAGGTTTTCTCCACGTTATACTTGGCGAGGCTTTCGGGTGTCAGACCCATAGAACGAGCTGCGGCTTCCCTGTAACCTTTCCAGTCCTTGAAGTAGGCTTTGGACAGCAGGATGGCGACACTGCGCATCTTGCCTTTCACGCAACTGCCGTATATCGTGGAGTAGTCGGCACGCATGACGGCACGGAGGAAATCCCGGTCGGAAACGGCATTTCCATCCAATAGAGGCTTGCCCTTGTCGGGGCCGCTCTGTACGGTAAAGGTGGTAAGGAAACGGTACAGCCTTAAAACGGGAACTTGTGCGGTCGTGCTGAACGCGCCGCCTTGCATTGTATCTGTGGCGGTAAAACCGGGTGATACTTCTTCTGTACAAGAGGGTATTGTTTTGGATATTGCCGACTTGGACTCGTTCTCGTGCAGCACGTTCCTCTTGATATATCCCATTGTCATGACGATATGGAACATCTTTATTCCTGCGGACTGTGCTTTCACATCATCATTTTGGGGCAGCATGGAAAGGTGGACGGCTTCCGCAAAATATTCCGTGAAGAGTTGTGCCAAATCCTTGTCGTTGGCATTGACAATATACTCCTTGACGGCTTGGATTTTCGCCTTGTCCACTTTGGCAAGCATGGCATACATTTCTTTCCCTCTGTTCCCATCTGAATCCTTTGCACACTTCCGTATGGCGGCACGGATGGTGTCGATGCAGTCGGTGGCTTCGGTACGTGTCATTGGTTTGGGAGAAATATCAGAACCTTCCGGCGATACTTGATCCTGTTCTTTTTCTGTAAAGAAGTATTGCCTTATGACTTCCATGCTCAGGTAAGCCACACCTGTACGGAAAGCCGCCTTGTTCAAGTCCGCATATTTGGAGCAGATGCCGTGAAGCCTTTTCGTGTCATCGTGAAGTTCGACAAACTTCCGTGCCAGCTCCTTATCCTCGTGTTCGGTGACATATTCCCTGATGCCGGCCAAAAGAAAAGGCAGGGGTTTCAGGCTGTATCGGATGTTCCGGCAAATATCCTTACAATCCGTTTCGCCACTGCCGGAAGATTTGCCGGCAAGCGATTCCGCAAGTTTCAGGCTCTCACTGATTACGTTGGACAGCTTGAACAGGTCGCTAATGATGTCAAACCTTGATTTTTCCATAAGCACCTCCTTATATTTCGATGATACCCTTGAAATCCTTTAACGCTATGACGGCCTTTTCCTCCGCGTCCAGTTTCAGGTAGCGGCGCAGTTGTGCCTCGCTGCTGTGTCCCGTGATGGCTTGGATGGAAGGCAGAGGGACACCTGCCTTGTACGCGTTGGTGGCGAAACTCCTTCGGGCTGTATGGGAAAGGAGCATGTCGCAGAACCTCCTTCCACGTTTGGGATTGAGCCGCTTCTCGTCAAAGCCGCAGTCATGTGTCCAGCCGAGCAACAGGCCGATGGTCTTCACCAGCTTGTTCATTTCATTGGGATGAACCGGGGGCAGTTTGCCGTCATATTTGGCGAGAATGGCTCTCACGCGCCTGTCAACGGGGATATAGACTTTCTTTTCCGTCTTCTGCTGGGTGATGAGTATGAACTCCGTGCCGCCGATTTCCGTTATCATGCCCTCGCATATCCGTGAATAGTCGGAAACACGCTGCCCGGTCAGACAGCCCACGATGAAAATATCCCTCACGTGCTCCAGCGTCCTTATGTGGGTAATCCTGCATTTGGAAAGTTGTGCCAATTTCTCGTCCTCGCTGATGTCAAGTGATTCCAGTCTCTTTTTCACAGCTTCCTTGGTGGAAAGGTCGAGGTCAAGCATTTCCTGTATCTGTTCCGGAGTGAGGTAAATGTTGTCCACCTCCTCCTTTTTCGGCACGAAGTCGGAATGGCGGAAGTCATCGCATTTGGTCAGCTTGTCCTCGTAGGCCGCCTTTGCCACCGTGCGGACATCGGTCATGTACGAGTTGATGGCGTTGGGCATCAGACCACGCTCCTTCCAGTAACCGACAAGGCTGTTGCGTGTTTCCATCGTCATGTCATCCAGTCCGAGTTTGCGGTGGGTCTCCTTTTGGTAGTTGCGAATCTGTTTTTGGATAATGCGCAGACCTTTTATATAGGCAGGTGATACTTTCACGGTACGGCCTTTCTTGGTGCGCCGTCCGGTTTCCATGTCTTCTATATAAGAGGTGAGGAAATCCTCAAACAGCATTTTGCCTTTGGGTTTGACCTCCACAATCTGCATCATACCGTTGAGCACGTCGTGTTTCACGCTCTCGATGATGTTCTTTGCCTCCTTGGGATTGAAGCCGTCAGCCTCAAATGCCGCCTTTATCCTCGCGAGGACTTGGGCGAACTGCCCGTACTTTATCCCGATGCTCGACATCAGGGCTGACGAAGTGTATTGCAGGCTGCGGTACTTTTCCCATTCAAGCTGCTTGATGGTGAAGCCCGTCACGACTTTCATGTTCGCCTTTCCGGTGCGTACACGGGCATAGATGGAACCGTAGTCTTCCTTTCCTGCCTTGGATGATTTGATGAAGATGAAATCCATACGCGATATATCCTTTGGTTACATGGTGCAAAGATACAAAATATACCCCGAAATATGGTATCAAATAGTACCAATATTTTCTAAAACAGTGAAATTTCGTGAGTATTCAAATCAAATGAAAACATCTGCAAATATCTGATATACAAAGATAACTCATAAAACAGAATTTCACTGAATATATTTAGTGAATAGTGGACTACAGTTCCTGGAAGAAGCCGGAGGAAATCAAGAAGGAAATCCGTGAAAAATATCAGGAATACCGTACTGAAAAGGGACATGAACCGCATTTTCTCGAATGTGCCATACGCTGGAATGACACTTTGGAGACGCTGGAGACAAGAATCGCCCTGGACTTCGATACGGAAATGGATGATGAAATCTTTTTCTACTGCGATACTTTGGACAGCCTGCTGTCGCTTGCTGACAAAAGCGGGGAAGATTTTGTCATAGCCGGATATTTCGGCTTCGGAGTGTATGAAGATTAGGCATTATATAGAATAAGGTTTTAAAGTACTGATAATTATAAGCTCTGTTAGTCCTTTTCCTTATTCTATATAGACTCTATTCGGAATATACATAGCTATAAAAAACAAGAAATCCCAATCGTAATGACCGGGACTTCTCTACTTCCTTTTTATAGTGCAGATGCGACGACTATGCTCGCACGGGCACTTTCAGTGTTGCAAAGGTAAGTATTATTTTTTATGCCGCCAAATAATATGGCTTCAATATTCAAGTTTGGACACGGCTCTTTCATTTAAAAATGCTTTGAAATTTCAATGTCTGTGGCTGATAGGCATTTAGGAGCAGCCAAACGTCGCTATTGACACAACATAGACTAAATGCCATCTGTCTCTGTTGATGTAAAATCAACATAATCAGTGGTTATCAGTTTGTTCCGAGTTTAAATGAAAGAGCCGTGAAGTTTGGAGGTTTGTGCTATGACGTTCTTGGCCTCAGTCGTCTGAATGGAACTGACAAGATTATAAATCTCGTTTTCCAAATCCGTTTTCCGGTTTTGAGAGATACACCCCAGCATATATCTTACAACATCTATGCTACCTTTGATATTGTGTCTGCAATCAGCAGAAATGTCAGCAGGCAAGCGTTTGATGCCTTTTGGGAAATCCATACGGTAAATGCATCCCCCGTGAGCACACTTGTTGCGAAGGACTCGGATGGTTTCCAGATAATTGAAAAAAACACCTCTTGAACAACCATATGCATTGGCAACCAGATCTTTTGCTTCCGGTTCTTTCAATGAATCATATAATGTTATGATATTACCGATTGTCATGAACTCTATGGTCTTCCATGCAGGAGCATATATTCCGGAATGGTTTGCATGATGGTGCTGTATTATGGGATTTTTACGCAAGGCGGAATAAACCTGTTCCTCAAAGTCATTCACAAATTTGGAAGTTACATACTTGCGGTTGACAAACCAACAGGGGTCATCAATATACCGGAGCGATATATTATAGATAAGTTTTGTACGGATATTGACCTCGATACGGTCAAGGGCATTAAGCAGTATTCTTCGGAGTCTGGTATCAAATTCATAAAGATCATAGACACTCTTGAATGTTGTACCCGGCTTTAGTTTATGGTCACGGTGTTCCAGACATGGGAATTTTATTT
>OGQO01001996.1_pt1 | contig 17009 bp, 17 predicted proteins | sample 1553241 | NCBI WGS metagenome assembly OGQO01 (sample SAMEA2579933, study PRJEB22360) | human gut metagenome | biome: human gut; feature: human-associated habitat; material: faeces | place: Denmark | collected 2008/2010
GGCGAATCTGATTCTGGCTGGCAGACCTCATCTGGCAGCTTGATTCAGTGCGCCCCGGCGGGCCTGATGGGTAACTCTTATGAACTTCGCTGCGTTTCACGCTTTTGATGACAATACTTTGTTAATTGCGCGGTGTTGCCTTAAATAAACTTTCGTCAGTGGCTACCTTCTTATCCGCCAGATACTTACAAAGGAACTCCTGATAGGCCGCAAGCAACCAGGCATATGCATCTACTCGACGTTCGCATGTATATTCGTGCTGCAGTTCTATTTTGTAATGTTGAAATGCTGCAAACATATTATCACACAATTCGTCTTTGCCCTTGGACTGTATCCATCTTATTATGGAAAGATAATGCAGAGCATACTTTTCTTTCTGCTCGGAAATTGCATTAAGATAGCACCAGTTTTCGGTCTGTGAATGAACATGCCACTCCACCATTCTGTTCAGGCTCGAATCAGAGAGGTCAGGAAGACATTCAGCAGTTATTATGATAGAGCCATTCATTTCAAACGAACCGCGAGCAGTCCTTTTACTTGAGTTATTTTCTCCAACTCTTGTCAGAGTTTCGACTAGCTCGTTGACCTGCTTTTTATGGCTGGGGTTGACCTTAAAATCATCAGTGAGGTAAATACAGTCAGAAGTTTCGGTAACAGAATCAAAGAATCCGGCTTCAGTGGATCCTGTGCTGATGTCGATCGTCGGAGAATATGATCTGTATCCAAGAAGCCAGTTGCATATACCAGTTTTTCCGATTGAGGGTTCACCGGTGAGAATAACAATAAAGCGTGGAGCACGACTTTCGTAACGCTCTCTGAGCGGGGTAGCCATGAGAGCTAGCAGATGATACAAATATAAATAGTAGAAAAGAGTTTTATCATTCAGCTTTTCCATATTCGAAAAAAGCAGATCTGCAGACGCTCGTTCCTGATCGGGGGTTACTTCGGAATTAGGGGCAATGTACAGCTTGTATTTGGTTATTCTGCTATCTATACTAAAATTGGCAGAATTTGTTTGACAGATAACTCCATTACCAAAAGCATAGCTTCCGTTGTCCTGCCAACCCGTTTTTTTGATGACGTAGGTTGTTGTTTTTTCGGCTAACTGGATCATTGCATTAAGGAGATCAAAAAACAATTGTTTGCTTTTAATTTGAAATAAAACATCAATTTTCTTTAGGAAAACAGCATTTGATCTGATATCATTTGATGTCAGCTTATAATCAAGCGGGTCATCATATGACAATATGTCTTTATCCCAAAAGATGCGACGGATAGACACATTTATGTACTGAGTCTTATTGCCCGAAGCGTCTATTACATATTCAATAGATTTAACAACAAAAAAGAAATTTCAGATTCTTACACGCTTGTTATCATCATCGTCAGCATCGTCATTTCTTCTTGATGATTTTGTCTCCAGCCATCCGAAGAGACCACCTTTTTCTATCTCGTAGACATTTTCTGGTATATATTTTGATTTAAATACAATATTATTTATGTAATCCATGTACTCCTTACAAGAAAAATTATCCCTAAAAGAAAAATCTGTTTTTTCCATATGAACTCCTTATCGGCTGGCTGTTTACAATTCTACATTTATTATACTTCGCTTAAGGGAGTGAGTCAAGTGATAGTTTGATGGCTTTATTATTATTTTTACGAAAATGACAATTGAGGACAAGCATATGAAAAGAATTTTCATCAACATAGCGTTAGAATGGCTCTTCTTATAAACGGCACTAATTACAATAATTAGCACTATTTATTGAAATAACAAAATATAATATAGAATAAGACTGCCAAACATGACAACTTGTCATATTTGGCATAATGAAAATAAAGAAATAAGAAAATATTTAGTAAAACACCGCACAAAAATCAATATTTGGTTCTTGTGCGTGTATTGCCTTAAATTTATCGTATCATTGGAGAATTCAACTATAAATTATTATCTGGTGATCGACTATCACATAATACCGGGACGCAAGATCCCGAGAAGATGGAGGAAAACCAGATGAAACGCAACTACAAGATAAACTCAGTCGTATTCTTTCCCAGAAACGCTGAGGATACCGGCATAATGCCGGACGACATTATTACATTAATCGAGGCGGACTGCACAGATGTTCCGCCGGAACGAATGGTCGCTTCTCTGCTTATTGAGATAATGAACGCTGACAGCGAGGAGGCGGCAGTATGATAAGGGCAGCAGCCTACGCACGGTACTCCAGCGACAATCAGCGCGACGAGAGTATCGATGCTCAGCTCAGAGCAATACACAAATTTGCTAATGAAAATGGATATCAGATAGTCAGCGAATACATCGACCGTGCTAAAACGGGCACGAACGACCGCCGCGAGGAATTCCAGAGAATGATACGGGATTCCGATGACGGCGACTTTGAGGTGGTCATAGTCCACAAGCTGGACAGATTCGCACGCAAGCGCTACGACAGCGCAATATACAGAAAAGCCCTTGAGGAAAACGGCGTAAAACTGGTGTCCGTACTGGAACAGTTCACCGACAGCCCCGAGGGCATAATTTTTGTGGGAATGAGCGAGGCAATGAGTGAATACTATTCCGCTAATCTTTCCCGCGAGGTCAAGAAAGGGCAGTATGAAAATGCTATCGCCTGCAAGCATACAGGCGGTTTTGCTCCGCTGGGCTTCAGGGTCAATGCAGATCTCAAATACGAGATCAACGAGGAAGAAGCCGTTCATGTACGGTTCATTTTTCAGAGTATTCTGAGCGGCATGAATTACTCCCAGATAATTGAGGAACTTAATCGCCGTGGCGTCAGGACACGGCGCGGCAGGGAGTTCGGAAGGAATTCCCTGCATGAGATACTTCGCAACGAGAAGTACACGGGCGTGTACATTTACCGACGGAGCGCTCTGCCTGACAAATTCGGGAAACGCAATAACCATGCTGACCGCTCCCGTAACGATATTATCCGCATCGAGGGCGGAGTTCCGCAGATAATCAACCGGGAGGTATTCGACGCTGTTCAGACGATAATGGATAAGCGCAAGATGGAGCCTTATGTCCGCTCGGACGCCAAGGAGGTTTATCTGCTTTCCGGTAAGGTGTTCTGCGGATTATGCGGCAACAGTTACTGCGGAAACCGAATGCACGGCGGCAGGAATAAATCGCTGTACATAACCTACCGCTGCAATTCCCACTCCGGAAAAGGTTCCGGGAACTGCCGCAATAAGGACGTGAACCGTGATTATCTGGAGAACTACATACGGAAGCTACTTGCGGAAGTTCTGTTCGATGAGCGGCGCCTGGAGGGCGTTATCATCGAGTACAACAAGATGGTCAATTTAAACGGCTCTGAGTACGAAAGCGAGCTGAAATCCGTCAAGACCATGATAAAAAAGACCAAAGGCGAGATAGATAATCTCATCGGGATACTGGCTGCGACTGGTTCAGCCTCGCTTGCGGAGGCAGTCAGCGAACGTGAGGAACGGCTTGCCGTGCTCAAGGAAAAGCGCCGCGAGATAGAATCCAGGCGAGTGACCATCGAAACGAACCGTGAGGATATATCCGAGGCGTTCGGGCGTGGACGTGAAATGCTCCTGTCCGGGACTATCCCGCACCTCCGGCAGCTTATTCAGCTTTACATTTCGCGGATAGAGGTTTATCCGGATCATATCTCGGCAACGCTCAATTACCTGCCGGCACTGAGGGCGGTCGGGGCTGATGAGGCTGTCGGGAATTACGGTGCGGCTGCTCAGAATGCGCTGGAGGTTCGGGAGGATATCGGGCGGGAGGAGCTTAATAAAGAGTACAAATGAAATTAGTATACCGCATCCTTTTGAGGGATGCGGTATATTCACGTGGTAATTACAAAAATACAATTATTTTATTAATTCTTCAATGATTTTAGCTACTAGCTTGTATTGCTCTTCAGACATTTTTTTGTTTTTCTGATTTTTTCGGCGAAACTGATCTGATAAGCATTCTAAAATCAACTTTTGTTGATCATTTAACCCGGATATAGACAATGTGAACGGTTTGTCTATTCCATATAAATAATCTGTTGATACCCCCAATACACAAGCAATTTTACATAAGTTTTCCGGTTTTGGATTCACATCTCCATTGATATAGTGAGTGATTGTTGAGGCCTTAACTCCTATAAGCCGGGCAAGATCAACATTTTTCATATTATGTTTGATCATTTCCACTTTGATTTTTTCACCAATCATTGTAAGCACTCCAATCTTTCATAATACTTAAATTATCTCACAAAACAGTTGATCATTGCACAACTTTGTGGTATAATGAGTTTAGTAGTATGCAATAATATGTCATTTTTTATTGTGTGTTTTGCAAAATTGCATTTATGCGAAAAGTTAGGAAGAAGAATTATGAAGGTCGGAATAATTGATGCAGATCTCATAGGGCGAAGCAAACATCGATTCCCCAATTTGGTATGTGAAAAAATATCGGGATATTGGAAATCGCAAACTGCAGAAGTTCATTTGTTAATGGATTATTATTGGACTGAGGATTTTGACAGGATATACATATCTAAGGTTTTTACTGATACGCCTGTCCCACAATTTGTTGAGAATCTGAAAAACGGTGATCCTGATGGAAAAATATTTGTTGGGGGTACAGGTTTTTTCTTTGACAAAGCGCCAAATCTTCCGGGTGAAATAGAACATCACGCACCAGACTATCATCTTTATGACGAATGGATCTATGGCGAGGTTGAAAGAGCAAGGAAAGAAGCTGAAGCGAATGGCAAGGAATTTCACAAAAGCAGGTTTATGGTTCAATTCAAGGAATACACGGAATACTCAATCGGATTTGTTACACGAGGGTGTTTTCGTAAGTGCAAATTCTGCGTCAACCAGAAATTTGATCATGTGTTCTGCCATAGTCCGTTAGATGAATTTTTGGATAAGAGCCGCAAAAAAATATGTCTACTTGATGATAATTTCTTAGGTTGTAAAGAGTGGCGGGAAATACTTCAGCAGATTATCAATACTGGAAAACCATTCAAATTCAAGCAAGGACTTGATGAACGCCTGCTCACAGATGAAAAATGCGAGATTTTATTTAATGCCAATTACGATGGGGATTTTACATTTGCATTTGATAACATAGAGGATTATGAAATTATACATAAAAAGCTTCGGTTGATCAGAAAATATAATGCTAATAAAAGCGTCAAATTTTATGTTCTGGTCGGGTTTATAAGCACTGATGAACACGATATCGAGAATGCATTCAGACGAATTGAGCTGCTGCTCCACTATCGGTGTTTACCATATATCATGAGATATATGGATAAAAATAATACACCATGGAAAAAATCCAAATATCGTTCGTTGTATATAACGCTCGCAAGATGGTGTAATCAACCCAGCATTATAAAAAAGATGTCTTTTCGTGAATTCTGCGAGGCAAATCAGGCATTACATAAAACCAAAGGTTCTTACTGTTCGTCTATGAAAAGTATGATGGAATTCGAGAAGGAGTTTCCGAATATTGCAAAAAGGTATTTTGACATTCATTTTGGTGAAGATAATCCTAACATAGTTGATTGAGCATGAGGTGAAACAATGAGCTTCTACACAGATTGGAAAAACAATATGAGCAATCCTGTGGCTTGCAGCAATTTTATATATCAATTTCTTTGTTCAAACCCGGAATCAGTTAAACCATTGATTAATGGCAACAGTGAAGAAATTCATGAAATGCTCGCATTATTTGATACAATTCCAATAGATTGGTTCCTCGAATGCATTTTTATCAAAACCGGATCCTATGAACTTAATGCCAGCGATGTTCCATGTTTCAGTAACCTTGACAGCGGTATTAGCAGGGTAAATGAGTTACTTGCATTTTCTCATAATGGATTAACATTTGAGCAGTTAGGTTATCAGCTCATCAATTCCTCTACAAGTGGAGCGAGGATAAAATATGGAGAAAATCATGCTAAGCTTGCAAAACTTATGGATCTTGTTTATTTCAGCAGTGACCGCCCCGCTAAAGTGTATCCGACAGCACTGGGAAATTATCTGATTTCCGTTCCGATCAACAATAAAAGAGAAGCATTAAAAAAGTTAATGCTGAGAAATCCATGTATACAAAATCTTATCTCCGGTGCACATCATGGCAAAATACGTTTTAGTGATGTCGTACCTTTTTTGACCCGTTCAACCATGATACGTCGCAGGACAAGCGTCCGTGAGCTCATTACGTTTATTCTTGAAGATACTAATATGGATATCATACAGAATATTAACTGGGAGATAGAGGTGCAATAATATGTCTTTTCGTGATCTGAATATATCTACGTGCTACGAGAGTAACGAGCAGAAAACTCAGCTGCTTGATAATTTCTACATACCAGTATTGGAGCAATCTGTGAAGTATTATCGCATTGCAGGTTATTTCAGCTCTTCCGCCCTTTCAGTAGTTGCAGAAGGCATAGAAGGATTAATTAAGAACAACGGCAAAATGTATCTTCTTATTTCTCCGGAACTGTCGACTGAAGATTATCAGATCATATCAGAACATGGAATGCTTACTGAGAGTTCAAGTGTTTTCTGCAATTTTTCTCTTGAAGGAATTGAAAATGATAATCTGAGAATGCTTGCATGGCTTCTTGATAATCAAAAACTTGAAATAAAGGTGGTAGTAGGAAAAAGAGTTCCAACAGTCTATTTCACCAAAAAGTCGGATTATTTTTTGATGATTGTGAAAATATTGTTTCTTTTTCTGGCTCAATAAACGAAACAGCGCAGGCCTGGATAAATAATATCGAAGAATTCAAGGTGTTCAAGTCATGGGAATACGGACAAGCCGAATATGTTGAAGCAGATCTCTCAAAGTTCCTTGCATATTGGAAGGACGAACGTAGGGAATATGCGTATGTATTTGATATACCAGAATCCATAAAGGATAAGATAATCCACATTAAGCCACGCGATGTTTGGGATCTGAATGCCATGTGGAGGTACAAAAAAGACAAACAGATAGCCAAGAATACGCTTAGCCTGTTTCCGCACCAGGAAAGGGCTGTATCCCTATGGCTGAGAACTGGCTGCTCATTATTGATGGAAATGGCGACTGGCACTGGCAAGACAAGAACAGCTATCGGGTGCCTGCTGGAAATTCTGAAACGCAAGGAGCCACTGCTTATAATTGTAGCGACGCCACAGAATACGCTCTCACGCCAGTGGCAGGCTGATTTTAATCACTTACATATATCTGTTGATAAGGAAGAAATAATTGATGGGAGCAATCACAGCTGGAGAAAAGATCTCGAACTGATCATGCTGGATCTTAACGACCGCATGATCAATTCCGCAGTGATTTTTACAACCCACGATACTGCTTCTTCCGACAAATTCACTGACATTATCAGCCGGAACAAGTTTGGGACAAAGATCATGTTTATCGGTGATGAGGTTCATGCAATTGGTTCGGAAAACCAGCGTAAGGCACTGCTTGATGAATATGAGTACAGAGTGGGACTCAGCGCTACTCCGGAACGTATGTTTGATGATAATGGCACTTCTGTTATCCGCGATTATTTTGGTTCGAAATCGTTTGAATTCACCATAGCCGATGCACTGAATACTATAAATCCGGTAACCGGACGTCCGTTCCTGAACAGGTTCCGGTATACTCCAGTGTTTGTTTCTCTTACTGATGAGGAAAAAAGAAAGTATAAGAGAATCAATCAGCAGATTGCAATGCTTAAATCACAGGAAGATTACGATGAAGATCAACTTCAGCGCTTGTATGACAGGCGTGCTGAGATAGGAAAGAATGCTCAGAACAAGTATGCTGCGCTTGAAAATCTGATAGACCACATGAATCCAGAACAGATATTTGATACCATACTTTTTGTTACTGATAAGCAAATTGAAACGTCATTTGACATTCTGACCTCCAGAAAAATAAAACGCGCCAAGATTACAGAGAATGAATCTGCTTCAAGACATGTGGGGCGTGATGGAAATACAGAACGTCAGGAGATCATATCTCAGTTTGTTGGCCGAAAGCTTCAGGTATTGGTCGGAATAAAATGCCTTGATGAAGGAATCGACATTCCTAATGCAAGAATAGCAATACTCATGGCAAGCAGCACTAATCCCAGAGAATTCGTACAGCGTGTAGGGAGAGTCATCAGGCAAGCCCCGGAGAAGCCGATATCTGAAATATATGACTTTGTCGTTGATTCAGATGATGCAGTTCTGCTCAGCAAGGAAGCACGCAGGGCAAAACTGATTGCACAGAATTCAGTTAATTATGATGAAGTAAGAAAAGCATTTGAATCGAAAGGAGCAGATTTCAATGCCTATCAGTGAGAAGATAATTGAACAGGTCAGTTCGTCGGATATTTCTGAAAACGAAAAGTCTCTCATTTTAGCATTACTTAAGGTTGAGGACGATGGAATATTCCGTTTTAATTCAGAATATGAAAAGCTGATTAATTCCTATCTGGAAAATCAGGAAGGCGAGGTTAGAATATGAGCGTATCTATTGACAAAATCGAGTTCAAGAATTATCGTCAATATGGAACAGGGACAATTCATTTTAGTACACCAGGAGAGTATAACTTGTCAGTTCTGATCGCCAAAAACGGCACAGGTAAAACTACGCTGCTCAATGCGATTACATGGTGCCTGTACGGAAAAGAGCCTCATCTTGCAGATGAAAGCAGGGCATTGCCGATTGTAAATAATGATGTTCTTCGGAAAGCTCAGGTCGATGATACAGTAACGGTCAGCGTAGCTGTTACTATTACCGACAAAACAGATACCATTGAATTTAGACGAAAAATGAATTATAAAATCGTTGGAAATGGTGAAGACAGAAACGTTATCTGCGGATATTCTGAAATAACTGCTACGACTACATCAGATAATTTTGTCAATACAACCGTTAAACAGGGAGCGGACGCGGAACTGGTCATCAAGCAGTACTTTGATGAATCAATATATAAGTTCTACTTCTTCGATGGCGAACAGTTGAGCGACTATTTTTCTGCGGCTCAGGCAAGCCTTATCAAGCAGTCTATTTTTAATATTTCTCAGGTCACGCTTCTGAACAGAGCTTGTGATCATCTTGAAAAGATAAAAAGAGAAAAGAAAAGGAAGGCGGGTGAAAATTCGCCTGATATTGAAGCGCTTAATTTAGAGCGAAATAAATTGGAAGAGAGCCTGCAAACTGCAAAGCGAACACTTGAGGATAATATTCAGCAGCTTGATGAGCACCAAAAAGCCAAATTGCAGTTAGATCGTCAATATCATACATATGAACCCGTCAGAAAGCTACAGAATGAACGTGCAGAAATTGAAAACGCCCTGATTTCCATTGAAGAAGAGAAAAAGCGTTTCCTTGCCCGTAAATCAGCTTTTATCCGTGAGTATACCATATTGCTTAATCTATATCCCCGTATTCAGCATACGTATAAGCTGATATGCGCAAAAGAGGAAAAAGGTGAGCTTCCTCCGGCAATTGACAAGAATCAGGTGAAAAGACTTCTGGAACACGTTGATGAGCCATGTCCGTTATGCAATGGGACTATTGGAGAAAATGGACGTCATCATCTCGAGTGGCTTCTTGACCGGATATCAGTTTCAAATGAAACTTCAAACTACCTGAAAGAGATAAAGGGTTCATTGGAGGTCTTTATTGAAAAAGCAAAAAGCTTCAAGCATAACTATGAAGAAATTCGTCAGAATGACATAGATATTTCTCGCCGTGAAAAAGAAAAAACTGAACGATTAAAAGAAATATCATCTATGCTTTCAAACTTTGACAGTGAAAATGATCAGGTAAACGTTGCAAAGCTTGAGCAAAAGCGTACTGATGTCAGCAATAAGATCCGTCATGCAACAGAGACAATTGGTTCTGTAAAGAAAAGCATAAGTGATTTGGAAAAAGATATCGCTGAAATCGACAAAAATATTTCAGAGGCATTGAAAAGAAACACTGAGCTTATTTCTTTGCGGCACCAAATAGAGGTAATTGACGAATTATACTATCAGATAAGCAGAATCTGTGGCAATATTATGTCCGAGATGAAAACAGAAATCGAAGAAACAACCTGGTCTATTTTCGATTCGATGATCTGGAAAAGAAACACGTTTGGGAGTGTTAAAATCAGTGATTCTTATAATATTGCAGTATATAATCAGAATGGCACAGAAATGACTGGTTCATTAAGTGCAACAGAACAGATGGCGCTTGCATATGCATTTACGCTGTCAATTCACAAAGCGTCAGGACAAAACTGCCCTCTTGTTATAGATTCTCCACTTGGAAGAGTATCCGATGAGAATCGTAGTAAGATGGCACAGGTATTGCTTGATATCAGCAAAAACAAGCAGATAATTATGCTGTTTACACCTGATGAATATTCTGAAGGAGTAAGCAGTTTGTACGACAATAATGCTAAGGTAATGACACTTACTCTTTCAGAGGACGAAAAATTTATAGAGGGGATTGATAAATAAATGGCGAGAGATCGAATTTACATTAGCGAAGGAAATAAGGCCCTGATTAGTGATCTAAAAAAAGAAGATGTCCTTGGTCTGAAGCTTTCCGAAGGAAAGGAAAGCTTTTTACTTGCGGTAGCGCTAGGATTGAATGAACCCTCTGAACTCGGTCACAAAGATGGCTTATTTTTGAATACTGCATTAAAGACTGCTGACAAGGCTTTGATAGCAAGTGTTCTTCTCGGAACAATTAACGATAGTGATGACATTGATGGTTATGCCAACTTCGATAAAAGTGCGGATTTGTGCGAACAGTGCGCTGAAACAGGATATAAAATCCTGCATAAAAAGTACAACAACGCAAGCTGCGATAATGTTCTTCTTGAACGAAGAATGCTTACCGATCTGAATATGCTATATGTAAAAAATGTGGAGAATGATATTGAACTTGTATGATTGATAGAAAACTTTACATATAATAACCCCCACCTGCCAACCAGCAGGTGGGGGTTGCTTTGCCCGTTTTCCGGGCTGTTGTGGTGGAGCCGAGGGGAATTGAATTCGGCAACGAATCGAACAGCTCAGCCGGTAAAAATCCCCCATACCGCATAGCAATGCGGTACCAACGTACATAGTATTATTTTTTCAAACATCTTTTTCAGCCCGTTTTAGTTCTGAATAAAGGACAAATAATGGACAGAAAATGGACAACTTAATTTGACGACATGACGTGCATTTCACACTTTCTAACGCGCTTTCGTCAATATACAGTTCAAATAAGATGCTCAATTTGTGTACCATTATTATATATCGGCAGAAAATCCGATTTCTTTAGCGTTTTCACAAAAAGAGTTATTAATATTGACAACAAGAGCGCATAGAGAAAATCTGTGCGCTTTTTTATATAGGTTAACAGCCGAAAGGCTTTAACAGCATAGACGGAAAGGCCTTCTGAACGGGCGGTCCTATTCCTCACCGCCCTTCTATGCTTTATAAAACTAGGAATAAAACAAACTGGAGGAATAACATGAATGCAATCTACCAGCTGTTGAATCCGGATAATACGATATCACTGAACCGTCCGCTGGCTCATGCGGTCGGGCTGATGGAAACCGTGGTTTACAGCGCACTTATAGCCAAATGGCAGTATTACAGCGACAGAGATAAACTTGACCAGGACGGGTGGTTCTACTCTACCATTGCAGATTTGGAGGAAAGCACCTCTCTGTCGGATAAACAGCAGAAACGCTGTATTACAGTTCTGGAGAAGCGGGGGCTTATAAAATGTTCTCAGCGCGGAATGCCGGCAAAGCGGAGCTTCTACATAATTGACGATATAGTCCACCTTGCTGAAATTCTTGCGGAGGGCGAGAAAAAAATGAGGTCTGTCAAACCATCAGTGGCAGAAAAGTACAAGCGTAATTCCACAGCTGACGAGGAAAACGGCACTCCCGAAAAGGAAGAAACACCTCCTCAGACCGCATTCCTCCATTGTTACGCCGAAACGGCGCAACAAGAAACGCCAAAAGGGCGAAACAAGGAACGCCCAAACGGCGAAGCAAGAAACGCCGAAAGGGCGGAACAAGAAACGCCGAAACGGCAGAACATGATACGCCCAAACGGCGGACCATGTTACGCCCAAACGGCGGACAAATCTAAAGATATTAATCTTAAAGATATTAATCCTAATATAATCAATCCTATCAATCAATCTGCCGAAAATGAGCAGACTGACGAGATGGATATGATTGCCAAACTCAAAGAGGAACGTTCAGCTTATTTGCAGATAGTCCGGGATAACATCGACTACGACTTTCTTGTGGAACAGAACAAGTACAAGGTTTCGGAAACGGACGAGCTGGTCAGCCTTATGGTTGATACGATCTGCTCAACCAAGCCGTTTATCAGGGTAAACGGCGAGAACATTCCTCATGAGGTCGTGAAAAGCACTTTCCTGAAGCTGAACAGCAGTCACATCGAGTACGTCTTTGAAGCTATGGACAAAAATTCCAGCGATGTCCGCAATATACGCAGTTACCTCATAACGGCGCTGTATAATTCCAGATTTACGCTCAACAGCTACTGGGGTGCAAGGGTAAATCACGATATGGGCTGAACCAAGCGTTAATTTCCACTATGTGGATTTTGACGGGCATAGCGGGGTCGCTCCCTCCGGCGGCTGGTCCTGCCGCCTGCTGTGCCTAATATAACAGGACGAAACCAAATGTGCCGATTACGGCAGGAGGACTACATTATGGCAAAGATAATAGCAATAGCAAACCAGAAAGGCGGCGTTGGCAAGACAACGACCGTTGTAAATATCGCCGCAGGGCTGGCAGAACAGGGAAAAAAGGTACTCTGCATAGACCTCGATCCGCAGGGAAACCTCAGCGATTACCTCGGTTTTGATTTTTCCGAGTGCCGCACGATAGTTGACGTTCTGAAAGGTCTGGCGGTTATTTCGGACTGCATCAGAACCGCCAAAAACGAACCTGTGGATTACGTTCCGGCTGATATATCGCTTGCAACAGCAGATATGTTCCTTGCCCAGACCATGTGCCGGGAGCAGATTCTTCGCAGGGCGATTTCAGATGACCCTAAACTTTCCGATTACGATTTTATCCTCATCGACTGCCTGCCATCGCTGGGAATTTTGGTAACAAATGCACTGTCGGCGGCAGACGGGGTGATAATTCCGGTGCAGGTTCAGAAGTTCGCTCTCAACGGCATTGTTCAGTTTGAGGATATCTTCAACCTCGTCCGCAAAAATATTAACAGTCAGTTGAAAATTTGTGGAATACTTGAAACAATGACCGACAACACTCAGATGGGACAGGCTGTTGATAAGGCTTTGAAGGAACGATACGGCAGTCTTGTGTTTTCAACTTCAATCAGCAAACGGATCGAAGCCGCCAATAGTACGGCGGAACAGCGTTCCCTGATAAGCCGGAAGAACAGCGTAGTCGGCGGTCAGTACAGACAGCTTGTGTCTGAAATTCTCGGAAAGGAGGCAGAGTAACATGGGATTCAATCTTGGAACGACAAACAATACCGGAAAGCTGAATATGAACGACTTCCTCGGTGCAGAAACGGCTCAGAATACCGAAAAGGAAATCCCGATCAGCCAGCTTGTTCCGTGGGAAAACCAGCCGTTCAAAATGTACAGCGACTTCAAAATGAACGAGCTTGTGGAATCCATCAGAGAAAACGGACTTCTGTCGCGGATAATCGTGTCACCCGCCACTGACGGAAAGTATCGCATAATCGCTGGACACAACCGCGTTGAAGCCTGCCGCAGAGCTGGATTTACGGCGGTTCCCAGCATTGTAAAAGACGTGGACGAAAACCGCGCGAAACTCATCATGGCGGATACAAACCTCTGCCAGCGCACGGAGCTTCTGCCGTCCGAGCGCGCGTTTGCATACAAGGCACAGCAGGAGGCTCTGACAGCCCTCGGAAGCCGCCGTGCTACCAAGGACATAGCCGAGAAATACGGCGAAGCCAAACGCACTATCCAGCGCTACATTGCCTGCACACGGCTGGTTCCGGAGCTTATGGAAATGCTCGACAGCGGCAGACTTACGCTTGCGACAGCCTGCCAGTTTTCGGCGCTCCCGAACAGCAGTCAGGAGGAGATTGCAGCGTACCTCAGCCGTGATTCTGAAAGGAAATTCACAGTCGAACAGGCAAACACGCTTGCAGAATTGAAATTCTTCTCGGAATCCGACATAGCGGAGATTTGCGGCGAAAAAACACCTGTCTCGGAAGCTACTGAAGAACGCGCTGAACCGGCTGAACACAGTGCTCCCGCAGAACCAAAACATACCGTGAAAAAGCCGTCCAAGCAGATAACCCTCCGGCGCAAGGAAGTTACTCAGCTCATCGGCGACGAGCTATCCAACGAAGAGATTTCGGAGTATTTCTATTTCTGCCTCCAGCGCCGGGATATCCTAGAGGAATGGCACAAAATGTACACGGAGGGCAAAACAGATGGCTCAAATGCTTGATTTTTCGCGGGGAATATGCTATAATTCAAGAAAGGGACGGTGATTCCTGTGGACGAGATAAAAACCAGCGATATCAGCGCCGAAAACCGGGCTGAAATACTTAACATCATTGAGAACTTCCGGCTGATGGACGACACGTTCATGAGCAAGGTTTTCGAGGACAAGGCTTGCGCGGAGCTTCTGCTCAGAGTAATTCTGAACCGCGACGACCTGACGGTTGTCCGTGTGGTTTCGCAGTTCGAACTGAAAAATTTGCAGGGACGTTCAGCAAGGCTGGATATTTACGCAGTTGACGAGCATGGCAAGCAGTACGACGTTGAGGTCCAGCGCAGCGACGACGGCGCGGCTCCAAGACGTGCGAGATATAACAGCAGTCTGCTGGACGCAAATCTGCTCAATCCAGGCGATAAATTTGATGAACTTCCGGAAAGCTACATCATTTTCATTACCGAGCATGACGTGCTTAAAGGCGGAAAGCCGCTTTACACGGTCAACCGCACGATTTCCGAGCTTGACCACGCAATATTTACGGACGGTTCGCACATAATATATGTGAACGGCGAGATTCGCAACGGCACTGCTCTGGGCGAGCTTATGCAGGATTTTTTCTGCAAGGACCCACGCGAAATGCACTACAAGGTACTGTCCGACCGGGCAGGTTATTTCAAGAAAGACAAGGAGGGTGTTGATACTATGTGTAAATTAGTGGAAGATTACGGCGAAAAGAGAGCAAAGCAAGCGCAAAATGAACTTGCAACCAGCTTTGCAATTGAACTTTGGAACGATGGTATTCGTGATATGGAGAAAATCGCTAAAATGAGCAAGCTCCCTCTGGACGAAGTAAAGAAACTTTTCGAAGGCAAGACAGCCTGAGCACACAACAGAATAAAGCCAAGCGGAGACCGAAAGATCTCCGCTTTTTCTTTACAACCCTCCCAGCCACAGGGTTCACATATATTACCTCCGGGGCGCAGTAAAATGCGCCCCAATATGCGTAACAGCGGACTAAAGCCGCAATGCGCTCCAAACTTTTACAAACCGGAGGACAGCATGGACATTGAGAAGATGAAAGCATTTGCACAGGCACAGCGTGAAACCGAGGAAAGCGCAGAAATCCACCCTGCCCTGAAGCCTGCCGAGCCAGAATTTCAGCAGGAAGCTATCTACATTCCGGTCGAGGACGAAGAACCGTCGGAAATGCCTGATGACGGATTTGCTGAATCATCTGAGAAAGAGCCGGAATTTCCGGAAACAGAATCTATCGAGGATATCATCGCAAAGTGCTTTCCAGAGGATAAGTCATATAATATTGAGCTTGACAGGCTTCTTTCCCTGCGTTCTCCGATTTTCACGGACAGCGGCGACCTGTCGGAACTCAGTTCGTCAATTGCGCGAATGGGAATAACCGAGCCGCTTCTGGTGCGTTCCGCCGGGAACGGCGAGTATGAGATACTGTCAGGGAACCGCCGCCGGACTGTCGCAGAACAGCTCATGTGGGTGAAAGTCCCCTGCCGGATAGGCGACGGAAAACTCATAACGGACGAATACGCCAGGCGGATAATCGTAGAAACCAACCGCCAGCGCTTCCCTGAACTCACTCTCTCGGAGCAGATACGGGTATCGGCGGTGCTGGGCGAACGTGCTGAAAAGGAACTTGGAATTACATCGGAACAGTCGGAATTATTCAATCGCCTGAACGCTCTGGAACAGGAATTTCTGCTAATGCTGGACAGCGGTGCAGTCAGTATTGCTGACGCCGAAACGCTGTGCGGAATACAAGAGCGTTCTGTATTGCTTAATGTTCTGAAACAGCACCCAGAAATGAATCTCACCTCCGGAAATATCCGTTAGCTTTCCAACGCTGGTAGGCTAACCGTGGAGGTTGTCTTGGAAATACTCAAGCCGAAACCTCCAGTCATGGTGGCTGTTCCGGCTGAGATTATTTCGGAGTATCTTGGCGGTAAAACTGCGGAGGAGATTTCGGAGGTCGTTTCGGCGGCGGTAAGAATGTACTGCTCTTAGGGATTCTGAAATTGATGGTTGATTTTTCTTTTGGTGTGTGGTATATTGTTTATGGTAGGGTATTGGGGTCAGCTCTATAAATCGTGATTTAGTGGAGGAGTACAAAAAACTGAAATTATTAAAAAGGTTGCACCATGTCCTTTAATGTGCCACACTTGTTCGGCATATAATGATGGTTTAATTTGTGTGTCGGCTATAACATTATTAAAATTTTAGATGGCATAAAAGAAATTTTATGAGGTACATATGCCCGATGCCGTAGAAGCCTATAACAACTCTGAGGGAGTACTTAGCATATATGGGGGTGCTCCTTGTACAGGCTGCCGCAGCACAGAACATAATGGTTCTAAAGCGTCGAAAGATCCATGGCGTTGATTTTTGTGGAGAGTGCAATGAGTTCCCATGTAAAATGCTCATGTACGGTAGAGAAGCATAAGACAAGACATGGATAGCCAGCCCTGCCACTATTCCGAAGTCAGGGGAACGCAATAGAAAAATTCA
>OGQO01002002.1_pt1 | contig 16959 bp, 12 predicted proteins | sample 1553241 | NCBI WGS metagenome assembly OGQO01 (sample SAMEA2579933, study PRJEB22360) | human gut metagenome | biome: human gut; feature: human-associated habitat; material: faeces | place: Denmark | collected 2008/2010
AAGGATCTGGGAGGCTCGACGATGGAGCGTGACTACGCCGACGGCTTCTTCACCGACTCCCGCGGCGAGCGACGCAACCACGGCAACAACATCTTCCTCCGCCTCGGTGCCACCTACCACCTCACCGACCGCGATGAGTTCTCCCTCTCCGGGTTCGGCATGCTCGGCCACCGATGGGGCCACAACTCAACGCTCTACACCTCCGACCTGCCGGGTCAGTGGACACTCAACCACAACCTCACCCGCGAGCGCGGCGACATGCGCGGAGCTCACGCCGAGCTCGGATACATCCACCGCTGGACCGACGACCACCACCTCGACCTCTCGCTGGCCTTCAACCACTGGGGAGGACCCAACCACAATTCATATCTCCAGGAGATGGAATATGCCGATGACAGCGGCGAGAGCCTGCTCCGCGACCAGAGCCAGGACATCGGCGTCAACTCCATCGAGGCAAAGGCCGACTACACCCTCAAAATCGCCAAGGCCTACCGACTCGAGGCGGGCTTCAACGGCAACTACAACCACGAGAACACCCCGGTCAGCGTGATGCAGTCGGTCGACGGCTCACAGCCCGCCATCAATCCCGACCTCTACAACCGGTTTATCTACAACAACAATATCTCGGCTCTCTACGCCACTTTCGGAGGCACGGTGGGCAAGCTCAGCTTCTCGGGCGGTCTCCGCAGTGAGTCATGGCAGGTGCGCACCCGATCTCTCGCCTACGGCCAGAGCGAGGCCGAGGTGCCCCTCTACAGGAAGAACTTCTTCGCCCTCTTCCCCTCTGCCTACATCTCCTACAGCCTCCCCTACGACAACGAGCTGCAGGTGAACTACACCCGCCGCATCCGCCGTCCGTGGGGCGGACAGCTCAACTCCTTCCACGACATCTCCGATCCCACCAACGTATCCTTTGGTAATCCCTAGCTCCAGCCGCAGTATTCCAACTCCTTCGAGCTCAACTACATCAAGACCTGGACCTACCACATGCTCAGCGTCACGGCCTACATGCGCACCACATCCAACATGATGAACCGCATCCGCTACCTCGACGGCGGCGTGATGTACAGCACTTTCGCCAATATCGCCGACGAGAACAATTCCGGTTGTGAGATTGTGTCGAAAAACTCCTTCGCAGGCGGAAAGCTCGACTTCACAACCACCGTAAACCTCTACAACAACCACATCAGCGGCTGGCACTACGACTTCACGGCCGAGAGCGGCAACATCATACCCCTCGACGGCAAGTCGCAGAACAGCTTCGCCTGGGATGCCCGCGTGATGGCCAGCGTACGCCTCCCATGGGGCATCGGCCTCCAGGCCACGGGCAACTACCGCTCGAAGCAGCTCGAGGCCCAGGGTTCGCGCCAGGGCGGCTGGAGCGTCGACGCCGGAGTCCGCAAGGCATTCGGCAACTGGACGGTAAGCCTCAACTGCCGCGACATCTTCGACTCCCGCAAGTTCAGGAACACTATCTCCGGCACCGACTATACGGAGCGCAACGAAAGATGGCGCAACGGTCGTACGCTGCGCCTGACTGTGAAATATTCCTTCGGCAACATGAAGAGCAAGATGCCCAAGGAGCGTCCCGGCGGCGACGGGGATGACTCCTTCGACGGCAGCGGCTACAGCTCCGAAGGCATGGAGTGACTTCGTCAGGAGTCAAGTCATTAAGAGTGAAGAGTGAAGGCATCTGACCCTTCACTCTTCACTCTTAACTCTTGCGCGGAGCGCATTATAAATTAAAGTAGTAGGTGCCGGTCGAAAGGACGGTGTAGAAGTCGAACGTCGATCCGTTGAGATAGTAGGTCGTGTTGTAGGCCGGCTGGTCCACTCCGCGGTCCCACATGTCGGTCCATGGATTCCAGGCGTTGAGCACCGTGACGTCGTAGTTGACGCCATTGAAGGTGTATGCCACGTGGAGCGGCAGGGTGCGCCATATCCCCCTCGCGTCATAGCCGCAGGCCATGACGTTGGTGGTGCCCTGGTTCTGCCAGTCGGGATACGAGTTGTTGATGATCACCGACGGGGAGTTATACCATCCGCCGGTGCCCCACGGACTACCCCACGCCGATGGTGGCGGAGGGCCCGGGTTCCACCCTATGCCGTTGGGCGCCGGATTGAAACTGCCTCCCGAGCCGGGAGCCGGAAGGCTGTTCTGGGCATTCACCGATGCCGTGGCCATGGCCGTCAGGAATATGGCCGCCATCACCCGCGTTATGACTCTGCTTTTCATTTTCATTCTCCTTTCTTTTATACCTTATAAACAAAATGGGTGGGGATTGGTTTTATTAGCCGATTTTAAGAAATTTTATCTTGACAAGTCATTGCGGTGCCGTAGAAAATTGCTAACTTTGAAACCAGAAACAAACCCTAAAGAATTTAGATATGGAATTTCTCACAGAGGATAAACTCGTGATCGTCGGCGCTGCCGGCATGATCGGCTCCAACATGGCTCAGACTGCAGCCATGTTGCACCTCACCCCCAACATCTGCCTGTATGACGTCTTCAGCGCTGAAGGCGTGGCAAAGGAAATGCGTCAGTGTGGTTTCGACGACATCAACTTCACCAGCACCACGGATGCCGCAGAGGCCTTCAAGGATGCAAAATACATCATCTCTTCCGGCGGCGCACCCCGTAAGGAGGGCATGACACGCGAAGACCTTCTCGCAGGCAACTCCAAGGTTGCCGAGGAGCTCGGCCAGAACATCAAGAAATACTGCCCGGATGCCAAGTTCCTCGTGGTGATCTTCAACCCCGCCGACATCACCGGCCTCGTTGCCCTGATCCACAGCGGCCTCAAGCCCAACCAGGTCGCCACTCTCGCAGCCCTCGACTCCACCCGTCTCAAGGAGGCTCTCGCACAGCACTTCGGCGTCAGCCAGTCGGTTGTGAAGAACGCCTACACCTACGGCGGACACGGCGAGAAGATGGCCGTATTCGCAAGCCCGACAACCGTCGACGGAAAGAAGCTCACCGACATCATCGCCGCCAAGGAGACAGTCAACGGCCGCGGCCTTTCCCAGATTGAATGGGAGCAGATGCAGAAAGAGGTCACCCAGGGTGGTGCCAAGATCATCGAGCTCCGTCGCCGCAGCTCATTCCAGAGCCCCGCTTATCTCTCCGTCGAGATGATGGCCGCCGCCATGGGTGGCAAGGAGTTTGAGTATCCTGTAGGAACATACGCCGACACAGCCCGCTTCAACCACGTGATGATGGCCATGCCTTCAGTGATCAACGCCGACGGCGTCTACACAAAGGCTATCGCCGGCACTCCCGAGGAGATGGCTGCCCTCCAGGCCAGCTACGAGCACCTCTGCAAGATGCGCGACGAAGTCATCGCCATGGGCGTGCTTCCTCCCATTGAGAAGTGGCACGACCTCAACCCCAACCTCGACTGATCGCTTTAGCGGTTGTCAAGCCGCCGTCACTCATAAAAAAACGCCGCTTGGAAGCGGCGTTTTTTTATTTCCTTAGGTCTTCCGACCTATAAGGCACTTGATGATAAATGGAGTGCATTGCTGATTTACATATGACTCTCCTCAGACAAGTCACCGGCTCATGGATTTAATGACCGACCCGTCGCTCATGCGTATGATGACAATTCCTTTGTAATCCTCAGTGACTATATTACCGTCAATTGAATATCTGGCCACTTCCTCACTGCTGCCGGATACAGCATCATTAACACCTGAGCCTACGACATCCCTGAGACTTATCTTCGATGCATTTATAATCTGATCATTCAAGGAATTTATGAGCAGGACACAACATTCGGTGTTTTCCGGCACCAGTACGTTCTGCGGCAATTTAAATCTATATGATGTAGACACCGGCACTCCGGCACACAAGCGTGTAGGAATCATACCTTCCACCCCTTTCGCGCTCTCAAACGACCAGCGAGCCACATGCTGATGCCACATATCATCGGAATCTATCACTGCCGGAAGATCCTCAAAGCCACCCATTTCTCCGCGCGATCCTCCGGCATATTCGTTTCGCTGCGAATATCTGCCATTCCCCGGCTGATGCACATCGTTCTCTATTACAGTATACACCATATTGTAATTAGCGTTTTCCTCATCTTCCGCAAACCAGACGTCGGCCGACACAGATATTTCCCCGTTGGATTCCTCTGCCGACACCTTCAATCCTGCCTTGACGGCCTCAAGGCCAAGACTCTCATACCATATCTGCATATTCTGCGGATCTCCGTTATATTCCTTGCGACGGTTCATTATGCTGTAGGGATATCCCTCGAAACCCCATGCTGGAAGCCCGTCGATACAGTTGTGGGTGTCCATAGGGTCGGCTTCCTCTCCGCCGCAATGCATGGCTATCGCGATGAAACTGTCGGGATACTTCTCGTTCATCGCCTGGATGCCGGCTATGCCTCGCACACAGAACCCACACCATGTCCCCGTGAACTCCTCGGCCACCCGTGTCAATTCGAAAGCCGTAAGATCGAATTCCGTCTCGTTTTTTTCTCCTCCTGCCTCTGACTCAAGCACACAGTGTCTCACTTCGCCCGCTCCAAGAGTCACGTCCACGTTTAATGCTACCTCGGTTTCTTCTCCCGGCTCAATCCTGACATCCGCGCAGTCTATATCATATACATCGTCGTCTACCTTGAGCCTGAGTCTGAAACCATCCACCGCAGTGTCAAGTTCGGTATGCACGAAAGCCTTCAGGGAAATATCCTCGCCGGGACGTGCTATTGTGCTCATTGCAGGCCGCGTGCATATCGCGCGGGGTGAGCCCACGCTTATATCATCCACATACAGGAAGGCGCAGTCGGTGGAGTTGTTGACTATCGCTATACTGATCTCTTTACCGGCATACGGTGAAAGGTCCAGCTCATGTGCGGTCCATTCATCGGACTCAGACTCGACTGAAAACACCGGCTGGATAGCGGTAAAGTCAGCGATGCTGTTTCCTCCGGCGGACACATACACGGAATAGCCGTCCGACATATATGGATCGGATGCCTTCGCTTTCCATTTCAAACGGGTCTTCTCGTTATCCACCTTCAAAGGAGGAAGAATCATCCAGTCATCGGAGGTTCCGGCGGGAGAATACCATGAAGTGGAACATGCCACCCGGTTTTTTTCTTCCGACAGATATATCGACGTCCAGGCCACCCCTTTGTCAAATCCCGACGATTCAGTATCCGGCGCCGGAGTGTTGCCGTCGTTGTCGATATACGTGAACGTCTCCGGCAACCCTGACTCAAAATCAACCAGCAAAGACTCTGCCCGCGCGCACATGACCGACATGGCGGTCAATGCACATATTATTAATCGTAATCCCATGTTGTTGTATTTTTTCGTTATTCAAAGGTGGCGGAGGGCACATGGCCCTCCGGCCTTATTAACCATTACTACATAACTATGATCTTTACGCTGCTGTCAAGGACCCTGACGATATATGCGCCGGCTTTGCCGACCGGTATGATATTGCTTCCGGTTTTTCCCTGTAGGCTGCGCTCCACACGTCCGGCCATGTCATACACTGTGATGCAGGCGTCATCCACCAGTCTCACCACAATGACACCGTCGGCCGAATATACCGACATATTATCCGCCGCCATCTCGTCGACACTGTCTGTCAGCGACACTATCTGGTCGCAGGAAGGGTCGGATACCGTGCCGCTTCCGTCAAACCACTGTCTTTTCGCAATGACACAATATGAATAGTCATATTCATCCGTACGTTTCAAGCCATTGAATCGATATTCAAGAGTGCTGGCGTCGACCTCGGCCTCTTCCACCAGGGTCATTATGCGGTCGTCTTTAGCCACGTCCTGCACGATCTCAAAATCATCCACGACAAACGGATCGCCGTAGACAGTATACATTGAGATTACCCCATGCCGCTGTCCGTCGCTGAAATCCATGCTTCCCTCCATTCTCACAAGGCCGAGGTCATTTCCCTCTCCCTCGAATTCAATGATGGAATACTGGTCGTAGCTCTGCACCACAAGCCTGTCGCCCGGCACTCCCCAGACTGTGATTCTGACGGTGAATTGCCCGTCGTTATGGTTAAGCGTGATTTCCGGCGTTCGCAATTCATTGTAGTCGCCACGCGCTCCGACCATTCCGTCACACATGCAGCCGTGATATGCTGTCCAGCCTGTGTTGTCGGCATATTTGTCGAGGGAAATGAATGAGTCCGCACCCTCTATGTTGACAAGGTCACCGTCTCCTTTTCCTTTGTCGAAAGTTTCCTTGATGACGGAATATCCCGGGTAATCCATGTCTATCCGTGTCGACCTGTAGTTCTTGACGACATAGGATTCGGCTTTAGCCGCAGGCTCCCAGTTGGCAGTATAGGCGCCTCGCTGCTCTACATCCGTGGCCGCATTGACTTCAGGCGCCGCTATGCCGAAGGCATGGGTCAGGAGCGTGGGCGCTGATTCGCTGCCTTTCGATGTCACGCTCGTGACGTCGAAGTAGTATTCATTCCATGGATCAAGGTCATCAAACACCAGTTTATTCTCGTCAGCCCTCACATTCTCCTTTATCAGGGTTCTCGTTGCTGACGGCGTGGTGAGGAAATACGCATCGTCCACGAGCAGCTGGTCTCCTTCCTCGAAATATTTGGCTATGACGGCAAATTTAGTGTATATGCCCGTCGGATTGATGCCGCTCTGGATAAACAGCGGCAGATCCAGCGCTATTCCTTCTTCCGGAAGTTCAGACAGCATCAGTGTCCCCAGGCTTTCCCAACCCTCGTCGTTATATCCCATCAACGCGAAGTAGGGATCTATGAATCTGTCTTCCGAAGGGATATCCGCGATCTGGAGTGTCTTCACGAATACCGAGAAATCCATTATGCGGCCGCCGGTGCCTTCCCATATCAGTCTCTGGTTCTTCTCATACAGGACCACTCCCTGGGAGCCATCTACACCTCCGTCTTCGGAAAGCTTCACGTCATTGCCTTCCACGCTCCATCCATCGGTCATCAGTATGCTTCCTTCCCAGTCTTCGAATTCGCTGAAATCCTCGTTCACCTCCACATCGTCGTCGGAGGTAGTCACCTCTTCCCAGAGATTGACAAGATAATGGTCGGCCTGACATGCCGGATTCCACCAGGCGGTGAATCCATTCTCATTGAATCCCATGGCCAGCGGGTTCTCCGGCGTGACGGTGAAATCAAGGCTGCGTGTGAGCTTCACATCGTCGATGAGAAATCCCAGACCCTCCTCCGTAGAATAAGTATAACAGGCGAAGGCTATGGCGTAGTCGGGAGAAGAGGATGTATTGTCAAACTCAAAAGTCACTTCCTGCCAGTCGCCGGGGGCAATCAGCTCCCGGGGTATGTCGTCATGGCCGAAGCTGACGAATATCGTATTTTTCTCTTCGGGATTCACATTCTTGACTCTGAACGACAGTTTCAGCCTGCCGAAATAGTTGCCCGGAGGGAGTTCGAGATACGGCTCCCGCAGAATAGGGTCGCCCATATAGGCCGCTCCTCCTGCCTGGCGCACACCCCTGGCTTTCCAGCCGGGCTGTTTTGTCAGCTCGGCGGGCATGTCTCCCGGGTTGAGGTAATACTCGGCGTAGTTTGTCTCGTAGTCGGAGGGTATCCATGCCCCCGGCTCGTCTTCCGTCCCGTCTGTAAAGCCGGAGAAATCCTCAAACAGCAGTACCTCCTCTTCCTCGCCGTTCTCGCCGTTTTCACTCTCGGCTTTCGGCTTTGGCCTCACAGGCTTTTGCCTGTCGCCACGCACGGGAGCGTCATAGCGCTCCCTTACGCTCTCCCGGTTCTGACGGCCAATGACCGCTACCCCTACAGCCGCCGACAGGGCAGCCGCACAACATAGCGCCGATAGCAGCGCCACTCGCTTTTTGGTAAAATAATTTTGTTTCATTTGCATGTCGGTTAAAAACATGCCGCAAAATTATTACTGATTGTCATGTATTGCCATTGCTCAGGCTACAGGTTTGTTCCCAAAACCGGATATTCGAACAAAAACGGCGGCACGGAAGTTCTGAAATATGTTTTCAAGAACATTCAATCCCCTGTCTTTTCGTTTTTTGACACTAACCTGGAGATCCTGACATATTCCGAGGGAGTCATTCCCACATGTGATTTGAAAAGGCTTATGAAATTGCTTCTGCTTCTGAATCCGAGCTGTTCGCTGATGGCCTGGATGGTGTAGTTGCCATAACGCTCGCTGTCGGCAAGACGCCTGGCGGCCTCCCGGATTCTGAAGCCTGCCACATATGAACTGAAATTCACGCCATAGACCTCTTTGATTGTTTTCGAGACGCGACGTGGCTGGCTGTTGAGCAACGCGGCGAGCCGCACAAGTGTGAAATCGGCGTTATGGATTTCCGCGCAGTTCCCCATCACCCTGTCGATCTCCTTAGCCAGCGCCAGCGACTCTTCGCTCGGATGCGGGCTGTTGACATCATTATCGGTCACGCCGTCTTCCGGCTCGTCGCTCCTCTGCGCGACCTCCGTCACCGTGTCACATGCCTTGATGCCATCCTGTCTTACCTTCTCCGGCTGCACCTTTCCTGAAATCTGCCGGTATAGCTGCCTGTGGGCCAGCAGAAGCTTTTTCCGGGAGCGCCATAATATCGCGAGGAATATGAGGAGTATTGCCGAAAACACGGAAACCATGACCAGCATGATGTTGCGGTATCGCTGTTTCTGATACATGATGTCAAGTTTCTCGGATATTCTGGTCACCCTGTCATCCCGTTCGAGATCCTTGATACGCCTCACATTGTTGATCGGCATGAGGGAATCCTGCAGCGCGAGTTTAGCGTTGTGGTAAAAGACCGCATTATCGGGAAGGCCCGCATTTCCGCATATCTCCTCAAGAGTGGAGTAGGCATCTATTGAGAAATCGACATTGTCGTTTGATTCTGCGGATTCATCAAGCTTTGATATGGCGGCCTTATAATCTCCCTTTTCGGCCAGTGTCAGGCCGCACAGCATTTCCCCTATGATACGGTAACGCCCGGGATTCAGGCCTTCCGACACATAAGACGCTGAGCCGCTGAACTCACTGACGGCTTCATCATAACGGCGCTTATCCAGATAATCGATGCCGGCTATTATCTTTTCAACATATTTCTTATGGATGGTGCTGTCGGGCAACGGAGTGCTCTTTATAATCGATTCCTCCTCCCTGATCGAATCCCGCATATCATGCATCACGCACAGGTAGCTCATGTCGATAAAGGCCGTGACCATCCTGTTGTAATTGGCGTTCTCGTGTGCGATATGGAATGATTTCCTGAATAAATCAAGTGCCTGACTGTAATCGCCGAGCCTAAGGGCTATATACCCCGTGTTAAGGTATATATTGGGCAACGCTTCATCATAGCCTATGGCTTCCGCCAGATTGGCCGCCTGCACGATATTCTTATATGAGTCATAATAGTCATTATGGCGGTGAAAGCGCAGATACGACCGGTTGTTGAGTGCCTTGACTATAACCCGTTTGGCATCATAGTCCAGCCTGTCGTCAAACTCGGAGATCGCCCTGAGATAATACATCGACGCTGAATCATCTGCCTGCTCCTGCTGCAGCTGTCTCGCTTTAAGGTAAAGGTCTTCTATATGCTGCGCCCTGTCCTTCATGTCAATGTTGTCATAAGAGCATGATACACACAGGTGGAGCAGCATGCAGACCGACGTGAGATACATAACGACATTCCGGAGATATCGCGTATTATTCATGACAATCCCATAGATTTATATTAAGCGGCTTTTTCAGTCGTATTATTCCATATTTGCGGCATCTACCTTCCAGCCGGTGATGTTCCGCTCGGCCGATGAGAACTCCACGCCGACCTTGACGATTGTCCGGGAATCGCTGAGATACCGGTCGGCATAATGCTTCTCGTCTATCTGCGCCAGCGCCTCCTCCGGCGTATAGTCGACCTTGAATTCCATGACATAGATGTATCGGCTCGTCTCCACTGTCATATCGATTCGGCCTTGATTGGTGTGCATCTCGCAATTGACGCTCATTCCCATCAACTTGCAAAGTATGTATATGACGTCTCTGAACCTTCCCTCATGCACCTTCAGGCCGCTCTCTCCGTAGGGGACTCCGGCCATCAGCGATTTCAGGATTGTCATGAATCTCTCCAGATCTCCCCTCTCAAGCGACTCGACACATTCTGCGACTACCCTTACACTCTCGGCGCTCTCACTTCGGTTGACGTAGAACGGGAACAGCGCTTCAGCGAAGGCATCAGCCACTTCCTCGTTGGGGAAGCCCAGCTTATAGGCCGTTCGCCGCCCTTCCCGCCGGGCATCCTTTATAGTGAGATATCCGCTCTGAAACAGCAGCGGGATAGGATCCTTGAATGCCGGATCAAGACCGAGCAGCTCGCTTTCCGCGCGGACCGAGCCCTCAAGTGTGGAGAGTTCCACCTGGTGGTCGCGGAGCAGTTCGACAAGCATCGTCGGCGTACCGGTCATAAACCAGTAGTCGGCGAAGCGCTCCGACTCCATCACGTTGAGCAGGCTGAACGGATTGTAGATTCCTTCCGTCTTTCTTTCCGAGAACCGGTAGCCGTCATATTTGCACTTCAGCATACCGCACGTCTCCGCCACCGACATGTCCTCGCTCTCGGCCAGCCGCTCTATACCGTCGCCCATATACGACATGAGCTCCGATTCCGTGATTCCGCAGATGGCGTTGTAGGCGGGCTCCAGCGTGATGTCGCGCAGGTTGTTGAGGTCGGAGAATACGCTCACTTTGCCGAATTTGGTGACACCGGTCAGGAATGCGAAGCGTATATATGGGTCGCAGCTTTTCAACACTCCGTAGAATCCCTTGAGCGTGTCCCTGAATTTCTTCTGGCGCTCGCTTCTTTCCTTACCGAGATTCTGAAGCAGAGGTTTGTCGTATTCATCTATCAGCACCACCACCTGACGCCCGGTCTGCTTCCAGATAGACTTTATCACGGTCGCGAATCGGATACCGAGATCGGGAACCTGCGGCTCGACTCCATAAATAGTCTCCCATTCGCGGAGATAACTGTCAATCTGGGCATAAAGAGACTCATCGTCCTGAGTGTAGTCCTGGGCATTCAGGTCCAGGTGAAGCACCGGATATTCCTGCCATTCCACATCATCATGGCCATCGATGGCGAGGCCCTTGAAAAGCTCACGCTTTCCCAGGAAGAAAGCCTCAAGAGTTGATAGAAACAGGCTTTTCCCGAAGCGTCGTGGACGGCTCAGGAAATAGTAACCGCTCTTCCTGGCAAGACGGTAGACAAATTCCGTCTTGTCGACATACAGGAAATTGTTTCGTATTATCTTCTCGAAGCTCTGTATGCCTATCGGATATTCCTTATGTTCACTCATGTTGATGGCCTTTTGGTTTATACTTCTGCAAATATAACCAAATTTTTTGAATCCCCCTCCATTCATCCTTCACTCTTAACTCTTAACCCTTCACTCTTGCGCAAAGCGCCTTGGCGTTTTGAAAAATAATTTTTACCTTTGCATCGTAAATTACTGTCGGTATGCCGCCCGACGCCCCGAAACAGGCGCCAACGCCCATCCGACCCTCATTTTCAGTTCTTAAAAATGGCAAAACAGGAAGACGTCTTCAAGACAATAGTGGCCCATGCCAAGGAATATGGGTTTGTGTTTCAGTCGAGTGAAATCTACGATGGCCTCTCCGCGGTCTACGACTACGGACAGAACGGCGTAGAGCTAAAAAACAACATCAAGCGCTACTGGTGGGAAGCGATGACCATGCTCCACGACAACATCGTGGGCATCGACTCCGCCATCTTCATGCACCCCACCATCTGGAAAGCCTCCGGCCACGTCGACGCCTTCAACGATCCCCTCATCGACAACAAGGACTCCAAGAAGCGCTACCGTGCGGACGTCCTCATCGAGGACGAGATAGCGAAGTTTGACGACAAGATCAACAAGGAGGTGGCAAAGGCCGCCAGGCGATTCGGCGACAGCTTCGACGAGGCCATGTTCCGCCAGACCAATCCCCGGGTGCTCGAGCATCAGAAGAAGCGCGACGAGCTTCACGAGCGCTTCAGCGTGGCCATGAACGCCAACGACCTCCCCGGCCTCAAGCAGATCATCCTCGACTACGAGATCGCCGACCCCATCTCCGGCACCCGCAACTGGACCGACGTACGCCAGTTCAACCTCATGTTCAAGACCGAGATGGGCTCCACGGCCGACGGCGCCATGGAGGTATATCTCCGCCCCGAGACAGCCCAGGGCATCTTCGTCAACTATCTCAACGTGCAGAAGACCGGCCGCATGCGCGTCCCATTCGGCATCGCCCAGATCGGAAAGGCTTTCCGCAACGAGATCGTCGCCCGTCAGTTCATCTTCCGCATGAGGGAGTTCGAGCAGATGGAGATGCAGTTTTTCGTGCGCCCCGGCGAGGAGCTCAAGTGGTTTGACTTCTGGCGCCAGACGCGCCTGAAATGGCACAAGGCCCTCGGCCTCGGCGATGCCAAATACCGCTTCCACGACCACGAGAAGCTCGCCCACTACGCCAACGCCGCCACCGACATCGAGTTTCAGATGCCGTTCGGCTTCAAGGAGGTGGAGGGCATCCATTCCCGCACCAACTTCGACCTCTCGCAGCATGAGAAGTTCTCCGGCAAAAAGATACAGTATTTCGACCCGGAGCTCAACGAGAGCTACACCCCATATGTCATCGAGACCTCGATAGGCGTCGACCGCATGTTCCTCAGCGTGCTCTGCTCCAGCTACGAAGACCAGCCGCTGCCCGACGGCGACCACCGCGTGGTGCTCCACATCCCCGCGCCCCTCGCTCCGGTGAAATGCGCCGTGATGCCCCTCGTCCGCAAGGACGGCCTCCCCGAGAAGGCCCTTGAGATCCAGCACCGACTCCGCTTCGACTTCAAGACCTCGATCGACGAGAAGGACTCCATCGGCAAGCGCTACCGCCGCCAGGACGCCATCGGAACCCCCTACTGCATCACGGTCGACCATCAGACCCTTGAGGACAACACCGTCACCCTCCGCCACCGCGACTCCATGGAGCAGGAGCGTGTCAACGTCGACGACCTCGAGCGCATCCTCGCAGAGAAGGTAAGCCTCAACAGCCTCCTCCGCAAGCTCGTCTGAGGCTCCACGCTTTAATAAATCATTACAACTAAGCATATGATTAGAAAACTGTTATATATCATCGTGGCCATCGTGGCCATGTCGGGTCTGACCTCCTGCAACTACAACTCCCTTGTGGAGAAGCAGCAGACCGTCGACCAGGCCTGGGCCCAGGTCGAGAATCAGTATCAGCGCCGCGCCGACCTCATCCCCAATCTCGTGGCCACCGTGAAGGGATACGCCACCCACGAGAGCGAGACCCTCGAGAAGGTGACGCTCGCCCGCGCCAAGGCGACATCGATCACCATCGACGCCGAAAACCTCGACGAGGAGACCCTGGCAAAATACCAGCAGGCCCAGGGCGAGCTCTCCCAGGCCCTCAAGTCGCTCCTCGCTGTCACAGAGGCCTACCCCGACCTCAAGGCCAACGAGAACTTCATGAATCTCCAGACGCAGCTCGAAGGCACCGAAAACCGCATCTCCACCGAGCGCATGCGCTACACCGAGGCCGTCAAGGACTTCAACACCAGCATCAAGAAGTTCCCGACGGTGATCTACGCCGGCTGGTTCGGCTTCAAGGCCAAGCCCCAGTTCAAGGCCGACGCCGGTGCCGAACGCGCTCCCGAAGTCAAGTTCTGACCATCTTACCCTTCTGAATCTCTGATGAAATATCTGAAATATATTCTTATCGGGTCGTTGATGCCCCTCCTCGCCTCCTGTCTCGGCGAAGACGAGAAGAGGGAGAACGACTATAAGGAATGGCGGGAGCAGAACACCAGCTACCTGCTCGCGCTCGAAAACGAGACCGTAGACGGCCGCAAGACCTACACCCGCTATGTGCCGCCATGGGCGCCCGGCACTTTCGTGCTCATCAAGTGGCACAACGACACCACGCTGACAAGAAAGAACCTCTCGCCGCTCGACAATTCCACCGTCCAGGTGGTCTACGAGCTTTTCGACATCGACTCCGTGTCGAAGGACAACTCCTTCAGCCGCACCGACAGCGTCTACACCACCCGCCCCAACCAGAATGTGGTGGGCTTCTGGGCGGCCCTCACCCGGATGCACGTCGGCGACAGCGTCACGATGGCGATGCCTTACACAGCCGGCTACGGCGTGTCGTCGTATAACTCGATTCTCCCCTATTCGACGCTCATCTTCAACGTGAAGTTGAAGGCGGTCACGGCCTTCGAGCGCCCGTAAAAGGGAGTCATGGCCGAAACCTGGCCCGTCTCCCGGTAGGCCTGTAGGCACGCTTTTCAAAGCGTCCGCCTGTCGAGACCCGGCGATTGTTCCGAGCCGCATAACCTAAGTCAGCAATTCATAAGATATAGCTATGACTGTCAGAAATAAGATGATGCTTGCGGCCTGCGCCGCAAGCATCGCTGTTCTCGCCTCGGCCTGCTCCGGCACGGAGAAAGCCGAGGGCGTGGCCGCCCGGATGGAGGCCGCCCAGATGATGGGCCGCAACGACGCGAAGCGCCTTCTCACCCGCCAATGGAGCGACTCCTCGGCCCTCGACACCGAGATAGATTCCATCAAGGCCGCCCGCGACAGGTGGGTAGCCCGCAATCCGGCGACATCAGGCACCTACGATTCCACTTACCTGCACACGGTAAAGGCGGTAGACCCGCAGCTCTACCGCCACATCAGGTCGCGCCTCGAAAGGCGCTGACCTCACTCCCCCACTCCTATCCCGAAGAGGGCGTAGTCGTAGGCCACCGGGTCGTCGGGCCGAAGCGTGCGCAATGTCGCCGTGAGCTCATCGACGCTCTTCCGGTCGTTGGCCTTCCTTGTCAGCAGCCCTAACTCGCGAGCCGTGTTCCCCACGTGTACGTCAAGCGGTATGTAGAGCTTGCTCTTGGGAATCGAGCTCCATACCCCCATGTCGACGATGCCGTCGTCGCGCACCAGCCAGCGCAGCGCCATGTTTATGCGCTTCAGCGCCGTGTTGCCGAGGTTCACGGGCAGGCAGCGGCTGCACGTCTCCCCGCCGTTGACGTCACACATGATCTTCTGAAGCTCCCCGACGAGATGCCACGCCGGAGCTTCCTTCTCGCCGGCGCCCGTCGCCGCCGAAAAGGCGTCGAGCGAGCCGTAGCGGCGGTACACCTCGTGCAGCCCGCGCAGGAAATAGCTGAAATGGCGCCCGAAAAACGTGCGGTGGATGTTCATATCCGGCGGCAGGTCCTCATATCCCTCATCCATGACATAGGCGTAGGGCTCGTGGTCCATCAGCGTGAGCATCTTCTCGCAGTTGCGGCATATCATCGTGCGGTTGCCCCAGGCGATGATGGCCGAGAGCAGCGCCGCGGTCTCGATGTCCTGAAGGCGCGTGAAGCGCCTCGGAAACTGCACCGGGTCGCTGCCGATGAATTCCGGCCTGTTGATGCGCAGCGTCTCCGCGTCGAGCAGCGCCGCCACGTCGGGAGCCACGGCCGGCCGGCATCCCGCTTTGAGATCTTCACCTTTCATTTCACTTTCAGCTTTACGGGCTCCGACTCGCGGTTCATGCGGTCGAGCGATGTCACTATATATGTGTTTCCCTCCACCGTCCGCGCCGCGTCGGCGTCGGCCACGCGCAGCCGCGTGTAGGGCGTCAGGGCGATGATCGCCTCCGCAAGCTCCGTGTCGGGGCGCTCGCCGGGATAGAACTCGTAGACCACGTAGCGCACGGCGTCGGTGTCCTTCTGCCGCGGCCCCGAGGCCGGGGCCTCCCAGTCGATGAAGAGCTTTCCGTCTTCCTTCACGAGGCGCACCCCTTCGGGGGCGGCCGGGCGGCGCGTCCTGTCGCCGTAGGCCGGGGGCAGCGCGATGGTCGACTGGTATTTCATGGCCAGTGAGTCGGCCACGCCGCCGTAGTTGCCGGTCACCCAGTAGCCGTGCCACCACACGTTGCCCTTCACGTTGGGCAGCCTGCGCGAGAGCCACACCTTGGTGTCGAGCTCGTTGGAGTCGTTGTTGCCCGGGTCTGCGGAGTCCATGGTGCGCTTCACGTCCTGGCCGATATAGACGTCGACGCCGTTGGCGTTGTCGTTCCACCACTCGGCGAGCTGACGGCTCGGTGCCGCCCTCGTGTCGAGGCTCCAGTAGAGCTGCGGTGCCAGATAGTCGATCCAGCCTTTCTTCGCCCAGAGCAGAGGGTCGGCGTAGAGGTCGTCGTAGTTCTGCAGCCCCGAGCTGCGGCTGCCTCGCGGGTCGCTCGAGGCGTTGCGCCAGATGCCGAAGGGGCTTACGCCGAAGCGCACCCAGGGCTTGCGCCCCTTGATGGTGGAGTGGAGCTGCTCGATCAGCAGGTCCACGTTGTGGCGCCGCCAGTCGTCGCGCCCCATCCCGTTGCCGAAGCGCGCGTAGCTCGCCCCGTCGCCGTCAAACTTCTTCCCGTTGGCCGGATAGGGATAGAAATAATCGTCGATATGTATGGCGTCGACGTCATAGCGCGTCACTATGTCGTCGACCACCTTACAGATGAAGTCGCGGTTCTCCTGATACGCCGGGTCGAAAAATGTCTGGCCGTTGAATTTCACGAACCTTTCTGGGTGCTTCTTCGATGCGTGCGAGGCTGGCAGCACGTCTTTCGGCGAGGAGGTCACGCGGTAGGGATTGAGCCACGCGTGGAATTCCATGCCGCGGGCGTGCGCCTCGTCGAGAGCGTACTGCAGAGGGTCCCACTCCGGCTGCGGCGCCTTGCCGCGCTTGCCCGTCAGCCATGCCGACCAGGGCTCCAGCTCCGACTTATACAGCGCGTCGGCCGTAGGACGCACCTGGAAGATCACGGCGTTGCAGCCGGCGTCGGCCAGCAGGTCGAGCTGCTCGCGGATGTATTGCTGCGCCTGCGCCGTCGACTTGTTCTGCCACTGCGTCTGGCC
>OGQO01002019.1_pt1 | contig 16865 bp, 15 predicted proteins | sample 1553241 | NCBI WGS metagenome assembly OGQO01 (sample SAMEA2579933, study PRJEB22360) | human gut metagenome | biome: human gut; feature: human-associated habitat; material: faeces | place: Denmark | collected 2008/2010
ACGATGACCGATCTGACCCGTGTCAGTCATAATCTGCGTTTCGGCTGTTCGCCGGAATTTGCGGCCCGTGACGACGGTTTGCCAGGCATCGAAAAAACTTACGGTATGACCTTTAAATCGGTCAATAACTTCTCCGGGACGCTGATGTATACTGCGATCACGTCTGATAATGTAGATGTGATAACAGCTTTTTCGACGGACGGACTGCTGCAGAAATATGATTTAGTACTGCTGGAAGACGATAAAAATTTCTTCCCGCCATATTATATGCTGCCTTTCGTCAACGGCAAAACCAATGCCGAATATCCCGAGATAGCTCAGGCATTGTCTGTACTGAGCAGCGCCATTGACGACGCTACGATGCAAAAGCTGAACTATGAAGTGGTCGAAAAAGGCCGTGACCGGGCAGAGGTTGCCCGCACCTTCCTTTTGGAGCGCGGTTTGGTAAAGCCGGAAGACTTTAAAAACTAAAATATTTTTAACGGCGCTTGCCCTTATTGGCAGCGCCGTTAAGTTTTTCAGCAGGCTGACTATTGTTTTTATTTAATTGACAAGCCCTGTTATTATCTTTAAAATGATTATACCAGCATTAATAAGGAGTTTGCCATGAGTGAAAACAATAAAAAATATATACTTATCACTGCCGCTTTGATCGTTATCGGCGCTGCCTTGTATTTTTTTTACTGGATGCGTACGCCGCAATATACATTTACTCAGATCCACGAGGCTGTACAACAGCATGATCTGACAAAATTCGAAAAGCATGTTGATTTGAATTCACTGTATGCCCACGCGTATGACGATGTAGTCTATTATGCCTTTGGTGATCCCAAAGAGGCCAATCCATTTTTACTCGGTATCGTTCAAAGCCTGAAAACTGTAGTTGTCCCAATCATGACCGAGCAGACCAAGCATTATGTGGAAACGGGTTCGATCGAAGACAATACAGAGGAAACCAGTGATATCGACGACACTGCCCCAGCACCAACTCCTGCACCTAGCCCGAAAACAGAAGGTCAGCAGCTGGCCGAGCAGCTTAAGGAACGTACCGGCTTCGGCACGATGCGCTACGAAGGTGTCGAAAGTAGCGAGCAGGTCGGCAAAACTGCCGATGTTGCCGTCAAGCTGTACGATAAACAATTAGAACATAATTTTATCCTGCATGTCAAAATGTACGAATTGGACGACGGCAGCTGGCGCCTGACGGAAATCACCAACCTCAAGGAGCTGCTGAAAGAGCGCGAACAGGCTACTGCCGCAAAGCTCAAACAGCTTAACAGCAAGGTCCAGGCCGAGCTTGACGCCGCTGTTACCTCCGTCCCCGGAACTATCTCTATCGATTCCAGCGGCGGCTGGTTCCCTTCTTATACCATGCAAAACACGTTTACCTTAAATAATATCTCTGCCAAAACTATTACCGGACTGCAGGGATCTGTCGAGGTTTTCGATAACGACGGTATGCTGCTCCAGCGCTGCCGTTTCAACGATTACCTGACTTTGTCCCCGCAGGGCAGCAGCAGTTTGAAAAAACTGTTCAGCCTTAACCAGTTCAAACCGGAAACTGTCCGCTTGCTGCGCAGTGATCTGAAGACTGTAAAATGGCAGGTCACCATCAGCAGCGTCAGCTTTGATGACGGCAGTCAACTGCAGCTGCTGACTCAGCTGCCTAAAGCTAAATAAAAGAACATAAAAAAACAGACACGCATAAGCGTGTCTGTTTTTATTTTACTTATTTCAGTTGATAGCTGATAATATCTGAGATCGTATCGATAGGCAGATAGTATTTTTGGATACCGGCTGCCATCGGTGCAACTTCACCCGGGTTGTAAACAACATAAATGCCCCAGTTATCAAGATCAGAATTCAGATAGAATTTTTCGTTACCGGAAATAATAACTTTTTGATAAGCAACGGTTGGTTTTTTCATTTGTTCGAGCAATCTGTTATCGCCTTTTTGCTGGATAGCGATCAGCATTTCCAAACGTGCTTTATAGTCGCTGCCGGGAACGAACATATCGGCCAGGGTATAGATCCTGCCTGTTTTCGGGTTAACGGTCAGCGTTGTGATAGATTCGTTGTCATGCGCACCGCCGGTATAAGCGCTGGCGTATTGTTCCAACGATAAAATTTCGGAATCGACTGTATAAGCAGTATAGTCGATATCCAATCTGTATTTTTCAGCAGCCTGTGTTTTACCCAGTGCCTTTTGTTCTTTATCAAAGCCTGCATTTACAAGGAAAGCGCTGCCTTTTACAAGTGCAAAGCCTTCTTTGACAGGATCAGGAGAACCGTTAGTGAAATCAAGATAGTTGTCTAAAGTGATTTTCTGGCTGTCGCTGGATAAATATTTATAGATCTCAGCTACAGTATTTTTGGTAGTCATTTGCGTCAACAGCGTATCCATCTTTGCGCCGCCTTCAGATCCGGTGATGACCGGTGTGGCTATTTTCACCTGGCCTTCGTTGATTTTTTTCGTTTTAACAGTCAATTCTGCCGCCAAAGCCGATGCAGCAACGCTCAAGGTCAGTGCAGCGACAATTCCTGCTGTAAATAACTTTTTAGATAATTTCATAAAACACCTCCTATTTTCTTAATACAATTATAGCATTTTGTATAATAAAGTCAACTATAGTAAAACTTTTCCAACATTTAGTATATTTTAAATAATTTTAAATTTTACAAATGATACTTTTAAAACATTAGTTACACTCAAATATTCACCGTTGTTTTTACAACTGTCACGGCATAAAAAAATACGACCTTCGGCTTGTCGCCAGGGTCGTATTTTATGATAAGTTTTAAATTAGTGCAATTGGTGGAGATGAGGGGAGTCGAACCCCTGTCCGAAAATATTGCAATATGACTTTCTCCGAGCGCAGCCGCTAATTTAGATTTTGCTTCCTTGACGCCAAGCGGCAGGCTTCGCGGTCGCTATCTCGATGAGTTTCCCCTGTCCGCCTCCGAGAATTGGCTTACGGGTATCCCACTGTTTGCGTCTTTTCCGTTCCCATGGGAGGAGGATCGGAAAGACGTTAGCATTAAGCTGCTAAAGCGTAATCAGTTTTTGCGTTTACTTTAAACGTCCGCCGTTTAACGTGCTAACGGAACCACGGCTCGCTTATCATACCACACCTACCCCCGTCGAAACCAGTACATCCCCGGTTATAAATATGGCCTGTAAGGCTCTAATTATTCTAACACAGGCGCCTGCTACTTGCAAGCGGCGTCCTGTGAAGAATATGCAACTTTTAACGGTTACGCTCTTTCATTGCGCGTTCCATTTCCCGCCTGGCGTCTTTATTAGCCAGGTCCTGCCGTTTATCATACAGCTTTTTGCCAGTCGCCAGCGCCAGCTCCATTTTTACCAGCCCGTGAGTAAAATACATTTTTAAAGGCACCAAAGCGTAGCCTTTTTCTTTGACCTTGCCGATCAGGCGGCGTATTTCCTCGCGGTGCAGCAGCAACCTGCGGTTGCGCAAAGGCTCATGGTTGAAACGGTTACCCTGATCATAAGGGCTGATATGCAGGTTATAAACATAGACCTCGGCCGTTTTTGTGATCTGGGCGTAGCTGTCTTTCATATTGGCTTTGCCTGCCCGCAGTGATTTTACTTCCGTACCTGTCAACTCAATACCGGCTTCGTAGGTTTCATGGATCGTAAAATCATGTCTGGCTTTTCTGTTTTCCGCAATGATTTTGATTTTCTTTTCTGCCATTATTGTTCACCTGGTTGTGGTTATTTTTTCTTGCGGCCTTTTTTCTTGCTTTTCGCGTGATTGACATATTTATTGCCGCCAACGCCGCCTTTGCCGCGTTTCTCCAGCGGCTTTTTGCGACTGCCGCTTTTACCCTGTTTTTTGCCGCCGCTTTTTTCTATCGCGCTGCGTGCCGAAGCATGGCTGCGCTGCCCTAAAAGCTGGGCCTTGATCCTGTCGCGCACAGCATCGTTCTCGCCGGCCATAATAAAGTCGATGTTCCTGTCGGCAATATTGACCTGTAAGACCTCGATCCGCACCGGGTCACCCAAACGGTAGACCTTCCGTGTATGCGAGCCCAGCAGGGCGTATCTGTCCTCATAGAACTCATAATAATCGTCCATCAGGCTGGAAATATGTACCAGCCCTTCAACACCGTTCTCCAGTTCGATAAACATTCCGAAGGCAGTGACGCCGGAAATAACTCCGTCGAATTCTTCGCCGATATGGCCGGCCATATATTCTGCTTTTTTCAAATCGACCGTAGCACGTTCTGCTTCTGCAGCCGCACGTTCACGGATCGAGGAATGTTCGGCGATCGCGTCAAGGTTCAGTTCCAGCTTTTCGCTTTTTTGAGCATTCATTGCCGGGTCGCTCACCCATTCATGCAGCAGACGGTGCACTATCAAGTCAGGATAACGCCTGATCGGCGATGTGAAATGCGTGTAATACTCTGCCGCCAAGCCAAAGTGCCCAATATTCTCGGTCTGATAAACAGCCTGTTTCAGCGAACGTAAAGCTACTGTCGATACCAGCCGTTCCTCAGGCTTGCCAGCCATTTCCGCCAAAGCTTTCTGCACTTCGCCCGGTTTCGTTTCTTCGCTGACCTTGAGCTTAACGTTAAAGTTGGCCAGAAGCTTGGCCAGGTCTTTCATTTTTTCTTCGTTGGGCAAGTCGTGGACACGGTAGATAAACGGCCACTTTTGGTTAAACATATGGCGCGCAACAGTTTCGTTGGCTGCCAGCATAAATTCTTCAATAATAGATTCAGCTATGCTGCGGATCCTCTGCACGATCTCCACCGGTCGGCCCTGTTCGTCCAGAATGACCTTTTGTTCCGGCAGATCAAAGTCGATAGCGCCGCGTGTCGTACGCTTTTTGCGCAGCACCAGGCACAGCTCTTCCATCATTTTCAGCATCGGTACTACATCTTCGTACTTCTGCGCCAGTTCTTCGTCACCGTTCACCAGTATCTCACGCACGATACGGTAGCTGAGACGGTGGCGGACATGAATGACCGACGGGAATATCTCGTAGCTTAAAATGCGGCCCTTACGGTCGATATGCATCTCACAGGACATCGTTAAGCGGTCTTCGCCTGCATTAAGACTGCAAATACCGTTGGATAAACGCTCGGGCAGCATCGGCAGCACCCTGTCTACCAGATAGACACTGGTGCCGCGCTCACGTGCTTCTTTATCCAAAACAGCGTTTTCTTTTACATAATAGCTGACATCGGCGATATGTACACCCAATAAAAATTCATCTTTGCCAAGCTGTTTCACATAAACAGCATCGTCCAGATCTTTAGCATCGTCGCCGTCAACAGTCACTATCGGCAGATCGCGCAAGTCACGTCTGCCTTCCAATTCGCTTTGCTTGATGCTTTTAGGCACACGTTTCGAGGCTTCGATGACCTGCGGCGGAAATTCCAGCGGCAGATCATTCTGCTTGATGATCGAAAGGATCTCCAGCCCCACATCGCCTACGTTGCCCAAAATCTCAATGATCTTGCCTTCGGCGTTGCGCCGTTCAACCGGCCATTCGGTGATTTCTGCCACTACCTTCTGGTTGGTCTTGGCCCCACCGAAATGTCTTTTCATAATATAAATATCCTGCCCGATACGTTTATCGTCGGGTGTTACAAAGCCAAAATCGCCGCTTTGATGAAAAATACCGACAATCTTATTATTCGCATGAGTGATGATACGAATTATCTCTCCCTCCGGCTTATTGCCGCCGCTGGAGCTTTCCACACGTGCCATTACACGGTCATTGTTCATTGCACCGCCTAAAGCTCGGGGTGGAATGAATACATCGGGACGTTCGCCTTTGTTATCAGGTATCACGAACCCAAATCCCTTGCTGGTCAGCTGGAATCTGCCAACGACCAAGCCCATTTTTTCAGGCAGGCCGTAGGTCCCGAAACGGGTTTTAATAATCTCACCGTTTTCTTCCAGTTCCAGCATGTCTTTCCAGAAGTGATCAAGATTTCCGCTAATGGGGATCGTTTCGATCAGTGCTTCTGCTGTCTGCGGTGCATACGAGCTGCTCCGCATAAAATCTAATATTGTTGTTTTACTGCTTTTCGCTTGCATTATCTTCCTCAAGCATCATTTTTGCCACTGCTTCAGCAGCTACGATGCCATCTTTCGTAATTATTTGGCCCTGCATTTCTACCAGACGGCCTTTTTGTTTCAAACGCCGGCCTACACATTTTACCGTTTCACCAATCATAACGGGCTGCCGATAACGCAGTTCCATTTTTGCCGTATAGGCAGGTTTTCCTTCTGTGACGAACAGGTAATGGCCCATGATCTCGTCCAGTAAGACGCTGATCAGACCGCCATGCATTCTCCCGTCATAGCTTTGATGCTCCTGTCTGGGTGTAAAATAAGCCACACATTCCTCGGCATCCATTGTAAATTCCATTTTAAAACCGATAGGATTATCTTTGCCGCAGGCAAAGCACCAGGTATATTCTTTTTCCTGCATTTTTTTACTCCATTAAAAATTCATAAATTTTTTGAAAAACATCATCCCGTTCATTATCAAGGGTCAGTATATGTCCGGAATGATGATACCAAACAAGTTTTTTATCAGCTGTGCCCAGATGATCATAAATATATTGAGCGCTGGCAGGTTTTACCGTATGCTCTACTTTTGACTGCATCACCAGGCAGGGTATTTTTATTGACTGCAAATACTTTTTTTTGCACAAATCGACCAGCTCAAACAGGCTGCTCAGCGGCTTGACCGGCATCATATGGTAACAAACGCTGTAGCTTGCCGGCACCTGATACTGGCGCTGACGTTTTTTCAGGTAACGGATAAAAAAACGCAGTAACGGCAGATAAGGAGCCCTTCTGTCACAAACGTAAATCGGCGCTGCCAGGATAGCCGCTTTCGCTACCGGTAATTCAGCCGCAGCTTTAATGGTCAGCAATCCTCCCATGGACAGTCCCACTATTGAAACTCTATCGCAGCCGGCCTGCAGGCGATACACACCATCGCTTACAGCCTTATACCAGTCCTGCCATTTGGTTTTGTTCAGGTCCTGCGGCGTAGTACCATGCCCTGCTAAACGCACGCCCAGTACTGTCAGCCCCTGCTGATACAGATATTCTCCCAGCAGGCGCATCTCTCCCGGAGCTCCCGTATAACCGTGAACCAATACTACACCCTGTTTGCCGCCTTGAAAGAAAAATTCTTCATTACCACTGAATGACTGCACTGTAATTACGCTCCTAATCCTACTTATACTATATTATTATACCATATGAAAAAAAATCCCACATCCGAAGATGTGGGATTTTACAAACAACTTACAATTCTTATTTAAAGAAGTTCAGAAGAATGCCGCCATGAGCAGCCAGAACCGGAGCAAATACCAAGGAAACAATAGTCATCAATTTGATGAGGATGTTCATTGCAGGTCCGGAAGTATCTTTGAACGGATCGCCTACGGTGTCGCCGGTAACAGCTGCTTTGTGAGCTTCACTGCCTTTACCGCCATGAACACCGGATTCGATGTATTTTTTAGCATTATCCCAGGCACCGCCTGCGTTAGCCATCAAAATAGCTACCAGCACGCCGGCTGCCAAAGATCCGCCAATCATACCACCCAATGCTTCGGTACCAAAGAGGAAACCGATCAGCAACGGAGCAACGATTGCCAAGACGCCCGGCAGAATCATTTCGTGCAAGGCAGCAGCAGTAGAGATATCTACGCATTTACGATAGTCAGCTTTAGCTTTGCCTTCCAGCAAACCAGGGATCTCACGGAATTGACGACGAACTTCTTCGATCATTTCGTAAGCGGCTTTACCAACAGATTCCATGGTCATAGCTCCGAAAACGAACGGCAGAGTTGCGCCGATGAACAGGCCAACCAAAGTTACAGGGTTGAGCAAGTCAATGGTAGTGAGGTTAACGGTATGCGCATAAGCAGAGAACAGAGCCAGTGCAGTAAGTGCAGCAGAACCGATAGCAAAGCCTTTGCCGATAGCAGCAGTAGTGTTGCCAACTGAGTCAAGTTTATCAGTGATTTCACGAACTTCAGGAGGAAGCTCGGACATTTCAGCAATACCGCCGGCATTGTCGGCGATCGGGCCATAAGCGTCAACAGCAACGGTCAAACCGGTGGTGGAGAGCATACCTACAGCAGCCAGAGAGATACCGAACAGGCCCATGCCGCCGTTAGTAGCGCCGCCCATTACAAAGAATGATACGATTACGCCGATGCAGATGAAAAGCATAGGCCAGAAAGTAGAATACATACCAACTGCCAAACCGGCAATAATAGTGGTTGCCGGACCGGTTTCGGATTGTTGAGCGATTTTCTTAACACTCCCGAAATCAGCAGAGGTATAGATCTCGGTGATCTTGCCAATGATCATACCAACAAGCAGACCTGCTGCAATAGCCCAGAATGCATCCAGAGAACCAAACAGGCTGTTGGAAAGATAAGCAGCAGCAGCGATAACGATAGCACCACCGATGTAAGTACCGCTGTTCAGTGCAGCCTGAGGGTTTTGAGATTTGCTGGAACGGGCAAACATAACACCGATGATAGAAGCAAGGATACCGGCAACAGCCAGCATGAAAACAAATTCGACACCTTCACCGCCGGGATATGCAACTGCACCCAGAGTCAAGGCGGAGATAATTGCGCCTACATAGGATTCAAACAAGTCGGCACCCATACCGGCAACGTCGCCTACGTTATCGCCTACGTTATCAGCGATAGTAGCAGGGTTACGCGGATCGTCTTCCGGGATACCGGCTTCAACTTTACCAACAAGGTCAGCACCAACCTAAGCAGCTTTAGTATAAATCCCGCCGCCAACACGGGCAAACAATGCGATCGAGCTTGCGCCCAGACCAAAACCGGTAACAATATCAATGTTACGGTCAAAAACAAAATAAGCTACAGACAGGCCGGCAATGCCAAGGCCTACAACGCCCAGGCCCATTACAGCGCCGCCGGAGAAAGCGATTTTCAGAGCTTCGCTCATGCCATGACGGGCAGCTTCAGCTGTACGAACGTTAGCTTTAGTAGCCACGTTCATGCCCAGATAACCTGCGCAGATGGAGAATACAGCACCGCCGATAAAGCAGAGCGCAGTGCTTACTGATAAGAATGTAGCAATAATTGCAGCAACAACAACGATGAAGATAGCAAGATATTTGTATTCTCTGTACAGAAATGCCATTGCACCTTCATGGATATAGCCAGCGATCTCCTTCATACGGGCAGTACCGGCATTAGCAGCGCTGATAGCGTTACTGAGCATTACTGCCACGCCGAGGGCAACAAGACCGACGACTATGGATAAAATTAAATAAGTACTCAAAACATTGATCCCCTTTCTGTTTCTTTTGAGTTTTTAAAAATTAAGAACGCAGAGCGTTCTTTTTAACCAAATTAACCGTTGATTTTTGCCAGAGCAAGCGTGATGATACCAAAAGCAGTACCCAAACCAATCGTAACTTTAGCCATTAAAGTATCAACATCATTACCCTTGCCGAAGAAGGCACCACCACCGCCTCCGCCGAACGCATCTGACAAGCCTGAGCCCTTCCCGGACTGCATTAACACAGACGCTATCAAGGCGATACAGACGATTACGTCTAATACCATTAAGACAGTTGCAATCACAAAGCTTACCTCCTCTTTTACTTAGTACCTAACTATTCTATCATAATGTTATACAGCTTACAACGGTAAAATATAAAAAATTGTACAAAATTTAGTAAAAAGCAGGGCAAATACGCGTCCGGTATCTGCCCTGCTTCAAAATAACCGTTACTCCGATTATTTATTAATGTTGTAAAATACAGCTTTGCCTTTATACTTGGCAGCGCCGCCGAGGTCTTCCTCGATACGGAGCAGCTGGTTGTATTTGGCCACGCGGTCAGTACGTGCCGGAGCACCTGTTTTGATCTGTCCGGCATTGACAGCAACGGCAATATCTGCCAATGTAGTATCTTCGGTTTCACCGCTGCGATGCGAAATAATACAGGTATAGCCTGCCCGTTTAGCAGTTTCAATAGCATTGAAGGTCTCTGTCAAAGTACCGATCTGATTGACTTTGATCAAAATAGCGTTAGCAGTATCATTTTTGATACCTTCAAGCAAACGTTCTTCATTGGTAACAAACAGATCGTCGCCAACCAGCTGAACTTTAGTGCCTAATTTCTTCGTAAGCGCTTTCCAGCCCTTCCAGTCGTCTTCCGCCAAACCGTCTTCGATTGAAACGATCGGGTATTTTTCGCACAAAGCAGCCAGATAATCTACCATTTGGTTGGAGGTTTTTACCAAACCTTCGCCTTCCATCTGATATTTTCCATCTTTATAAAATTCGCTGGCAGCAACGTCTAAAGCGATCATGATATCTTCGCCCGGTTTATAGCCTGCTTTTTTCACTGCTTCAAGGATGACTTCGATCGCCTCTTCATTGGATTTCAGATTCGGCGCAAAACCACCTTCATCACCCAGGCCTGTTCCCAGTCCTTTAGCGTTCAGCAGGGCCTTTAAACCATGATAGATTTCAGCGTTCATACGCAAAGCCTCGCTGAAGCTTGCAGCGCCGACCGGCATGATCATAAATTCCTGAATATCGACGTTATTATCAGCATGCTGGCCGCCGTTCAGGATATTCATCATCGGTACCGGCAGCTCCTGTGCGGAAACACCGCCCAGATACAGATACAGCGGCACCCCTACAGAAGCAGCGGCAGCCTTGGCTACAGCCATGGAAACGCCTAAAATAGCGTTGGCGCCTAATTTTCCTTTATTTGGTGTCCCGTCCAAACGGATCAGCATCTCGTCGATTTCTACCTGACGGGTTGCTTCCAGGCCGATCAAAGCTTCAGCAATAACGTCGTTGACATTATCGACTGCTTTAGTCACGCCTTTGCCCAGATAGCGGTTTTTATCACCGTCACGCAGCTCTACCGCTTCATGCGCGCCGGTAGACGCTCCTGAAGGAACAGCAGCGCGTCCAACGGAACCGTCTTCCAGGCAAACCTCTACTTCGATAGTCGGATTGCCGCGGGAATCCAAAATTTCTCTTGCATATACTTCAGTAATCATTGCCACTCTAACTTCACCTCATCATTTATTTTTATCTGTTAACAGACTTTTCCCTGTCATCGCAGCAGGCTGCTTGATTTTCAGCAGTTCCAGCAGCGTCGGCGCAATATCAGCCAAAATGCCTTCGTGCAAAGTATGTTTTTCATCACTGACTACCAAAAAAGGAACCTGATTCGTTGTGTGAGCCGTATAAGGCTGCCCTGTCGTTTCGTCAAGCATCTTTTCCAGATTGCCATGATCAGCCGTAATACAGGCTGTTCCATGCAGTGACAATACCTTTTCAACAATACGCCCCACACAGGCATCGACAGTTTCCATTGCCTTGACAGCAGCATTCAGCACGCCTGTATGCCCTACCATATCGGGATTGGCAAAATTCAATATTATCATGTCGTACTTATCTGTATCCAGAAGCTCTGCCAGCTTATCTGTCACAAGCTCGGCGCTCATTTCCGGCTGCAGATCATAGGTAGCCACTTTCGGTGACGGAATCAGAACTCTGTCTTCACCAACATTCGGTTCTTCCTCGCCGCCATTAAAGAAAAAGGTCACATGAGCATATTTTTCCGTTTCGGCGATCCGCAGCTGCTGAAGCTTGTGGTCAGCCAGTACTTTGCCCAGCGTATCTTCCAGCGTTTCCGGAGCAAAGGCAACGGGAGCTTTTATAGTTTCGTCATACTGCGTCATACAAACAAAATTTACCGGACGGGCTGTCTGAGGACGCGCAAAATAAGGAAATTCTTCATCTACAAAGGCTCTGGTCAGCTGCCTTGCCCTGTCGGGACGGAAATTGAAAAAAATCATGCCGTCACCGGCTTTGACGCAGGAATCTGCTTCAGGTGCAGCTATGAACGGAACTACAAATTCATCAGTGACCCCGCCCGCATAAGAAGCACGCACACCGCTGACCGCATCAGTACAAACAGTGCCGTCATGCAAAACCATAGCGTCATAAGCTTTCTGCACACGTTCCCAGCGTTTATCGCGGTCCATAGCGTAATAACGCCCTGCTACTGTAGCGATTTTACCCACGCCGATACGCTTCATCTCCGCGTCAAGTTCTGCCAGATAAACATCGGCAGTCTGCGGTCCAACATCTCGTCCGTCTAAAAAAGCATGTACATAAACCTTGTTCAGTCCCTGCAATTTAGCCATTTCTAATAGAGCAAACAAATGACTGATATGACTGTGCACTCCACCGTCAGAAACAAGACCCAGCAGGTGCAGCGCACTGCCGTTGGCTTTTACGGTCTGCATAGCTTTACTCAAAATAGTGTTTTCAAAAAAGTCACCGTCTTTTATTGCTTTAGTGATCCTTGTCAGCTCCTGATATACAATACGTCCTGCCCCGATATTCAAGTGACCGACTTCGGAATTACCCATCTGCCCGTCTGGCAGGCCTACGGCTGCACCAGAACAGGATAAGCGCGTATGCGGATATTTGTCGAACAAAGCATCCAAATTAGGTGTCTTTGCCAAAGCAGCTGCATTATACTGCCCTGCCGGAGCAATACCCCAGCCATCTAAAATCATCAGCAATAGCGGCTGTTTTGCCATTTTCGTCACCCCTTATATACTGCGTGCGATAGCAGAAAACGCTTGCGCATCCAGGCTCGCCCCACCTACAAGAACTCCGTCGATACCGCTGATTGCAAAATCTGCGGCATTTTTAGCATTAACGCTGCCGCCATATAAAACACGAACCTTACGCGCGATATCTGCAGAAAATAGTTTTTCCAGCTTATTTCTGATCAGCAGGCATACTTCCTGAGCATCTTTAGCAGTTGCAGCCTGACCGCTGCCAATAGCCCACAATGGTTCATAGGCAACAACCAAAACTTCCGCTTCATCAGGAGTAATGCCCTTTAAGGCACTTTTCAGCTGCATGCTGATTTTACGTGAAGTCTTTCCTTCTGCGCGCTCCTGGGCATTTTCACCTACGCATAACATCGGTTTCAAACCATTTCTGTATGCAGCTCGCATCTTTTTAGCAACAGCCACTTCATTATCACCGAACATGGTGCGGCGTTCAGAATGACCGATCAAAACATATTCAGCGCAGATATCAGCAATCATTTTACCGGAAACAGCACCTGTATAAGCGCCTTCATCTTCCCAATGCAGGTCCTGAGCTCCGTAGCCTACATGTTTACCGTCAATGGCTTCAGCAACGCTTTCCAGTGCTGTAAACGGCGGAAAAAAAACTACTTCGTTCAGTGTCCCATTAGTATCACTGACGATATCTTCAGCCAGTTCAACTGCTTCATCCACATTTTTATGCATTTTCCAGTTGCCGGCCACAATTTTACGGCGTACATCATCTAAAGCCGCAACACCTGGCAGGACCTTGCCTTCCAGATATTCCAGCGAAGCGCCTCCGCCAGTGGAGATATGCGTAATTTTTTTAGCCAGCCCCAGCTTTTCAATGGCAGCCACAGAATCACCGCCGCCGACAATGCTCATAGCTCTACTTTTAGCAACAGCCTGAGCGACAGCTTCAGTCCCTTTGCAGAAGGCATCCATTTCAAAAACACCCATGGGCCCGTTCCACACGATCATTTTAGCATCCTGCAACGCATCCTGATACAAAGTGCTGGTCGCAGGGCCAATATCCAAAGCCATATATTTTTGATCCAGCTTAGCTACTTTTTCAACTTTATGGCTGGCATCGGCAGCAAACGTCTCTGCCATTACCAGATCTACCGGCAGCAGCAATTTTACTTTACGTGCTTTGGCCTTAGCCAGCAGTTCTTTTGCTAAAGCGATCTTATCATCTTCAACTAAAGATTTGCCCATTTTATGCCCTTGAGCAGCTAAAAAAGTATTGGCCATACCGCCGCCGATCAGCAGGGTATCGACTTTTTCCAAAAGATTTTCGATCACGCCGATCTTATCGGAAACCTTGGCACCGCCAATGATAGCAACAAAGGGATGCAGTGGATTTTCCACAGCCTGTCCGACAAAGCGAATTTCTTTTTCCAGTAAAAAGCCTGCTGCTGAAGGCAGAAAATGCGTAACCCCTTCCACCGAAGCATGGGCTCTATGAGAAACGCCAAAGCCGTCATTAACATACAGATCTGCTAAAGATGCCAGTTTTTCGGCAAAATCCATATCATTTTTTTCTTCTTCTTTATGGAAGCGCAGGTTTTCCAGCATCAAAATCTTACCGGGTTTAAGCTTCTGTACTGCTTTTTCAGCTTCTTCACCGATGCAGTCACCTGCAAAAGCAACAGGCATATTCAGCAGCTTTGCCAAATGCTTGGCAACAGGCGCCAGACTGTATTTGATATTAACTTGTCCTTTAGGACGGCCTAAATGCGCCATCAAAATGACCGCAGCTTTATGCTCCAGTAAATATTTGATAGTTTCTAACGAAGCACAAATTCTGGTATCATCGGTAATCTTACCGGTTTCGTCCATCGGCACATTATAGTCGACACGTACCAGAACTTTTTGACCGGCAACGTCTAAATCACACAGGTTTTTTTTATCCATTAGAATGATATACTCCTTTAATTACAGGCCTTGTTTAGCAATGTAGGCAGCAAGATCTACCACACGATTGGAATAACCCCATTCGTTATCATACCAGCTGACAACTTTCGCCATTCTTTTGCCGACCATCATCGTAGACAAACCATCAACGATAGAACTCAACGGACAGCCATTGTAATCTCTGGAAACCAAAGGCAGCTCATTATAACCCATAATGCCTTTTAATTCACCCTCAGCTGCTTTTTTCAAAGCGGCATTTATTTCTTCAACAGTAGTATCTTTTTCCAAAACAACAGTCAAATCAGTAATGGAAACATTTGGTGTCGGCACACGCATAGCAAAGCCATTCAATTTGCCTTTGACTTCAGGAAGCACCAGAGAAACTGCTTTCGCAGCTCCGGTAGTAGTAGGAATAATGGACATCGCCGCAGCACGGGCACGACGCAGATCCTTATGCGGTAAATCAAGGATTTTCTGATCATTTGTATAGGAATGGACAGTAGTCATCAAACCGCTTTCAATACCGAAGTTTTCCAAAAGCACTTTGGTAAACGGAGCCAGGCAGTTAGTAGTGCAGGAAGCATTTGAAATGATATGATGCTCCGCAGCGTTGTATTTTTTCTCATTAACACCCATAACGATAGTGATATCCTCGCCTTTAGCAGGTGCGGAAATAATTACTTTTTTAGCGCCGGCAGTCAAGTGCGCTTTTGCTTTTTCACCTTCAGTAAAGCGTCCAGTAGATTCAACTACGATCTCAACTCCCAATTCACCCCAAGGCAGCTTAGCAGGATCTGTTTGAGCGATAACTTTGATTTTTTTACCGTCAACAACGATATTATCACCGTCAACAGAAACTTCATGCGGGAAAGTGCCATGTACAGAGTCATATTTCAAAAGATGAGCCAAAGTTGCAGCATCAGTCAAGTCGTTAACGGCAACTACTTCTACCTCCGGATTAGTAAAAGCAACACGGAAAACCTCGCGGCCGATACGGCCAAAACCATTAATACCAATTTTTGTCATGATAAAAATCCTCCTTTTATGCTTTGAGCAAATTATATGTTTGCACTAATGTGCCTTGTAACCTTAATCATTTTCCAACATTCTCACTATGTCGTGAGCTGCTGCTTCATCAGTTATCAGTATATCCTGACGCGACGCCCTGATTACTGACAAGATAGCTGCTGCTTTAGACCGTCCTCCGGCTACGCCGATAACAGTTCCGATCTTTGGCAGATCCTGCAGCATCAGTCCGGCGTTGTTTGTCATATAGATCTGTCTGCCATCTAAAGCGCAGTACTGCCCGAACGCTTCGCCTACGGCGCCGTCATCCAGCAGTTTTTTTATGAATTCCGGCGGCAGCCTGCGGTGCCGTGCCATTACTGAAGCCTGTCCTACACCATGCACCAGGATATCGGCCTGTTTGATAATATCAACCACAGATTTGACCCCAATATCCTCTGCTAAAATACTATTCAGTATCTCTTCACTGACGCTGTCCGGGACATACAGCTGCCTGTAAGATGCTCCCAGCCGCTGAGCCAGGACTGTGGCTATAGTATTAGCCTGTAATTCAACATTATCACCCAAACCGCCGCGGGCTGGTACTACAACTGTTTTAGGCTCATTGCCGCTTACATTAGCAGCCAGGGCAGCCATAGTTGTACCACCGCTTACGGCAACGATATGTTCTTTGCCGTCATTCAGCAGATTTCCAAGAATCCTCGCCGCAGCACGGCCGATTTCACGTTTGACCACCTCTTCCTGGTCAGAGTCTCCTGGAATGATGACTGCACGCCCAATATCCAGGCGTTCACATAAAAACTGTTCCAAAGAGTTCAGATCCTGCAATTTACGGACATAATCAGCAAGCTCTTTCAGAATATCCGCGCCCTCTTCAGTCACCGACATTCCGGCAGAAGAAAATGCCAGTAAACCACCGTTTTTCAAAAAATCGACCTGTGCCCGCAATACTCTTTCACTCAACCCCAGCCTGGCAGCCAAAGCCCTGCGTCCGATACTCATGGCTCACCTGCCTTAATATCTGGTATCTCTGAACTAAAAGATTTGTAAGCTCGGGAACGATTTTTTTCTGTAAATTAATAATACTGTCCATAGTGATCTCCCAGCGTATTTTGTCCCTCGTGGTCCATTTTTAGTCCCACTAGCTCTAAAAATAAATTTTCAGAAATCTTCATTTAGTCTATTGTAGCACAAGGTATAAAAGAAAAAAAGTGGTGTTGTGTTAAAAACAGCAACAAATCATAATTTATTTATTAAATTTCAAACAAAAA
>OGQO01002021.1_pt1 | contig 16856 bp, 13 predicted proteins | sample 1553241 | NCBI WGS metagenome assembly OGQO01 (sample SAMEA2579933, study PRJEB22360) | human gut metagenome | biome: human gut; feature: human-associated habitat; material: faeces | place: Denmark | collected 2008/2010
ATTTTTTTAACATAAATTTCCCATAAAGTTGGATTTTATGTACTCACGCTCAAAATCGATTCCGTGCTATCTTAAAAAATGTTCATGACACACAAAAGTCATTGCAGAGCCATTCTCACTCCCGAGAGTTGTCCTGCAAAACCGAACGATAACCATTGAAACTAAACTTGCACCCATTTGTGCAAAACGTGTCGGCAATGATACGCTGTCGGTAGTTCATATCACAACAGGGTTCGGACGGTGTTCGGTCACGATTTCAAACTCGTCCAAAGTGTTCACAACGATGTTCTTGTTTGTTCATTCGTCTATGTTTACGATGTGTATTATTCACAACACGTAAAAGTGTAGCGAGTATGGATAAGTCTAGACTGAGTACGGGCAAGTCTTGGCAAAGTACGGTTGAGTCTTGAAATCGGGCGGAATTGTCTAGGAAGATGACCGGTTTAGTCTGTGTACAACACCAATTCAACTGTGTTATGAATAAATGCGCAAGGTCGAGAAAAAGAGGTAAAGCCTATGTAGCAACCAAGTCCGTGAAAGCCAAATCTTCGTCTTTACTTCCTTTTCCGTTCTTGCAAAAAATACTAAAAAAGGAGGTAATGCCATTGAAGAGAAAACAAGTCCAACTAAAAGTAACAACCGTCGGCGAGCCGCATATCTGCAAATTGAGCGAGAGCGAACAAAAAGCGTTCTACGTTTCTATGCTCATGCGGATTTTGGATAAACGCCGTCAGCAATTGGAAGAGCAATCTTCCGTCAATGCGCAAAAGGATAATGCCGTTCCCCGAGTGTAAAGTCTATTCGGACGGGAGCCACTTTATCGCAATACCGCATACGACAAGACCTAAACGAAAAGCAAAATCGCTTGAAGACATAAGCGGAGGTAATACGGAAAATGTAGAAGAAAAATCAGTTTGCAATGAACAACCCAAAAGCCCAAAAACGTTGTTTGAAGAAGCATACAAAGAGAGCGCGAAACTACCAAAAAAGCAGCGCAAAAAATTTATACAAAATCAATTAGAACCGTATTTCGAAAATCCTCAATCCGCACAAGATTTTGTGGATGTCAATATAGAGCGAAAAAGGACAAATTCCATAGCCAGAAAAGTAAGGCTTATGCGCAAAGTGAACCTGCAAGATTGGAACTATTTTTGCACTTTCACATACGATTCGGCTTTGCATACGGAAGAAACTTTTCGCAAGAAATTAAGCAACTGTTTCAAGCATTTATCATCTCGTAAAGGTTGGAAGTATATAGGCGTTTGGGAGCGTTCGCCGACAAAACAACGCTTGCACTTTCACGGCATATTTTACATACCTGAAAACGGTATGATCGGCAAGCTCGAAGAAGTAAGAGATTTCAGCACAAAGAACAGAAAAATGCAGTTTAGTTATATAAACTCGCACTTTAAGTCTTTGTTCGGCAGAAACGACTTCAAACCGCTTGACACGAAACAAGACGTATATTTGTCCGTCGGATACATCGTAAAATACCTTGAAAAATCCGGCGAGAAGATAGTATATTCGCGTGAATTACCGACGTATTTCAAGTCCGATATTATGGATGACGACGTTGCGTTCAGGATAGGCATCGAAGACAGAAAACTACTTCTATTCGACAATTTCACTTGCGTTGCGGACGGTGAAATTATAGGCGAAGTGAGTCCGCAAACAATAAGTCAAATGCCAAAGGCAAACTGACGATTTTATCGTCTTTCGCGATGGGAGCGTAAACGAAAACTGCGGTTTGTCAAGGGTAAATTGTATGCTTTTCAGCACCCTTGACAAACCTATAAAACCACTATGTTTTAGACACTATCGTTTCCGTTTATTTTCGTTCCCGTCGCAAGACGAAATAACCACAAAAAAGGAGATTATAAAAACACAATGAAAACAGCAGCAATATACGCTAGATACTCTAGCAACAGCCAAACGGAGCAATCCATCGAAGGTCAGCTTGACGTATGCAACAAATATGCCAAAGACAATGATTTGCAAGTGGTTGCCACCTATATAGACAGAGCCATGACAGGCACGAACGATAATCGCCCGGATTTCCAAAGGATGTTGAAAGACAGCGAAAAATCAAGTTGGGATGCGGTGCTCGTGTATGCTTTGGACAGATTCGGTCGCAACGCAGTTGAAATTGCAGTCAACAAACAAAAACTCAAAAAGACGGGCAAAATTCTCGTATCCGCAACACAACGTACGTCGGACAACTTGGACGGCACAAAGAACTTGGACGGTATTATCCTTGAAAACGTGTATATAGGCATCGCCGAATACTATTCCGCCGAGTTATCTCAAAAGGTTCTTCGCGGTCTAAACGAAAACCGCAAGAAAGGATTGTTTTGCGGCGGAGGCGTTCCGTATGGATATCGTGTTGAAAACAAGCGCGTTTACGTAGACGAAGATGCCGCCGAAATCGTGAGATACATATACGAAAGATACTCAATCGGAGTAACCGTGCCTCAAATCCTTAAAGAATTGAACGCTCGCAACGTTTTATTCAAAGGCAGAGCGTTTAACAGCGGACACATTTACAAAATATTGAGCAACGAACGGTACTCGGGAAAATATACTGTACATGGCGAAACATATACGAACACATTTCCTAAAATAGTATCGGATGAGATATTTGACAGAGTTGCGCAAACAGCAAAGAAAAATCTGCGCTGCAAGCGAAGCGTTGAAGTCGTGTATCTATTAAAGAACAAAATAAAGTGCGGATACTGCGGAATGCCGGTTACGGCAGAAACGGGGACTTCCCGGCATGGCAAAACGATACACTATTACAAGTGTTCGGGACGAAAGCGAAATATAACCGACTGCGATTTGATGATAGTGCGCAAGGAAACGCTTGAAAAAATCGTGATGGATGCCATAATAAATGCCCTTTCAAAGCCAAATGCAATAAGCAAAATCGTAGACCATATTTATCAAGTGCAAGAGCAGATGTTGAACGAGCAAAAAGAATTGAAATTATTACAAAGCGAAAAGCAAAAAATAGACCTTGCAATAGACAATATAATGTCTGCAATAGAGAGAGGCGTTATGTCAAACAATGCCATTAGGCGACTAAACGAACTTGAAGAACAACAACTTGAATACGAAAAGAAAATAGCGATAGAAAAAAGCAAAACGGTAGACCTTATTCCAAAAGCCGAGATTGCAAATTATTACAAATCCGCATTGAAACTTGAACCGCTATTATTGATAAACTATTTAATTGAAGAAATAATACTATATAACGACAGAATCGAGATACAATTTACAAGCCCGATAACAAAGAGTCCTGACGATTGTCAGGGCTTTTTATTATACTCAAATTCAACGACTATTTCTTGTTACGACAAAATTACAGGCATATTTGTCAACGAGCCTTTTTATTGCATCGTAAAACTTTAATCCCCCCCCAAAAAAGCATAAAAAAAGAATACAAGTTGAGGGGGTTCAACTTGTATTCTGACTGGTGGGAAGTGGCTGAAAATGCTCGAACTCACTATATATGAAGAAGCGGATTTTTCCGCCTGTTCTATTTGGTTTTCTGTTTGTAAGGTCGTTTCCTTCGTCCTTTTCAGGTGCTCGGGATTATCTGTAAACGAGTACGTAATGACAATCTCGTCTTCATAGAGTATAACTTCCCGAACAAAGGCATTTACAATTAGTTTTCGCACTTTTATGTCGTCCGTATTCTCGAATACGAATTTACTTAAATACATCTCTATTTGCTCGACGGTTAAGTATGTATAACTGCGGGCTTTTTCTTTTGCAATTTCAAATTCAAGACTTGTCAGTTGTTTTTCAAGTTCCGTCAAGCGAATTTTTGTTGCTTCGGTAATAATACCTTGCTCGATTGCCTTAATTATGTTGTTTTGTGCTTTTAGAGCCTCTTTTTGTTTGCGTTCCAGTAATTTCAACGCTGTGTTATCCGCCGTTTCGGCTTTATGAACGTTATAAATATTTTCGGCTATTTTATGTATCGCCGACACACTTTTCAGCATTTCGGATGTTGTATGAATAACCATGTCTTCTAAAAATTGCTTTTGTATAGGTTTTGTGTTGCACTTCATTTTTCTGCGCTGTTTTGATTTACAGGAATAGTAATAGTGAATTGCTCCAGTTTTACTTGTTCCGCTTATGCCTATCATACGGTGTTTGCAGTCACCACAAATAAGTTTTCCCGAAAGAATAAAATCGAAAATCTCTTTTTTACGACTCGGAGCAATCTTGTTTTCATCGTTTATCGCGCTTACCGCTTGCCAAAGTTCATCCGATATGATTCTCGGGAAGATTTTATCATATACAACGCCTTGGTGTTCGACAATTCCCGTATAACGGATGTCGTGAAATAAACTGTATAAATACTTTTCTCCTATGGGCATACCGTTTTTACGACGGTAGCCTTTTTCTTTGAAAATCTCTACAATAGCGTTTGCTTTATATCCTTGTGCGTACTTGGTGAAGGCTTCAAGTATAATTCCGCTTTCATATTCGTTTATGATACACTTTTTGTCAACGACGTCATATCCGAACACGGGTTTACCGCCGGTTGTCTGACCTTTCATCCAACTTTCTTTTAATCCGCGATTTATCTTTTGAGAAAGTTCCGCGCTGTAGTACTGATTCATACCTTCAAGCAAACTTTCAAGTATAATGCCTTCGGGACTATCGGGAATATTCTCCATAGCGGACACAAGTTTTACGCCGTTTTCTTTCAAAGTATGCTTATGTATTGTCATTTCGTATTTATCTCTTGAAAACCTGTCTAATTTGTAAACAAGGACCACTTCCCATTGCCGTTTTGCGCTGTCTTTTAACATACGTTGAAAATCGGGACGCATATCGTTCGTTCCCGTCATAGCTCTGTCGATATAGGTATCGACTATGAGCATATCATTATTTTGAGCATACTCTCGACATACACGAAGTTGTCCTTCAATAGATTGTTCGGTTTGGCTATCGCTGGAATAACGGGCATAAATAATTGCTTTTTTCATTTTGGTTATTAACTCCTTTTATTTTTTTTGTCTTTCGACGGAAACCGAACAATCCGATTTTGGCGAACACGGCAAGGAAACAGTAAAAAATATAGGGAAATTTTTTGTGTCTTTATAGTCCTCACTATATTTTTTACCCTTGCGGTGGCTCGATTTGTGTTTGCATACATAAAAGTTTTCAGACCGAAATCGGATAGGCTTTCCGCGAGAAAGAAAAAAACGTCTTGTTTCTTTCTTGTCCACAAGACTACAAGCCAAAGTCGCAAGTTTTTTGCGAGTTCGACCGAAAATTTCCGAAAAAATGAAAAAATTTACTCAAAGTCGCAAGAAAGTTGCGAGTTTGACCGCTATCCTTTGGGCAAAAAGGAGAAACGGCTATGAAAAAGCAATACAAGATAACAACAATCGGCACACCGAACATTGAAAAAATGTCCACGGCAGAACAAAAATCGTTTTACAGCACCCTGCTATCTTTGATGACGGAATACTTCCGCAATAACGCCGAAGCAAAAAGCACAAACGCTCCCGACTGTTCCGAAAATGCAAACGGCATAAACTCGGGGTAAAATGAAAGTTCACGCACGGCGGGGAAAAAGGCGAAAGATCGCCAAGCGGGTTAGCGGCGACTTCGCCTTCCGCCCGTGCTTTCATTGTCCGATTTAGGTTTGTTTGTTTGGACAGAGGCGTGGCTTGTCTTCGGCGAGGCGCAGCCGAGCCGACTTGTATCAAGACAAGCCACGCCTAATTGCCAACGTCGCAAAAACCTTGCGAGTTTGAAGTTTTAGAAAATCAATTAAAAATCATAGGAGAATCAAAAAATGAAATACATAGAATGGCTGAACATTTGGCTAAACAATTACATAAAACCAAGCGCAAAAGAACGCACTTATATCCGCTATGAACAACTTATACGCACACACATTGCTAAAAAAATCGGTGGTAACGACGTAAACGACCTTACGCCTATCGTTTTGCAATCGTTTGTGACTGAACTTTTATCGAGCGGAAACGATAAAACCGGCAAGGGTTTGTCCGCAAATACGGTAAACGCAATCATATCGGTATTGCAAAATTCATTACGCACGGCGCATTTGCTTGGATATGCCAAAGATTACACGGCAAATATAATTAAACGCCCGAAACTAAAAGAGCGAAAAATCGAGTGTTTTACGCTTGCCGAGCAAAAGAAAATAGAATCGGCTGTATTTGATAGCAAAAAGACAAAAATGTTCGGCATTGTTTTGTGTCTTTATACGGGCTTACGCATAGGCGAATTGATTGCTCTGCAATGGAAAGATATAGACCTGCAAAAAGGCTTGCTGACCGTTTCTCGCTCCTGCCACGATACAAGCGGCGGAATAGTGTTTGACGAGCCGAAAACCGCCACTTCACGTAGGGTGATACCACTCCCAAAACAACTTTTGCCTAAACTAAAAAGCATAAAGAAAAACAGCGATTCGGACTTCGTGGTGTCTGTGGGAGGCAACGCCGTTTCGGTGCGTTCCTACCAACGAAGTTTTGAATTACTGCTTAAAAAACAGAATATTGTTCACCGCGGTTTTCATTCGCTACGTCATACGTTTGCAACTCGCGCCTTAGAGTGCGGAATGGACGTAAAAACGCTGTCCGAAATACTCGGTCACAAGAACCCGACAGTTACTTTGAATCGCTATGCCCATTCGCTATTAGAGCATAAAGCCGCTATGATGAACCGCCTTGGAAAACTGCTGTGAAATGTACATAAATTATAGTAATTGATGTACTTATTATAACTAAAACCACGATAAAAGTCAATATCTCAAGCCCGCTCACGGAGATAATTACGCAATCTTTGACATAACAATTATTTTTTATGAACATCGCTTAGAGATTTGTTCACCGAATACTATATTCGGTGAACATTTCAAACAGCGAAATGTACATAAATTAAGCCGCCGATATGAGTAATGTCGGAGGTTATATGAATTTATTATCGTTGTTTTCGGGTTGTGGTGGAATGGATATCGGATTTGAAGGTGACTTTATTTGCTTAAAAAAGTCAATCAATACGCAAATTCATCCCGATTGGATAGATTCTGAAAACGGGAATTGGGTAAAAGTCAAAAAAACTATTTTTAACACTGTATTCGCCAACGACATCAGAGAAGATGCAAAGGCGGCGTGGGTTGCGTATTTCGGCAAAAAAAAGAGCGCTGCAAACGAAGTTTATCACGTTGACAGTATCGTTGATTTGGTTAAACGTGCTAAAAGCGGCGAAAAAGTATTCCCCAGTAATATAGACATAGTTACAGGTGGTTTTCCTTGTCAAGACTTTTCTATCGCAGGTAAAAGACTTGGTTTTAACTCTCAGAAAAGTCATTTAGGAACAGCCTTATCCAATGATGAACCCTCAGTAGAAAGTCGCGGTCAATTATATATGTGGATGAGAGATGTCGTCACATTGACAAAACCCGCTTTGTTTATTGCAGAGAATGTAAAAGGACTTACCAATCTGAACGATGTTAAAGAAGTAATCGAACACGATTTCTCAACTGCTTGTAACGGCGGGTATTTAGTTGTGCCTGCTCGTGTTTTATACGCTCCCGATTTTGGCGTTCCACAATCGAGAGAAAGGGTTATTTTCTTCGGTTTTAAGAAAAACTTGCTAAGAGCAAAAGCACTAAAAGCATTAACTGCCGTGAATATTTCCGAAGAATACAATCCGTATCCGCTACCCACTCACGGAAGCAATTTATTGCCATACGTTACTTGTGCCGATGCATTGATTGATTTACAAGAACCTGAAAAATCAAGTGATTTGTCACAACAAAAATATTCAAAAGGTAAATATATGGGGCGACATTGTCAGGGACAAACCGAGATTAAACTCAATTCCGTCGGACCTACGATTAGATCGGAACATCACGGCAATATCGAGTTTAGAAGACTGTCAGCCGAACACGGTGGTACTCATATTGAAGAATTGAATAGCGGACTACAAGAACGCCGTTTAACAATAAGGGAATGTGCAAGGATACAAACGTTCCCCGACGATTATCAGTTTATTCTTAAAGAGACTGTAGATAACGTGGCGGTATCTGCAAGCGATGCTTATAAGATTATTGGCAATGCCGTGCCCTGCGTTTTGGCATACAACATAGCGAAAAATATCGAAGAAAAATGGCACTTGTATTTTAAGGAGAAGTAACAATGATTATATCTGATAATTCTAAATCGGAAAAAATTAGATTTCAATCGTTAATTTCTCGAATGGACAAACTATTGAACGACGATGCCGCCGCTCACGAAGATTATTATGTTAATCGTGGCGGCAAACTGTTGGAACAGGATGTTTTCGGTGCGATTCAAGAATGTGCCAAAGGAACGGAATTTCAAGGAACGATTGAATTAGTATCGGGGGCAAGTTTTCCAGATATAGTCGCTAACAACTATTTCGGTATTGAAGTTAAAAGCACGGAAAAAGACCATTGGACATCTATCGGAAGTAGCATATTAGAATCTACACGAAGTCACGACGTTGAAAAAATTTATCTTACGTTCGGAAAACTCGGGAAACCCGTGCAGTTTATATCTCGTCCATACGAAGAATGTTTATCGGGCATTGCGGTTACACATTATCCGAGATACCAAATTGATATGAAGTTACATCCGGGAGAAACGATTTTTGATAAAATGGGCGTTTCTTATGATGACTTGCGTTCAATGGACAATCCCGTTGCCCCTGTTTCAAAGTATTACAAAAGCAAACTAAAGCCGGGCGAAAGCCTTTGGTGGGCTAATGACGATGCCGAATCCGTCGCACCGCCTACGGTTAAACTGTGGACTGCTCTTTCGCAAGAAGTAAAAGAACATTGTGCAATTCAGGGATATGTCCTGTTTCCTGAAATTCTTAGCAATAGTAGCACGAAGTATAACAGATACGCTTTATGGCTTGCTACGCAAAAAGGCATTGTAAATACAAATATCCGTGATAGTTTTTCTGCGGGTGGTCAAATTCCTATGCCATTAAGTAGCGGAGTATTCGTAAAAATGCCCGCCGCTTTCGGCAGAATAAAAAAATACCGCTATGAAATCATAAAAACAATTGATAGTATCGACGATGATATTTTGAAAAACTATTGGGGTGTAAAATCTATTGCGCCGAGCAAACTACATCAATGGATTCAACTTGTTGCAACTTCCGCCGACACTACTGTTGGATACGGCGTAGCATATGATGTGTTACATAAAATTTTTGATGTTAGATAATCGTAATAAGATATAGAAATTTTATTCCCTTTACAATTGAAAAATACTGTAAATTATGATATAATATTCAAGAAGAAGGGGGTAAATATGTTTATAAAGAAATTGCGAATCGAAAACTTCAAGACTTTTGGAACAGCACGAGAATTTGAATTAAAACAATCTACCATTATTGTGGGAAATAATGGGGTTGGTAAAACCACAATAATAGAAGCGCTGAATTTGGCTTTGACTGGCAATTATCGTGGGAAAAGTGTAGTCAAAAACCTTACACAAGATTTATTTAATAAAGATTCTGTTAAAAAATATTTGGATAGTTTAAAAACAGAACAAAAGCAAGAACTTCCTAAGATTTTAATAAGCATATTCTTTGATACTTGTCCTGAAATGAATGGGGATGGGACTCCTGACGGCAGTGCTGCTGATGGGTTCACTTTTTCCATTGAATTTGATGAAAAATTTAAAGAATGCTATCAACGAATGATTGATGATGATGAAATTGAAAGTTTACCTATTGAATTTTATCAAGTAAAATGGACAACATTTAGCCGAGCATCATATTATTCGTCAAAATTCATTGGATATAAAGGGTTACTTATCAACTCCGATAATTTCTCATCGAACAATATATATACATCTCAAATTATAAAATCATATTTCGATGATGATGCGGCTGTAAGAATGTCTCAAGCGCAAAGGCGGATGTTCGACGGTTTTCTACAAGACTCTACCGTACAAGATATAAATACAAAAATTTCAGAAAGCGATGAATTAAAGGAAAGGAATGTTTCTCTTGGAATTACAAGTGTTTCAAAAACATCTTGGGAAAGTTTGATTTCTGCTCAAATCGATAATATACCATTTGATAATGTCGGGAAAGGAGAACAATGCATTGTTAAAACCTATTTGTCTTTTTCCGAGAACAGTTTAAAGAATAAAGCCATTATTATGATTGAAGAGCCCGAATGTCACCTTTCATTCGGAAATTTAAACAAATTATTATCCTTTATTAAAACGAAATTAAATGATTATCAAGTAATAATTACTACTCATAGCAGTTTTGTTTTAAACAAGTTGGGAATTAACAATTTGTTGCTTTTGAGTCAAAGTAGCAATTGTTCATTTGATGATTTTTGTCCACAAACTGTTGCTTTTTTCGAAAAACGGTCAGGATATGACACCTTAAGGTTTTTGTTGAGCGACAAGGCAATTTTGGTCGAAGGCGACTCGGATGATTTGATAATCCAGAGAGCGTATTTAGATAAATACCAAAAACTTCCCATAGAAGACGGTGTTGATATTATTACAGTCGGATTATCCTTTCTAAGATTTTTGGAAATAGCGAAAAATCTAAAAATAAATACATATGTCGTGACAGATAACGACGGAGATATTACAGCATTAAAAACAAAATATCAGGATTACGACAACATCGATCACATAAAAATATGTTATTCCGAAGATGTCGTTTCTCACAAAGACGTTGGCATAGATAAAGAGCAAGTACCAAATTTAAACACGTTAGAGCCAGAATTGTTGCGCGCAAATTCGAGAGACCTCATTAACGAAGTCTTAGAAAAATCTTTTGATACAGATGAAAAATTATTGCACTATATGATTCATAATAAAACAGAAGTCGCATATGGAATTTTTATGTCAGCGACAAAAATTAAATACCCTGCCTATATAATGTCGGCAATTGAGAAATAAAATGAAAAACAAATTTATTGTCGCTTGTGCGGGAAGCGGGAAAACCACAACAATTATCAATTCCGTATTATCATCAAAATCTACTAAAAAGATTTTAATTACAACTTTTACGGATGAAAATTGCGAAGAAATAAAAAGGAAGTTTATTTCTGAAAAAGGCTACATTCCTTCAAATGTGGATGTACTGCCTTGGTTTACTTTTGAAATAAGACACCTAATAAAGCCATATTTACATTCCGTTATTGGAGATAACGTAAATGGCGTACATTTTGTAACAAGCCGATCGGCTCCTTATATTCCCCAAACAGAAAAACAGCATTATGTCGATACGGATAATAAGGTTTATTCGGATAAAATAGCATTATTAGCCTACAAAACAATATGTGAAGAACAAAACGTGTTAAAAAGGTTAGCTGCAATTTATGAGGAAATATATATTGATGAATTTCAAGACTTCGCAGGCTATGATTTAGAAATCGTAAAACACTTAATGGGAAATGGCTTCAAATTGTTGATCGTTGGTGATCCACGGCAAAAGACATACCTGACACATTTTTCAGTGAAAAACAAACAATATAATGACGATAAAGAGTCTTATATAACAAAAGAGTGTGCTTCGTTATGCGATATTGATTACACTACACTTAACTGTTCGTTTAGATGTCCAGAAAGCATTATTTCATATGCGTCGACAATTTTTAAGGAATATCCAGTGTCCCATTCTAATGTTGCTCAAAACGACACCGATGGTATTTATCTTGTAGAAAAAACAAAAATAAAAGATTTTCTTGGAAATGAGAATGCGGTCGTACAGTTAAGATACGATTCTAAATCAAAAGTATATCCGTTAAAAAAGGTCTTAACATATGGTAAAGCAAAAGGTGCAACATATGAAAATGTTCTGATTTATCCAACTGCCAATATTAAAAGTGCTTTATTAAATGATGATTTTTCAAATATTACATCAAGAATTACTTTGAGCAAACTTTATGTTGCTTTAACACGAGCAAAACATAAGGTTGGTATTGTTGTCGCAGATAGTGATATTAATAAGAACAAAAACAGTAATCTACGAATTTGGAGGTATTAAATCAGATAGTATTAATAAACTGAAATGTCGCTTGGAATTTTTCCCATATGGACACCCACTTGTTCAAGACAATCACACGCCTAATCGCCATTGTCGCAAAAACCTTGCGAGTTAGAAGGTAAAAATTTAAGCATAAAAACAGCATAAAAATAGACGGATAAATTTTGATAGTTTTATCCGTCTAAAAATTCATATTAAAGGTTGTTTGTAGCAAGTGCATATTTCCTTTGCAGACTCATTCTTCTACGCCAAATCGTCGTGCGATTTACATTCAAAAGACGTGTTACTTCAAGATAAGTAAGCCCTGCCATATAGGCGCATAACGTTTCGTATTCCGCGGCAGTCAGTTTCATCTTCGCTATAAGCCCGTCAACGGCTGTATAATCGTTTTTCTGTTCATCGTCGAGGGTTTTTACAGGCTCGCTCGTAATTCGCTCGTCAAGGCTTATTGTGTTGGATATATGGCGTGTGTATTGCTTTTGCAAATAATTGTCGGCGCAACGATAACAAGCACTTTTAATAGTTACAACCTTTCCGTATTTAGTAGTATAGTTGTCGCCAAGTTTCTCGCCTATATGTTGACATAAAAATAACATCGCCTCTTGAGCAATGTCGTATGCGTTTGAAAACGGCGAATAATCTTCTTTTGAGCGGTTCATATCTCGCAATAGTCCTTTGTATAGATAATGCAAATCCTTGCCCGAACGGATAATAACTGTTTTAATACAGGTCAAGGCGACAATTTCGCCAATTTCCTGTATGTTTTCTGTCGAGATAACCATATCGTTATCCAAAATGCCTTTGTTTACTTCTTTCATTGTATTTTACCTCCGATTTACTTTGCCTTTCGGCAAAAACGGAAGTAGCACCGGGAAAAGTCGCAATAACAATGTTAGTTAAAGCCACAATGACGGAAGTCAACGACCAGCAAAAAATTTTACGTTATAATCGGCATTTTCAAAGTTTTCGGTAAAAATTTTTGCCGTTGACTTTCGCTTTTCACTGTGCTACAAACGCAGACGAAAGGCGATAAATCGGAAGTTAACTCCTATACCTATTTAAAACTTGAAACCACATTAAAAGTGTGATATAATAAATTTGCTTTAAGCGAAAAACCATTTTTAGGAAGAAATATATGCTGTTTGATGAAAAAGAATTAAATATCTTCGACAATAATGAATCAAAAAATTATTTTAAAGAAATTTTACAATGCTATTACAGTCAAAATTATAGAGCAACGATTGTTATGTTATACTCATTTGTTATTTATGACCTTTTTACAAAGTTACAAACTATGGCAAATGAAGGAAATAAAAAAGCCGAAAGCAAATTAGAAGAAATAAATTTGATGATTGCGGATGACCAAAAGTATTCGTCGGTTGAAAACGTAATTATTGACTTCTATAAGGAAAATTGCCCATTGTATTTTAAGCGTTTTGTAGAAGATATTGAGTACTTAAAGAATTGTCGCAACAAATGTGCTCATTTGAAAGTTGATGATAGTTCTCTTTATGTTCCAAGTGATTATCATGCTCGGATGTTAATCTGTTCAATGTATGACAATATTTTATCTGTAAAAGCACCGTTCATAACAGACCTATTTTCTTTTGTCGAAAATGATATTGAAAAATACACATCACAATTATTTTATGTCCCCAATAACGGTTTGGATCAATCAATTATAAATGATTTAACAGTTAAGTATTATAAACGGTTAACATACGATTCGTTAAAAAAATCATATAAAACTTTTATGCGGTTACTTTTAGTATCTGATGATTCAAATGCGGAAAAAAATATTTTAGGTCTGTACGCATTTAGTTATTCTTTAACCGATTATATTATAAAAAATGGCTATGTGAGATTGTTCTCCGAAGCAGATGTTCAAGCAGTTTTTGGCAAAATAACTATAGATTCAATTAAGTTGAACACATCTAGAATAGATGCTCTAGTTTCCTTAATGATAAAGTTTAGCACTGTGCTTGAATCAGTTTCCACAAATGCTAAACAAGTATTCGATTATATAAGTGAATTAACATTATCTAATCCATTACATTTTCATCTATATAGGACATTTTTTCCTCGATCTGGCGAAGATGCTTTAGCCTATTTTAATAAAACCGACAAATTAAAACAGGCAAGATACGCAAATACCATATATGACGTAATTAAAGATTGTGATGGATTTGATATAAATAAATATATGCTTGAAATGGTTCAACGAATTCCTAATTACATGGGATATGATGATGCCGATTTGTTTATGAATTATTTTATTACTAATTTGCGCAAATTAGATTCAGACACGATAAAAGAAGTTATGAAAATATATGGTAGAAATTCACAATGCACAAATAGAGGTAGACATTCAGTAGACATCAGCACTGTTGAAAAATATCTATCGGAATTAGAGACATAACTTAACAATGATTACAGTAAAATAGCAGATATCGAACACTCAATACCTGCTAAAAGATAATTATTCGATTATATATTATGATTAAAACTTAAATCTAACGCCGAAAAAGTCTCTTGAAAAGAAAAAAGCGAACTCCGTTTTTATATCAGAGTTCGTTTTTTTCAGCTGTGGTGGAGATAAGGGGATTCGAACCCCTGGCCTTCGCATTGCGAACGCGACGCTCTACCAACTGAGCCATATCCCCGATTCGCAAATTCATTTGCTTTGCTATTATATCACATTATCTGCTTTTGGCAATAATTTTTTGGCAATTTGTTCCGCAGATTTTTTTACCACCACTTTATCCGCCTCTTTTCACATCTTAATCGGCTGCGGTGTAAAATACGATATGTGTTTTGAAAACAAAATATCCGCAACACGAAACGAATATTAGACAATCGATTTGCTCTTAAATCGTATGAAAAAAGGCGAAATAGCCGTGCTATCCGCCTTAAATTTTATTGACGCTTATTTTTATCAAACACGATATATATTTTAGGTTTTGTCTATCTATCCTCTCTGAAATAGGAAACGCCAAGTGCCGCCGGCGGTTGAGTTTCACGCTTGTTGATCATGCTGGTAACAATCAGAACGACGATTGTAACAATGTACGGAAGAATTTTGATAAACTCTTTCATTGCCGTTGTTGACACCGAAAAGAAGTTCGGCACAAAATACAGCAGACTGAACAATATTGAACCGAGAATACCCCAGCTGGGCTTCCATACTGAGAAAATGACAAGCGCAACTGCGAGCCAACCGTATGCCTCCACGGTGACGGCAATGTTGCCGATGCTTCCACCGTTGTAATCCATGATGTAGAAAAGTCCGCCGAGTCCGGAAACGGCACAACCGATGATTGTAGAGATGTATCTGTATTTAGTTACGTTGATTCCTGCCGCATCGGCAGTTGCGGGATTTTCTCCGACAGCGCGCAGCGTCAAACCGACTCTCGTTTTTTTGAACACGATAGTAACGATTATCGCAATAATCAACGCAAGATATACCAACGTGCCATATGAGAAGAACAATTGAGTGAACCAATTGTCGTTTGCGCACGGAAAGGATTTGATAAAATACTTCCACGCCTCGCCGAATCCCGTATTGTCCATGTTGCCAAGCACAAATTTATTCAATCCGACGCCAAACGTTGTAATCGTCAATCCTACTACGTTTTGGTTACATCTGAGCGTTACGGTAAAAAAGCTGAACAGTAATCCTGCAAGTCCGCTGAACAGCAATGTTGTCAAAATAGGAATAAAGACAGCCAAAAAGCCGTTCATTTGGCTTAAATCGGACAAGGATTTTATGTACCACAATTCCCCAAGACTTCCGCCGATTGCACCTATACACATTATACCCGGAGTGCCAAGATTGAGGTGTCCGCTTTTTTGTGTTATTGTTTCGCCCGTCGATCCGTAAAGGAACACGGTGCTGAATCTAATCGATTCTCTCAAGAAGGTCAGAAACATCAGTCGTTTACCTCCCCATTCTTATTTACGACGCTATCGTCGATGTTTTTTGTATCGTTTTGGTCTTTTTCAATGTATTCGCTCTCGATTTGCAAATTTTGATTATTTTCTTGCTCTGAAGCATTTGTCGCATTTTCAACGGAATCCGCACTTTCTTCACATGCCTTTTTATTTTTCAACTTTTCGGCAAAAGCAGGATTGAGTTTGATATTGTAATTGACAAAGAACTCGCTGGCAATAACGACAAAGAAGAATACCGAAGTGATAATTTCGGGGAATGCCGTTCCGAAGCCGAAGTTTGAACCCGCATATTCTGCACCTATATTGAAAAATTGCACAAGCAAGGACGTAAACACCATTGCCACTGGATTTAATCCGGTAAGCCATGCAACAAGAATTGCCGTAAATCCCATACCGCCTGCGCTTGTTGTCGAAATCGTATGCGATGTTCCGGCAACAAGCAACCAACCTGCAATGCCGGACAAAGCACCCGAAAGAAGCATCGTTCTGATGATGACCTTGGGGACGCTTATGCCGATATATTTTGCCGTGTTCTGGCTCTCGCCAACGACGGACAATTCATAGCCGTGTTTGCTGAATTTTAGATATATCGAAACAACAATCGTGATTATCGCAACGATAATAATGTTCAAAATATAGTTATAACCGCCGATTTTTGGGAATCTTCCATATTTAAGCACGCCTAAAACTTGCGAACCGCTCGTAACCCACACTGCAATGCAAATGGATATAAGCCCTGTGGCAATATAGTTCATCATCAACGTAAAGAGCGTTTCGTTGGTGTTCCATTTTGCTTTGAACAACGCGGGAATGACCGCCCACACCGCACCGCCAAGAATCGCCATTATCAGCATAAGAAT
>OGQO01002034.1_pt1 | contig 16789 bp, 16 predicted proteins | sample 1553241 | NCBI WGS metagenome assembly OGQO01 (sample SAMEA2579933, study PRJEB22360) | human gut metagenome | biome: human gut; feature: human-associated habitat; material: faeces | place: Denmark | collected 2008/2010
AGTTTCTTCGAAACTCCATTATGCGCAGAAATCATGCGCAAGTATTATGACATAATAAGCAATATGTGAGCTGACAGCAGTATTGGAAGTGCGAAGCTTGAGTGAGAAATATGGGAATACGAGCCTTGGCGCTGTGTGCAGAGATGTGCGCAGTGTCTTTTTTGCTTTGTTATGTTCTTGAGGTTAGTCTTGTCTACTATTGATAAAAAATGTCTGATAATATTGACTTTTTTCGTACAAATGCTACAATAAAGGGTGAGTTTTGGCATGATAAGATGTGGAAAAATGCCAAGGTAAATCAACAGAAAGGAGAAACGGAATGAGTATAGCAACATTTCGTGGGGGTGTACACCCTTACGAGGGAAAAGATTTATCCAAGGACTTACCGATCAAGACTGTACAGCCTAAGAAAGAACTGGTATTTCCGATGGGCCAGCACATTGGCGCACCGGCAACGCCAATTGTCGCAAAAGGCGATAAAGTTTTAGTTGGTCAGAAGATTGGAGAGGCAAGCGGATTCATTTCTGCGAATATCTGCAGTTCTGTTTCGGGAACGGTAAAGGCAGTGGAGCCAAGAATGCTCCTCAATGGTTCTCAGGCAACTTGTGTTGTCATCGAAAATGATGGAGAATATGCAGCAATTGATGGATTGGGAGAGGATCGTGATTACACGAAACTTTCTGCTGATGAGATCCGCGACATTGTGAAGGAAGCTGGTGTAGTCGGCATGGGCGGTGCCGGATTCCCAACCAATGTAAAGTTAGCGCCGAAAGAGCCGGATAAAATTGATTATATTCTGGTCAATGGTGCGGAGTGTGAGCCGTATCTGACTTCGGACTACAGACAGATGTTAGAAAGATCGGAAGAGATCGTTGGCGGTTTGAAAGTGATCCTGCATATTTTTGATAAGGCGAAAGGACTCATCTGCATTGAGGACAATAAGCCGGAGGCAATTGCTAAAATGCAGGAGGCTGTCAAAGATGAAGACCGCATTGAAGTGAAGGTGTTAAAGACGAAATATCCGCAGGGCGGTGAGCGTACACTGATCTCTGCTGCAACCGGACGCAAGATCTATTCTGCAAAACTTCCGGCAGATGCAGGATGTATTGTGGATAATGTATCCACGGTAATTGCAATTTATCGTGCGGTGTGCAAACAGACGCCACTGATCACACGTGTTGTAACATTGACAGGTGAGGCATTCAATACTCCGATCAATGTAGATGTGCGTATTGGATGCAGTCATGCAGAACTGGTGGAAGAAGGAGATGGATTTAAGGAAGAGCCTAAGAAGATCATTTCCGGTGGTCCAATGATGGGATTTGCCATGTTTGATCTGAATGTTCCGGTGACTAAGACGTCTTCTTCTATTTTGGCAATGACAAAAGACGAGGTAGCAGAGAATGAACCGACACCATGTATCCGCTGCGGTCGCTGCGTAGAGGCATGTCCGGGCAATCTGGTACCACAGAAGATGGCAGAAGCCGCTATGAACAAAGACTATGATACTTTTGTAAAGTTAAATGGCATGGAGTGCTACGAATGTGGCAGTTGTACGTATGTATGTCCTGCTAAGCGTCCATTGACACAGAGCTTTAAGCAGGCAAGACAGTATGTCGCAGCACAGAGACGTAAAAAATAATGTATGAGCTCCCGGAATTGCCTTGGGCAGACGTTTCAGGAGTACATACTACAAATAATGGAGGATTAATATGAGCAATTTATTAAACATATCATCATCTCCGCATGTGCGTGACAAGTCGTCTACGAGAAGTATCATGTGGGATGTGATCTTTGCCTTGATACCGACGAGTATATTTGGCATTTACAATTTTGGTATTCGGGCAGCAGTTTTGATTGCTGTCTGTATTGCAACCTGCCTTTTGTCCGAGTACATATGGCAGAAATGTATGAAATTGCCGCTTACCGTTAATGACGGAAGTGCGGTACTTACCGGTTTGCTGTTAGCATTGAACCTGACTCCGACATTCCCGATCTGGATGGCGATCTTAGGAAGTATTTTTGCAATTATTATTGTAAAGCAGTTGTTTGGTGGTTTGGGTCAGAACTTCATGAACCCTGCGCTTGGTGCAAGATGTTTCCTGATGGTATCTTTTGCAGGACAGATGACAAGTTTTGCACACGATGGAATCACCGGTGCTACACCGCTTGCGATCATTAAGGCAGGCAGCAGATCAGATTCGATTCAGAAGATCTTGGCATCCGGTGATGGCAAGACACAGGAGGCAACTTCCCTCTTAAAGATGTTTATCGGAAGTACCGGAGGTACGATCGGTGAGACTTGTGCGATTGCACTGTTGATCGGAGCTGCGTACTTGTTGATCCGCAAGATCATTTCTTGGAGAATTCCGGTATGTTATATCGCAGTATTTGCAATCTTTATCCTGCTCTTTGGCGGCAGAGGATTTGATCTTACTTATCTTGCTGCAGAGTTGTGCGGTGGTGGATTGCTGTTAGGTGCATTCTTTATGGCAACCGATTATGTAACAAGCCCGATCACACCGAAAGGACAGATCATATTTGGTGTACTGCTTGGTCTTTTGACCGGAGTATTCCGTGTCTTTGGTGCATCCGCAGAAGGTGTATCTTATGCGATCATTATCTGTAACCTGCTTGTTCCATTGATCGAAAGAGTAACGATCCCGGTTCCATTTGGAAAGGAGGGTATCAAGGATGGCAAATAAAGAAAAAGAAGAAGTTAAGAAGAAGAGCACATTGGTGCATGACACCATTTGCTTATTCATGATCACATTGATCTCCGGTCTGCTTCTCGGTGCAGGTTATACGATCACCAAAAAACCGATCGCAGCGCAGGAGGAAAAGAACAAACAGGAGGCATACGAAGCTGTCTATCAGGGAGCATCTTTTGAGGAAGACAGTGCTCTTAACAAGTCATTGGAAAAGTTCAATAAAGACCTTGCGGCAGGCAAGGTAAGTTCGAAGGCTCTCGGTTCCTTATCTGATGTTGAAATTGCGGAAGCATTGAAAGCAAAGGTAGATGGAAAAGATGCCGGTTATGTTGTTTCTTGCAGCGGCAAGGGCTACGGTGGAGCAGTAAGTATTGCACTTGGTATTGACGAAAAGGGCGAGATCAAGGGCATTCAGATTACCGATTGTTCCAATGAGACGCCGGGTCTGGGACAGAAATCTTCGGACAAAGAGTTCAACGGACAGTTTGTTGGCACCAATGCATCACAGGATCTGAACGTTGTAAAAGATGGCAGTGGCAGTACCAAAGATGGTACGATCAATGCGATCACCAGTGCAACGATCACCAGTAAGGCAGTTACAAGAGCCATTGATGGTGCATTTCAGTTTATTTCATCATTAGAATAGGAGGGTTCCCATGAATACATGTGTAGAACGATTAAAAAATGGTATCATAACGGAGAATCCTACGTTCGTTATGATGTTGGGTATGTGTCCGACCCTTGCGGTAACAACATCCGCCATTAATGGATTGGGCATGGGACTTACGACAACAGCAGTGCTTGTGTTATCCAATGTGTTTATCTCACTGCTTCGTAAAGTGATTCCGGATAAAGTGCGTATTCCGGCATTCATCGTTATTGTTGCATCTTTTGTAACATTGATCCAGTTGTTATTACAGGCGTACATCCCATCTTTGAATAAGTCCTTGGGTGTGTACATTCCGCTTATCGTAGTAAACTGTATTATCTTAGGTCGTGCTGAGGCATATGCGTCTAAGAACAAAGTGATTCCATCTTTGTTCGATGGACTTGGAATGGGTCTTGGATTTACATTCGGACTTACTTGTATCGGTATTTGCCGTGAGATTTTAGGATCTGGTGCAATCTTTGGAAAGACATTTATTCCGGACGATTATCACATTACGTTTTTCGTATTGGCGCCGGGTGCATTCCTTGTATTAGCATTTTTGACAGCGATTCAGAACAAATTGAAGCTGCCATCAGCGACAAATGTAGAGAATGATTCAGACATTGCCTGTGGTGGTAATTGTGCATCCTGTGTAGGCTGTGCAAGTGTTGCCAATAAAGGCATTTTAGAAGCAGAGCGTGTTGCGGCTAAGGCAGCAAAAGCGCAGGCAGCCAAGGAAGCTGCAGCAAAAGCGAAAGCAGCCAAAGAGGCCAAAGCAAAGGAAGCTGCTACAGCGGAAAAATCCGAAGGAAAGGAGGACTAATTAGATGGGAGAATTATTTGTTATTGTTATTTCATCCATGTTAGTCAGTAACGTGGTATTAAGCCAGTTCCTTGGAATCTGTCCTTTCCTGGGCGTTTCCAAAAAAGTTGAAACAGCAGCCGGAATGGGAGCTGCAGTAACGTTCGTTATTACGATCGCATGTATTATCACTTACCCGGTTCAAAAATGTATTTTAGAGCCGTTTGGTTTGGAATATTTACAGACGATTGCATTTATTTTGATCATTGCAGCATTAGTACAGTTTGTAGAGATGGCACTCAAAAAGTTTATGCCGGCATTGTATGAAGCACTCGGTGTATATTTGCCGTTGATCACAACGAACTGTGCCGTACTCGGTGTTGCTATCAAAAACATTTCCAATGGATATGGATTTATCGAGAGTGTTGTTTGTGGTTTCTGCACGGCATTTGGTTTCTTGATTTCTATCGTGATCATGGCAGGTATCCGTGAGAGAATTGAGCATAATGATGTTCCAAATGCATTTAAGGGAACACCGATCGTGTTAGTAACAGCAAGTTTGATGGCAATTGCATTCTGCGGTTTCGCAGGATTGGTGTAGAAAGGGGGACGAATATATGATACAGAGTGTGGTATTAGCATCTGCAGCAGCAGGCGTCCTCACAGCAGCAGCCGTGATCGGTATTACCGGTCTGTTGATAGCCGTACTTCTTGGTGTGGCAGCCAATGTATTTGAGGTACCGGTCGATGAAAAGGCAATTGCGATCCGTGATGTTCTTCCGGGAGCCAACTGTGGTGGTTGTGGTTATGCCGGTTGTGATGCGATGGCAGCAGCGATTGCTGCAGGGGAAGCACCGGTTAATGGCTGTCCGGTAGGTGGACCGGCTGTCGCTGATAAGATTGGTGAGATCATGGGAGTATCTGCCGGTGAAGACGTAAAGAAAGTTGCGTTTGTAAAGTGTGCAGGTACTTGTGATAAGGCAAGTGTCAAAGCAAACTATTATGGAATTTCTGACTGCAGAAGTGCAGCAGCAATTCCAGGTCGCAGCGATAAAGCATGTGCATACGGCTGTATGGGATTTGGTTCTTGTGTTGCAGCGTGTGGCTTCGATGCGATTCATATCGAGCATGGCGTTGCGGTTGTGGATAAAGAAAAGTGCGTTGCTTGTGGCAAATGTGCTGAGGAATGTCCAAATCATTTGATCGAACTGATTCCATACGATGCTACGAAAGTGGTATCCTGTTCTAATCAGGATAAAGGACCAAAAGTGATGGCAGTTTGTGAAGTGGGCTGTATCGGCTGTGGTCTTTGTGCAAAACAATGCGAAGCGGAAGCAATTACCGTTGAGAATAACATTGCACATATTGACCAGTCTAAATGTACGGGCTGCGGTAAATGTGCTGAAAAATGTCCAAAGAAGATTATCTTGGCACACTAGTTCGGCTTATCAATATTTTCGAGTATTAAGACCTCTGGGGAAGGCTGGGTGCCCATAATACAGGAAGCAACAAATTTTCAATGATTATGGCATCTGGCAGTTGAGGTTAGCAAAAAAGAAAATGAGCGATACTTGGTTTAAATGACCAGGTATCGCTCATTTGTGTATGCGACAAACTTCCCTTTTCCTGTTCCATCCAGTACAATCTAAATGAAAACAGCAGATTGATTGGAGGTGCGATTATGGCTCAGAACTTAACTTATACCCAATGCGGTGATTATTTTATCCCCGACATCAGATTAGCGCACACAGAAGCACAGATACTTGGCAAATATGACAGGATGCGTAGAATGTTCCTTGAACAGAATAAACCGATACTTTTCAACGATATGATCTTGAACGAAACGCTGTTTCTGCATCTGTGGGAAGTACAGCAGACTTGTGTAAAGCGAATGGAGTTGCTGATGGAGCAGTTGTTGGCGAATAATCCTGCTCCAGACAAGGCAACACAGCAGCTTGTATGGGTAGCACATATGAATAGTTTGAAAGCACAGGCGGAAGAAAGCGTCCTCCGGGAACTGGTCTATGAGGAGGACATCGTATGAAAATTCTTGAAGAATTTTGGTACGGCAATATTGAGCCTACCGACTACGATACTTCTTCCTGTAAAGAGTATAAGAAATTACAGGAACTGATTTGCCTGAATGAAGAAAAACTCCGAGTAGCTATGACGGACGAACAGAAAGCATTGTTCGAGAAATACACGGATTGTGTCCGAGAACATCAAACCATTACGGAGTGCCTGATATTCCAGAACAGCTTTAAGCTGGGGGCCAGAATGATGTTGGAAGTCATGGAAGAATAAAGAACATAGACGATTTGATGCCACCCGTAGGAGCGATCCTTCGGATGGCATTTTGTATCTATCAAAATGCAAAAAATATTTTCCGCCTGTCCAAAATCGGTGTTTTCAATCGTTATTATAGTTAAACGAATATGATGGGGGTGATATGTTGTCCGAGGAATTATTGAAACAGGTGGCTGAGGAATTTGCTCTTGCAATGAATGAGAGTTTACCGAAAACGGAACAATGTCAGCATCAATTCTCCGAAGAGTTTGAGCGCAAAATGCAGCTCCCCTGTCCTCTGTTCCAATCAATACGCAAATAGCAGTGGTTGTTCCTGAACTGAGTTACAACCAAACCTATGAATTGCAATGAAGGCTGGCCTATTGGGTCAGCCTTTACTCTGTGAAAATCACAATGTAATAATACTGATTATAGTGATTACTGATCCTTTCCGTTCTGGAAGAGAATTGACGGGAAATGACTTTTTTACTGCTATTTACCGACGGTAAATGACCATTTATTAATAATCACAAAAGCAAAGTTCAAATCGCATATAGTTGCGAATGTATCTTGAAAATTGCGTAAAGATTTGCTATTATTATACACAGTAAGCGTGAAAGCAGAAACAGGAGGTAGACGCATGGCTATTTCATATAACCGAATGTGGAAACTGCTTGTCGATAAGAAAATGAGTAAAGCAGATTTACGAAAAGCGGCAGATATTGCTCCCAATACAATGACAAAGCTTCGCAGAGATGAACCGGTCAATCTTGCAATCCTTGGCAGGATTTGTGACGTGTTGAACTGCGATTACGGTGATTTAATGCAATATGTGCCGGAGGAGAATGCAAATGACTGATAAACAGTTGAAAAACTTAAAAGATACATTATGGACGACTGCCGATCAGCTACGAGCTAATTCTGGTTTGAAGTCCACCGAATACGCCGAACCTATTCTCGGATTGATTTTCCTGCGATTTGCAGATGTAAAATATAGCAAGTTCGAACCAGAGATCAAGGCAGAGTTTGATTCTATCAAGGGTACTCGTATGGAACGCCCTATCCATGAAATCGCTATCGAAAAATGCGGTTTCTATCTGCCTGAAGAAGCTCGATATGATTGGCTGCTGAATTTGCCTGAAAGCGAAGATCTTGCCAAGAAGGTGAAGGAAGCTATGGAAGCGGTTGAAAAATACACCGCTGAATTGGAAGATACTCTTCCGAAGGACATTTATTACAGCGTTAACAGTGAAGATGATCCGCTCGTATTGGCAAAGCTCCTGAAGAACTTTAAGGATATTCCTGCGGATGTGGAACTGGACATCTTCGGTGAGATTTACGAATACTTCCTGGGTGAATTTGCGCTGGCTGAAGGTCAGGGCGGTGGTGAATTCTTCACCCCTGCATCTGTTGCCCGTTACATGGTTGAAGTCCTTGCGCCTACTGAGGGTAAGATTCTCGACCCAGCCTGTGGTAGTGGTGGTATGTTTGTTCAGACCGCCCATTATATTGAAAAGCACAAAGCGCAGGGCAGGCAGATGAACCTGCGTGCTTATGGCGTAGAAAAGACGGGCGCAACCGTTCGATTGGCAAAGATGAACCTTGTCCTTAACAATGTCCGAGGCACCATTACCCACGCAAACTCCTATTACCGTGACCCATACGATAGCTTTGGTAATTTCGACTATGTTATGGCTAATCCGCCTTTTAATGTAGATGGCGTAGAGCTGGATCAGGTTAAGGATCAGCCTCGTTTTAATACCTACGGCGTGCCTCAGAATAAAACCAAAAACAAAAAGAAAGATGCCAAGGAAACCGTTCCTAACGGCAACTACCTATGGATCAATCAGTTTGCAACTGCGCTGAATAATACCGGTCGTGCTGCTCTGGTTATGGCAAATTCTGCATCGGATGCAGGTAACAGTGAAAAGGATATTCGTATAAAGTTGATAGAAAGCGGCATTATCAGCCAGATGGTAACTCTGCCGTCCAATATGTTTACCTCTGTTACGCTGCCTGCTACTCTATGGTTCTTTGATAAGGCGAAAGTAAAGAAGGATGAAATTCTGTTTATTGATGCCAGAAATGTCTTTGCCCAGATCGACCGTTCGCATCGTAAGTTTTCAGATGAGCAGATTCGTAACCTTGGTATCATCACCAGACTTTATGAAGGTAAAACAGAAGTCTTCGATGCTCTTCTGGCAGATTATCGTGCAAAACTGGCAGATGCACCGGAGTTCTCTGATGATGAAGATATTATGCCTAAGAGCTACTGGCAATCCAATATTGACTGGCTGACCGAACGCTTCCCGGAAGGGAAATACAGAGATGTCGTCGGTCTGTGCAAGGCAGCAACAATCGGCAAGATTTATGATGACAAGGGAAAGTTTGTTGGCTACGAAGATGACAGTATCGGTGATCAGGATTTTTCTTTGAACCCCGGTCGTTATGTTGGCGTTGTGATCGAGGAGGACGGCTTAACACAGGATAAGTTCAAGCAGCGAATGATGGCGTATTACACGGCTCTTTCCAAGTTGAACGAAGAAGCGCATGGTTTGGAAAGTAAAATTGCAGAGAATTTAAAGGAATTATTTGAATGACAGCAGAAGAATTATTTGAATCGGTCGGATTTGTTGAAGAATATTATGCGAAAATGATTGATTTCTATAGAGACAACTTCGAACCAGAGAAGGATATGACTGTTGAACTATGTATTAATTTTTTGTTGAAATATATAGAACGGAAGGAGGCGGAGAGCAATGACTAATTGGGAAGAACAAAAATTTGGAGATTTATATCTCATTCCGTCTCGAAATGGACTGACCCGTCCGAGTTCAGTGCGTGGTGCAGGCTATAAATTTATCAATATGGGCGAAATTTTTGCCTATAATCGCATTGGGCGTATTGAAACAGAACTGGTTCAACTGAACGAAAAGGAAAAGAAAGAAATGACTTTGCAGAAGAATGATCTTCTATTTGCAAGACAATCTCTTGTTTTTGCTGGCGCTGGAAAATGTTCAATTGTGTTAGATGTAGAGGATGTTGTTTCTTTTGAATCTCACATTATAAGAGTTAGATTAAACCCTGAAATAGCCAATCCAATGTTTTATTATTATTATTTTTCATTGCCGTATAATTCAGTAAAAACAATAGTACAGCAATGCGCACAAGCGGGTATTCGAGGTAGCGATTTGGAAAAGATTAAAGTTCCTTGTCCTCATATTGAAATTCAAAATCAGATTGCAGATATTTTATCCGCTTATGATGACCTGATTGAAGCAAACAACCGCAGAATTGAGCTTTTGGAGCAGACAGCGCAAGAACTATACAAGGAATGGTTTGTCCGTTTTCGCTTCCCCGGGTATGAAAATGTTGAGTTTGAAAATGGTTTGCCCGAGGGATGGGAACGAAATAAGATTCAGAAATACTACAATACTTGTTCTGGTGGAACTCCAAGTAGAAGTAATCCTGAGTATTTTGAAAGCGGCGTATACCCTTGGGTTAAAACAGGTGAGATTAAAGATTGCGTAATAATCGATACCGAGGAATACATTACCCAGGAAGCGGTAAACAATTCTTCGGCAAAAGTGCTTCCTGCAAAATCAGTTGCCATGGCTATGTATGGTGTGAATATAGGTTTGCTTGCTTACTTTGATAGTGAAATGACCTGTAATCAGGCGTGCTGCGTATTTTCAGATAAACGCGACTTTTCTTCAAAGCATTATTTGTACTATTATTTGAAATCAATCAGAGAATACCTTCTGTTGATTTCTTTTGGAGCGGCACAACAAAATCTCAGTCAGGATTTGATTAAAAAAATCAAAATCACCATGCCGTCTGATGATGTTGTACAAGCTTTTGAAAAGCAGGTAGATGATATCTATGGCAACATCAGGATGCTTTTGTTGAAAAACAAAAACCTTGCAGAACAGCGTGATATGCTGCTTCCTCGCCTGATAAGTGGTAAACTGGGGGTGGGACAATGAGCTTGTTTTCTGAAAGATATGGCTATGTTGTAAAACCTCTGCAGTTTGAAAGTATGACACCTGAACTGCGCAACAGGATTTGGAATGTATATACTTGCGAGGTCTGCACGGACTGCGTAGGGCAAGATTCCAATTACATGGAAGAATGGATGGACTTTTTTGGCTTGACATTCAAAAACGTGTACGAGGAAGATGATATAAAAGACAATTTGCAGGCGTTTCAGAAGTGGTATATGGCGGCTAAATGGTACGAAGTCTATGACTTTATTGAGGCATATTTAGCTTTTCTCCCCAATAACGCACGAAGGGATGCGATAGAAAACTTTAATAGCATCTTGAAATGGGACAACGCAGGATATCGTATAGTTGGGCGCATGGTAGTGCCAATTACCAATCAGGAAGAACTCCAAAGTATTGAGCAGGCGCAAACAACGGAATATGAGAGCGTAAATAAGCACATTTTGAAAGCTACGCAGCTTTTTTCACGGCGCCCTACGCCTGACTTTGAAAATTCCATTAAAGAGTCAATCAGTGCCGTTGAAGCCCTGTGCTGTATCATCACAAACGACAAAAAGGCTACTTTGGGCGATGCCTTAAAGAAGTTGGAAAGCAAGGGAATCAAACTACATAAGGCGCTTCAGAACGCTATGAGTAGCTTGTACGGGTACACCTCTGATGAGGGTGGAATCCGTCATGGTAGCATTGATTTTGCCGGTGCAAGTAGCGAGGATGTAAAATACATGCTGATCTCCTGCTCTGCATTTGTAAACTACTTGATTGAAAAATGGGAAAAGGTTAAATAACTTACTTCTTTCAAAAGTGGAGGTGTAAAAAGATGAAGATAAAAAAGCTACATTTCAAAAAGTATAAAAGATTTTCCGATCTTACTATCGACCTTGGTGAAACACCTAAGCGCATCATTGCTTTAGTGGGTCCAAATGGTTGTGGTAAAAGCAGCGTATTTGATGCGATGCTTTTCCATAATAATGCCTATAACAGAATTGGTAACACAGGAAACAAAACATATGTTTATCATTCTCTGGATAAAGAGGCAAATTATAATTATCAGAATGTAGAAATTATTTTTGATGCTGGTACTTTTGATGCGGTTAGAAACGCAAAGACAACAGATGGTTTAGAAAACACCTTGTTTTCTTTTAGGAGCTCTTTTAGATATAATGGCAACCTAAATGTGCAAGAAAGCAAGGCAGTAACAGAAATCAGAAAAAATGATTTTGGAGCAACAACAGCTGCTGATATTGACCAGAGAATAGAACAAAGTTATCGTAGATTGAAAATAAAGTATGATAAGTATATGAACGACAACGACTGCCGTCCATCCGAAGCAAAAGCACATATTATTGGTGAACTAAATAATGCAGTAAGTAACTGCTTAAAGATTAAAGTTGATAATCTTGGAAATATTGAAGCAGGACAGGGTACATTCTTCTTTAAGAAAGACGATACAACAAACGCATTTGAGTACAATGTATTATCTTCCGGTGAAAAGGAAGTTGTTGATATTCTCCTTGACTTGTATTTGCGAAAAGATGAATATACGGACTCAATTTTTATTATTGATGAGCCGGAACTTCATCTTAATACCGCAATTCAAAGAAAACTGTTAATTGAAATAAATAAGATGGTTCCTGAGAACTGTCAAATTTGGGTTGCTACACATAGCATTGGTTTTTTGAGAGCACTGCAGGATGAATTGAACGAAGTATCCCAGATTATTGAGTTCAAGGAAGATAACAAATGGGCATCTCAGGCTTATACCCTTACTCCGATGGTAAAAAGCCGAAACAATTGGCGAAATCTGTTTGAAACAGCCCTGGATGATTTAACCGGGCTTGTTTCTCCAAAGTGTATTGTCTATTGTGAGGGACGAGCAGAGCCAACCCGCACGGGTGGAGAACGTGGATTTGATGCAGCAGTGTTCAATAGTATTTTCGGCGAAAAATACCCAGATACATTATTTATTTCGAGTGGTGGTAATACCGAACTTGATCAACGCAGCGAAATTGCTATCACTATTCTTTCAAAGGTGTTCTCAGATGTCGAAATACTGGTTTTAAAAGATAGAGATATGGCATCCGGCAAAGACACCACCGAAGCTGATAGACAGATGTATCTGAGTAATAATCCACAAAATCATAGGGTCTTAAATCGTTTTGAAATTGAAAATTACTTATACGATAAAGAGGTTCTAAAAAAATACTGCGAGGTCAATGAAAAGACTTTTGATGAGGTGGCCTACGATGCTTTTGTTACGGATGTTGTCAATCAGCAGATAAAAGACAACACCGGACATATTCGTAATTTCTGTGGTATTGTTGGAAGCATCAATGCCGAAGTATTCAAGAAGAATTTGGCAAAAGTAATTGACGATTCTATGCAAGTATATAAAGAACTCGAACGTGTAATCTTCCAAAGATCGTAACGAAATAGGAGGTGATTCTATGCCGAAAATCATAACGGAAGATATGATTGAGCAAGCTGCTATTAAGGCTTTGCAGGAGCGGCATAATTATACTGTTCTGAATTGTATGACAGAAGAGCCGGATACACTTCCTGACGGAACCGGACGTAAAGATAAGAAACAGGTTGTTCTGCCGGATGTGATGTTCGAGAGCCTGTGCCGGATCAATCCGGATATTCCAGAACAGACTGTTCGCACGGTGGTGGACGAGCTGTGCCACACTCCAGTTTCCGGTGATCTAATGCAGACCAATTACCAGAACTATCAGAAGATCCGTAATGGTATCACTGTAGAATACAACAAGAATGGCAAGAAAACCTCCAATATCCTCCGTCTGCTGTCCTATAACGATGCTTTGAGCAATACATTTACGGTAGCTTCTCAAATGTGGATCAGAGGAGAAACGCATTGGCGCAGACCAGATCTGATTATCTTTATCAATGGATTTCCGCTGGTTTTCATTGAACTGAAAAACAGCAATATCCCGGTGAAGAATGCCTATGACATCAATCTGAAGAATTATCTGAAGGATATACCGTATCTATTCAACTACAACCAGATTTGTGTTCTGTGTAATGGTATGGAAACTCGTCTGGGAAGCTTTGTCGCAGGGTATGAGTTTTTCTTTGAATGGCTGAAGGTGGAGAACGAAAAAGAAAACCCGGACAGAAAAGCCATCCGAGAGAACTGCACCAGTTTGGAGTATTTTATTGCCGGTCTTTGTGAACCGAAAAATCTGCTGGATTACATAGAAAACTTCATTCTTTACGATCGCCGCAGAACAAAGATCATTGCAAAGAATCATCAGTTCTTTGGCGTGAACAATGCCTACAACGCTTTCCTACGTCGTGAGGAATTGAAGGGCAAGCTGGGTGTGTTCTGGCATACCCAAGGTAGCGGTAAGAGCTATTCTATGGTTATGCTTGCCCGAAAGATTAAGCATAAATGTACTGGCAATTTTACCTTCCTTATCGTTACTGACCGTGAAGATCTGGATACGCAGATTTATAAGAACTTCTTGCGTACCGAATTTATTACCGATAAGGACAAGGTGCAGCCTGCCAACAGCAAGCAGTTGCGTGAAGAACTGAAAACCAACAAATCTATTCTGTTTACACTGATTCATAAGTTCAGATATGACAAGGGAAAGAAATATCCTGTTTTGTCTGAGCGTGACGATATTATTGTTATCGTTGACGAGGCTCACCGTACTCAGTACAAAGATTTGGCAGAGAATATGCGCACCGGCTTGCCGAACGCACAGTTCCTGGCATTTACAGGGACACCTCTGCTTGGAGCAAAGCGACTGACCAATGCGTGGTTTGGTGATTATGTCAGCGAATACAATTTCGCAGAATCTATCAAGGATAACGCTACCGTACCGCTCTACTATGTGAAGCGTGTACCTGAAGTAGAGTTGCAGAACGATTTCCTTGATTCTGATTTTGCGGAAATTTTGGAAGAAGAAAATCTGACGGATGCAGAACAGCGACGTCTGGAAAATCACTATGCAAAGGAACTGGAAGTCATCAAGCGTGATGATCGTCTGGATGCCATTGCTCAGCACATAGTTTACCATTTCCCTCGCCGTGGTTTCCGAGGAAAGGGCATGGTTATTTCCGTAGACAAGTTTACTGCCGTGAAGATGTACGATAAAGTAAGCTACTATTGGAAAGAAGAAATTAAAAAGTTAAATGCGCAGATCACCAAAACCAAGGATGCTGCTGAGAAACTCCGTCTGAAAGATCTTGTTGACTATATGCGCAAAGTGGAAATGGCTGTTGTCATCAGTGAAGATGCCGACGAAGAAGCTAAATTTGCAGCAGAAGGATTGTCCATAAAACCGCATCGTGACCGTATGAACAAGGTTGATGAAAATGGTTTTGACATCGAGGATAACTTCAAAGACCCGAACAATCCGTTACAATTGGTTTTTGTCTGCGCTATGTGGCTAACAGGATTTGATGCGCCGTCTGTCTCCGCCTTGTATTTGGATAAGCCGATGAAAGGTCATACGCTGATGCAGACCATTGCCCGTGCCAACCGTGTATATAACGGCAAGGAATGTGGTTTAATCATCGACTATTTGGATGTGTTCAAGTATCTGAAACGTGCTCTGGCTGATTATGCGTCTGATGACGGTGGCTTAATGCCAGTAAAAGACGTGGACAAGCTTTTGGGGCAGCTGCACGAAGCAATCGACCTGACCAAAACTTTCTGCATGAGTCATGACGTAGATCTAAATAAGGTTGTTGAAGATGGCGATACATTCAAGAATTTGTCTCTGTTTGAGGATTATGCAAATACCATCGTTGGCAATGATGATGTGAAGAATGAGTTTGCTGTAATGGCAAATACCGTTGATGGTCTGTACGAATCCCTACGACCAGATATTTTCAAGATGGATTTTGAGCCTGCATACAAAGATGCCATCCTCTATTTGAAGGGAATCATTGATGGCAAAATCCGTCCGGAAAAGATTGAAGCAGCACAAGCCAGAATCAACGAACTGTTAGATCAGAGTGTTATTACTGCCGCTGATGCGAGAAAATATACCATCACAGAAGCGGGAAAAGAACTTGATCTGTCTAAGCTGGATATTGATGAACTTAGATCTCAATTCAAAAAGCTGAAGAACAAAAATCTTGAAATCGTTAATCTGCGTAAGCATATTGAAGAAAAGCTTCAAAAGATGTTGCGACGTAATACAACCCGCATAAAGTTTGCAGAGCGTTTCAGAAATATCATTGATGAGTATAATGCCGGCGGCTCTCAAAATGATGATTTTTATGAGAAGCTTCTGAAGTTGATGGAAGAACTTCGTGCAGAGGAAGAACGACATATCAAGGAAGATTTGTCGGAAGCTGAGTTGGAATTGTTTGACCTTCTGCGAAAAGAGCATCTTACTGTGGATGAGGAAAAGCATGTTAAGTTGGCAGCGAAAGAACTTTATAACACACTTACAGAGAAGCGAAAAGAGTTGTTTATTGTTGGATGGCAAAACGATCCGCAGCCGAAGGAACGAGTGAAGGGTGAGATTGTCTATATCCTGAATAAGTTTTTGCCAGAAAGCTACGACAGAGAAATTTTCTTGAGAAAGAGTACGCTTGTATTTGATCATATCGTTGATCAGGCAATGACCGGTTATAACTGGGTAGCATAATATAAAAATTATATGAAATGACTTCGTCTCAAATTGGGACGAAGTCATTTTTCTGCAACGATACAATATTTCTTTGGACCAAGTTGGTCTGAAATTACCATACAGCTTCCCGACAACTCGTCGGGAATAAAAATAACTTCTCGCCAAATTGGCGAGAGGTACAGTTCCTGCTCTTTGACTTGTTCCCGATTTGGGAACAGGTTCGATCGTGAGAACTCTTAATTTCACTTGTACCCAAGTTGGGCACAAGTTCAAATATGGGAAAAGAGCATTTCGGCTTGTGGACGGATTGGACACAGGTGGCATAGTGGAATTATTCCCAAGTTGGAAATAAATTAGAGCTGTATTTTGCCCCTTCACAAATTGGCAAGCAGTGTAAACCTGTACAGGTTCACGATTTTTGCAAATCCGCTTGTTGGGGCAACATCCCCAATCCCCTTCTGGTAGTTTTTCTTTGTAGTGTTTTAACGCCATACGCATGGAAAGAATGCATGGACCAACACCACGATTATCAGAGATTTGGTATCCGAGGATGGAGCGTTTTGCAGCGTCCATAATAAACCAGATGTAACCTTTTATACCTTTGATTTTTATGTAGGTTTCGTCAGCAGTTAATACTTTACCAACTTTGTAAGCGTAATTGTCGGTGAAAGGCTTTACACAGATGGCGGCAGTAGTACAGTAATTCGCTACTTGTTGATGAGATATTT
>OGQO01002039.1_pt1 | contig 16758 bp, 16 predicted proteins | sample 1553241 | NCBI WGS metagenome assembly OGQO01 (sample SAMEA2579933, study PRJEB22360) | human gut metagenome | biome: human gut; feature: human-associated habitat; material: faeces | place: Denmark | collected 2008/2010
GGCAGCCATAGCTCTCTTCAAATCCAAAGAGATAAGATCCTTTTCCGCTCTTTTCAAATCCAAGGATCTGCTGTCCGATAAACTTAAATCCTGTAAGGACCTCGATCAGTTTTACACCATAACCCTTGGCGATTGCATCAGCAAGATTGGTTGTAACAATTGTCTTGATCAGTGCACCGTCCTCCGGAAGGCTTCCGTTTACGGCTTTGCGCTGGCTGATCTCATAGTTTGCAAGAAGGCATCCGGACATGTTTCCTGTCAGGTCATGATATTCTCCGTTTTTGTCTTTGACACGAACGCCAAGACGGTCTGCATCCGGATCTGTTGCAAGAACAAGATCTGCATCTACTTCTTTTGCAAGTTTCAGACCAAGTTCAAAAGCTTCTGCTGCTTCCGGATTCGGATAACTTACTGTTGGGAAATCTCCATCCGGAAGTTCCTGTTCTTTGACAACATAAACGTTCTCAAATCCAAGTTCTTTGAGGATTCTTCTTGCAGGAATGTTACCAGTTCCATGAAGTGGTGTGTACACGATCTTCAGATTCTTTCCTTCTGCCTGGATAGCATCCATATGAATAACCTGTTTCTTCAGTTCTGCCATGTATGCATCGTCCACTTCTTTGCCGATCACCTCGAAAAGGCCTGCTTTTTCGGCTTCAGCCTTGTCCATATCGCCGGAAATTCCTGCCGCCAGATTGTCTTTGCCCATAAAGAAACGCAGATACGCTCTGATATCTTCGGCCGTAACCGCCGCCAGCGCCTTTTCGTCGGGAATATCCTCCCGCCCGTACGGATGGGAACCGTAAAATTCCGTCCTGACCAGTTCGCCGAGCTGCTGCTGCGGATTCTCCCGCCGCTGCTGCCGCAGCACGGCCAGCTGCCGCCGCGCCAGTTCGATGTCTTCCCGCTTCAAATGCGGCTCATACATCACCGCACGCAGAACTTCCAGCGCTTCCTTTTCAAACTGTTTGACAAAGCTGAGCGAAAACTCCAGCCGGTCAGCCGTCGCCGTAACGCTGAGCTTAATGCCTTTCTCTTTCATCAGATCGCGCAGCCCACGGCGGCCAACCCCCCCCGCCCCGTCTGACAATACGCTTTCTGCCAGCAGCGCCGCCCCCGGTTTAGGCTCATAGGCGCGCCCGGCTTTTGCAAACCCGAACGATACCGCCGCCAGCGGCACGCTGTGCTCCTCCATCAGATACGCCCGCACCTTGCCGCCCAGCGCGCTGACTTCCTGCACTTCGCCTTTGAACGTCCGCCCGCCGAGTTTGGACTGTGCCAGAATTTTCTCCGCGTTCAGCGCCGGCTCGTTCCAATCCGTATAACCGACCGTATAAACTGCCGCCCCGGCCGCCGCAATAATCATCAGCGCCCCGCCCAACGCCCCAAAGCGTTTCCAAGCCCCGCGCTGTCCGCCAAAACGCATTTTTGCCCAGCGCCGCATACAGAACTGTTCCCGTCCGGCACCCGTAGCCGCCTCTGCCGCCTCAGCCGTCACAGTCTCACCTTTGACCGGCACATTTTCTCCCCCGGGCAGCACAGTTTCTCCCTTAACCTTCACAGCTTCACTCCCAGCCAGCACAGTTTCACCCTCAGCCGACACATTTTCTCCCCTGGCCGGCATAAAAAAGCGTTCCTTTCCGCTGTCCTGTTTTCCGTTATGTTCCATTATCCTACAAGCTCCCTCTTTTGCCTGCGCTCTCCCTTTCTGCCGCCTTTGCATCAGCGCCCGAAAAACCAGTATCTTTGCCGGCGTTTTTCCCTTCCAGCCAGCCCGTCGCCCGCGCCCGGAAAGCCTGAACCTTTGCCCATGCCGCCCGAATGTCGGAAACCGTTGCCGCCTGCACCGCCGCATCAAAATTCATAATCTCGTCCGGAGAATATCCCGCCGTCAGCATTCCGCCGGCAAAAGCCGCCGCCGTCTGCGGATTCTCCTGCAAATATACCGTATCCGCCAGCGTACGGTTTTTAATCTTGTCAAGTTTTTCCTCCGTCAACCCTGCCAAAGCTTTTTCCGTAGCTCTGCCGATTTCTTCTTTCACTGCCCGAAGCGCACCCGAGCCGTCCAGGACTGCCCGCTCCAGCCATTCCGGCGCCGGCGTCGCATAAAAGGCAAACGTGCCGCCCAGCTTGTCGTCATACGAAACGTCCGCATCTATTCCCAGCAGCGTTTTGCCGCGATAAACCAGGCAATCATACAACGGCGCCGTATCATCGCCTGCCAGATATTCCGCCAGCAGCTGCAGCGACAGGATGTCGGTTTTGGAAAACTCTCCCGCATCCAGCCGGATATAATCGGCATAGCGCGGCTGTTCCACTCCCGCCAGTTTCATTGCCGTTTCCGCCTCGGCCGCCCGCCCTTTTTCAAATTCAGGCTGCGGAACGCTGCCCTCCGGCCGTGCAATGCCGCCGTAATACTTCTGCGCCAAATCTCTCGCTTCTCTGGCACCAATATCGCCTGCCAGCACCAGCAGCGCATTGTCCGGACGGTAATAACGGCGGTAAAAATCCCGCGCATCCGCCACAGACAGCGCTTTGATTTCCTCCGGGCTGCCGCTGACCGGATTTGCCAGCGGATGGCCTTGCCACAAAATTTTATTCAGGGTTTCGTAAAACAATGGCACCGGGTTGGTTTCAAAACGCTGCCGCCGTTCCTGCAGCACCACGTCGCGCTCTTTGGCAAAAGCTGCCTCGTCCATCTCCAGCCCGGACATTCTTTCGGCTTCCATCGCCATCATCAGCTCCAGTTTTGCAATGTCCGAAAATTCATAATAGCCGGTTTCGTTATAGGTCGTATAGGCATTGCTTACCGCCCCGTGTTCTTCCGTCAGCCGGTTAAAAGCCTGATCCGGCAGCCGTTTCGTGCCGCGAAACATCATATGCTCCAACAAGTGCGCAATTCCGCCCTTGCCTTTCGGGTCATTAACCGACCCCGTCTTGTAATACAGCATCTGCAAAACAATCGGCGCCTTATGGTTCTCGACCACTGCCACTTCCAGCCCGTTGCCAAGCGTAAAGTGCGACAGGTTCATCAGCTTGGCTTCCGCCGTTCCCGCCCGCCAGCATAAAGCACAGCCCAACAGCAGCCCGAATGCTGCCGCCCTGATGTTTCGCCGCCAAAACGTTTTTCCCGTTCGCATTAATTTTCCTCCGCTGTTCGGGCTTTGCCCCGCCAAAGACGCTATCTGCCCCGCCCGGAACACTGTCCCGGACGCCGTTCCGTTACTGCATTTCCCCGATGCGCTGTTCCGACCGCAGCCCCGGCCTTGTTCCCGCCCGGTACGCCGGCTCCGCTTCGCGCCTACTGCTGCGGGCGAACGTCAAAATCCGGCGGAATAACCAGCTGGTTGCGCCGTGTTACCTGCGTTTCGTCCGGTTTGGACGCCGCCATTCCCAAATCTTCCTTCGTCAGGCCGCAGCCGGATAAAAACAACGCCGCCGCCAGTAAAATAAATGCTTTTTTCATTTTTTCTATCCTTTGCTAGATGATGTTGTCGTATTATCGCATTTGCGCACCAGCAGGCCGTCGCAGATAATCAATACCGCGCCGATGCAGATAAAGCTGTCGGCAAGATTGAATGCCGGCCAGTGGTAACCGCCGAAATGCACGTCCAGAAAATCAAATACCGCGCCGATGCGTACCCGGTCAATAACATTACCGATTGCCCCGCCGATAACCATGCCGAGCGAAACCTGCATCAGCAGCGTCTTTTCGCGGCTCAGCCAGTACAGCAGAAAACCGACGACCACAAGCGAAAACGCCGACAGGATATACACGCCTGCCCCGCCCAGATTGTCAAACATCGAAAAGCTGACGCCCGTATTCCACGCCGACACCAGATTGAAAAACGGCGTTACCGCCACCACCGGCTGCGTCTCCGCCAAAAAGCCGAACACCAGCGCCTTGGATGCCTGATCCGACACAACGGCAGCCAGTGCCGTGATTAATCCTGCTAACACGAATACTCCTTACATTGCATCAATTTAATTCATAATAGGCGAATATAACACAACTTTTCCGCCCGCCAAGTATTATTTGCCTTTTTCCCCAGCCTCACGCCCGAAATAAACCGCCCCGCTGCCGCCAGGCATCCGTCTCCGATTTCCTCCCGCGTCCGCATCAGAACGCCGTACCGATTCCGAACGGCTCCAGCCCGAACTTCGCCGCAATCGTTTCCGCAATGTCGGCATAAGTCTTGCGCCGCCCGATATTCTGCGCCGGAACCTTTCGCCCGAACATCAGCACCGGCACGCACTCGCGCGTATGGTCGCTGCCGGGGTATGTCGGGTCGCACCCGTGGTCGGCGGTGATAAACACAATGTCGTCTTCGCCGAGCAGCGGTTCCAGCTCCGGCAGGCGGCGGTCAAAATACATCAGCCCTTCCGCATAGCCTTTGACGTCGCGCCGGTGCCCCCACATCATGTCAAAATCGACAAAGTTGGTAAAGACGATGCCGTCGCCTTTCAGATTCTGCACTTCTTCAAGCGTCTTGTCCCACAGTTCTTCCAGCCCGCTCGCCAAAACCTTGCGCGTAACGCCCGACCCGGCGTAGATGTCGGAAATCTTGCCGATTGCCGTAACCTGCAGCCCCGCCGCTTTCGCCTTGTCCAGAATCGTCGGTGCCGGCGGATTGAGCGCATAGTCGTGCCGGTTTTTCGTCCGCACGAAAGCGCCGTTCTTTTCTCCTGCAAACGGCCGGGCAATCACCCGCGCAATGCGGTAGGGTTTCACCTCTTCAAAAGCAATCTCGCACAATTTGTACAACCGTTCCAGCCCGAACTTTTCCTCATGCGCCGCAATTTGCAGGTTGCTGTCGGCGGAAGTGTAAAAAATCGGCTTTCCGCTCGCCAGATGTTCCTCGCCGAGTTCCTGGATAATTACCGTGCCCGACGCCGCCTTGTTGCCGAGAATGCCAGGAATCCCCGCCCGCTCGCAGATGCGGGCAACCATCTCTGCCGGAAACGACGGATACTCGAGCGGAAAATGCCCAAAATCCTGCCGCACCGGCACGCCCGCCATTTCCCAGTGTCCGGAAATCGTATCCTTGCCGGCGCTGATTTCTTCCATACAGCCGTATTTGCACCTGCCGGCAAGCGTCATTTTCGCCCGCCCCGACACCAACGGAGCACGGACACCGGACGCCAGCTCGCCCGCATTCGCCAGTCCCAGCGCTTCCAGATTGGGCAGCGCAAGCCCGTTTCCGCCAAACTCTGGATAATTCTGCGCGATATGCAGAAACGTATTCGCGCCGGCATCGCCGAACGCCGCCGCGTCTTTTGCCCCGCCGATCCCGAAAGAGTCCATCATCAGAATAACTGTTTTTACCATAACCTGTCTCCCCTAAATCAGATAAAATTTTTCTTTCCTGTTATCGGAAATATAGTTTCAAGACGTTTAAAAAGATTTAAAAAGAGAATTTCCCCTTTTCGCCGCAGGCATTTTATCTGTTTAATGTTCGTGCCGCATTGCTTGCGCTTTCTGCAAAAATGCCTCTGCGGTCATCGTCTTTTTAATTGCTTCCCCCTGCGGGCTGACCGCCACATAAGATTGAGCCTTATCGGCACTTTGCTGCATATACTCCTGCTCCATGCGTTTCACGCTGCCGTCAAGCGCCCGTGCCATGCATTCTTCTTTAGGCATTCCGTCCAGCCATGTCTCTTCTCGCAAAGACGTAATGTCATCAGATGCAAGATTCTGCCGTATCTCCAAATTTTGTACCGGCTGATAGGCGCTGCTGTTAAGCTTGTCGACCACCAGTTGCCTTTCTTCAGAAGATAAAGGCTGAAGCATCTTTCGCATAGCCAGACGATAATTAATTCTCATCGTTTCATCGCCATAAGACGGCTTCATGCCTTCTAACGCAATCACCGCATCTTCAGCTGGCGCATATGAGTCAGGCGTAACGGCAATCATATTCCCGTTTTTATCTTTAATCGGCTCCTTTTTTTCGTCAAGAAGCACATTAAAGGGATGCACCTCATTAAATTTATCCGTAAACTGCGTAACATTTTGTGCCACGCTGTCTGGCCTGAAATAAACGCAATATTTCTGCTCGGGCGTACTGTAAAATGCCATCTGTACCCACCCGTCCTGCACATCGTTGTTTGGCACGTACTTCACATCGTCGGGATACGTTGGCTGAACAACTTTTTGCATTCCCGGGCTGTCCATCGCCAACGCCAGCTGTCTCCGGCGGACGGCATTTCCAAATCTTCCCCGTGCATCTTGCGTAAATTCCGTCCGATACTCGTCTAAACACTCCTGCTCAAATGTTGCCAAACCCTGCGCTGCATCTTTTCCCTGAACCTTGGCTTCCGCCATCCGGGCTTTCATTTCGCTGATCATTTTCAACGCGTAATGATGTTCCGGTTTCACCATTAACTTCCCCGTTTGAATGCCTGAGAGAATATCATTGTCCTGCCAGTGCGTCCCCTCATGAGCAAGAACTGCGTCAGAACGGTTAGACGCATTAATTTCTGCCACCGCATTTTTAGCTTCTATCGCGGCGCTAAGCCCCAAGCTATCCGCCCATTTTTGCAAAATTCCCCTTTTTCTTGTCTTCTTCTCTTCCTCCAGACAAGCTTTCACATCATCAAGTGTTTTTATCTGTGAGTTTACCCCGTTTGCTTTTGCCTGAAATTGAGCCATAGCTTGTTGAAAATCACGGTTGCCCGCTGCCATCGCAAATGCATTTTCATCAGAGATGACATATTGGTTGACAACCACCCCGCCTTTTCCTTCGTCTAAAAAGCTGTCCATCACCGCCCGCTCTTTCAGCGGAAACAATGAATATGACGCCCCGGCCACTCGGTAACACTCCCAACTTCCTGCACCGCATTTTCCATCACGGTCAAACTCAATATAATTATAGTAGCACTGCGGCTCAAGAGCGCTATCCGCCGTTTGTTCGCGCAATGGACTGCTGTCGGTATCCGTGCGAGTTTCTGCCAAAATTTGATTATTCTCAGACCCTGGAACCTGCCCTTCCTGCGCCATGCCGCCATTCGCCGCCCCTCCGAGCGTCAGCAAAGTTGCAAATGCCGCCGTTTTGTTAACCATAGCGCCCCCTTTTTGCCAAATATAAAAAGAAAATACCATATTTATCATCAAAAGTAAAGTTTAATCAGCAACACGGCATCTCTCACCCCCCAAAAAAAGTAGCGCCTAATCAGCAACACGGCTTTTTCCCCTTTCAAAAAAATTGCCAAAAAGCTATTGACAAAAAAAATATGCCATGTTATATGCCGTATCGTAAAAAGAATTTTTAGGTAACGCTTTAAATTATTAGAGTATGGAACATGGAAATTTTATGGAAAATGCCGCCGTTATACTGCAATATGGCGCAATTGCATTTTCCGCCGTTGTTTTTACGGTCCGTTTAGTTTGGAAAAAACATGAAAACAAACTTCAACGCGCCGCCAGACAGGCTGCCGCCCGCGAAAAATTTGAAATTTTCCGATACTGACAGCCCGCATTGCATTTTTGCAGAAATTTTTTTAGTATTAACCGAAAAAAAGTCATAAAAAAGCCCCTGACCCCAAAGTCAGCGGCTTTTTTTGATATCCGGCAGCATCCTGCGGCCTACTCGGCGGAAACAGTTTCCTCCCCCGCAGGCTGCGTTTTTTCAAGTTGTTTTTTTCCATAAACATCACGCTGCCCGTCCGCCGGTACACGCCGTTCCTTCATCTCAGCCCGGTGTTCCCGTATTTCTGCCTGCTGTTTCTGCATCTCAGCCCGGCGTCCCCGCATCTCCGCACGCCGTTCCTTCATCTCAGCCCAGTGTTCCCGCATCTCCGCGCGCCGTTCCCGTATCTGTGCGCGCCGCTCATGCATCGCCGCAAGAATTTCTTTCTGCTCGTCTGTCAGTACGCTCTCAAACCGCGCCTTGTTTTCCTCGCGCAGCTTATCAGCTTTAGCGCGCAGGTCGTCCATTTGTTTAAACAGCGGCTCCATCTGCGCCATATCCTCTTTGCGAAACTGTTCGATTTGCGCTTTCTGCTCATCTGTCAGTTGCAGCTTTTCCGCAAAGCGGTGCTTCAGCGCCCGTTCGGGATGAAAGCCCGGATGCCCAAAGCGGCGCGGAGCGTCCCCCCTGTCTGCTCGATATTTCCATTCTCGATGGCGTTCGCCGTCAAAGCGCCCCTCCGGATGATGCCGCGTCGGCAGACGCATCTCCGCCCGCGGCATATCGCGGTGCCAGCCTCCGTACCACATGCCATGGCGTTTCGCCGGGCAAAATGCCAGCGCCAGCACCGTCAGGGTTACCGCCACGCCGCCGGCAAAAGCGGCTCCCGCAGCAATCAGCATATTCTTTCTTCCTTTTTCCATTGTCAAAATCCTTTCCTTATCTTGTTAATCCTCGTTCGAAATCTCCCGAACCGTCCGTTGTCCCCCGCGCCATGCCGTCTGCACAAACGTTTTGGGTTTGCGCCTTTTCCGCCGCCGCTGCACTTTCTGTTGCCGCCGGCCGTCCGGCACATCCGTCAAAGCTCAAGATACGCCAGCTTTTCGTGCAGTTTTTGCTTGGCGTTGTGCAACCGCGACTTCAGCGTTCCGGGATTGATGCCCAGCCTTTTTGCCGCCGCGTCATAGCTCAGCCCGTCAAATTCGACCAGCACCACAGCCCGGCGCATATCCCCCGGCAATGCATCTACCGCCTCAAGAATCAGCCGCTGCCGGCATTTGCGCAGCCACGCCCGTTCGGGATTGTCTGCCGCTGCCATATCGGCCAGCCCGCTTTCTTCCTCCCCGACCGAAGCCGCCAAAAGCTTTCGGCTTTTGCTCTTAAGATAATCTTTGCAAAAATTCTCCGCCACCACCCGTATCCAGGCACCAAGCTTCTCCTGTTCGCGATAAGTCGGAAACTTCTGCCACAGGCGGATGTAGATTTCCTGTTCAACGTCCTCGTCGGCGCGGTTCAGCATTTTTTTCACCACGCTTCTGACCAGCCGTTTATGAAGCCAGCTCAGCTTTTCCATCAGCTGACCTCATAAAAGCCGTACCCGTCGAGCGGCAAAACATCGTCCGCCGCCACACCGTAAGTAAAGTAACCGTCGCTTTCGTACAATGCCGCATAATACGCTTCCAGCTGCGTTTCGTCCGCCGCCCGCTCCGGCAGCAGCACCGCCGCGCCGAACCAGACGCCGCAGAGCAGGGAACACAGCGTCCCTGCCGCAAACTGGCGCGCTTTGCGGCGTTTGCGATACAGGGGGCCGGCTTCCGCCAAAAGTTCCGAAATCTTGTCCATCGTTAAATCTCTTTCGCAAAAATCACAACTTACATCTGGTATAACGGAATTGGATTAAAAAAGTTCAAACTTTTTTGCAAAAATAAAAAATTCCGCCGCCAACAAGCTGAATTTACAACATAAAAACATCTTGCCAAAACCTGAAAAAAAGAGTATAATGGAAACGTAAAAAAATATTATGTCGTATTATTGGAAAACGGTTTTCACAATTTTGGTTTAGAGGCTTCCTCTGTTCTGAATGCTGAAAGTTTTTCATAATGCGGCATAAAAACCTAATTATGTTAAATTTTGAAACGGCAGTCCTTGTGGCGTTGTTTCACGAAGGATTAGGCAACAGGGCCGAACCTCGTTAAAAAAATCAAGAATTATGAGAACTAAAGCAGATAAAAGAGAAGACATTGTTGCAATTGTGATCTTTTCAACACTGAGCATCTTTTTAATATGCGCAGCTGCCCTCAGCTTCTGCATCATATTCAATATCGGATGCACCGCTCCTGCCCTGGTAAGAGCATTGTGCGGCCTCGTGTTTATTCTCGCCTGCTGTGCAATATACATTGTCGGCGGCGGTGTCTGCAAAATGATTGCTAATTTAGCCAAAGGCAAAGACATTGTCTAAAGCTGAAGGCATCATACAAAAAAAGAGCGTTCACACGAACGCTCTTTTTCTATGCCCTTGTTTCAAATCCTGCCGCCATCGGTTTTCTTAGCCCGGTACATCCGTCGCCCGTCAGACGGCACCGCTGCCGGCCTCCCAAACAAACCGCAGCCATCCGCCGGTCGGTTCCGACGCTTTCCCTAGTTAAACTTCGTCCACTCGCGCACATTCTGCGTCAGAAATTCCGGCAGCTTATCCAGCCCCGACGCTCCCGAAGCCTTTTTATGCCCGCCTCCGCCGAACGCCGCCGCAATCGCCGATACGTCCACATTGTCTTTCACCGTCCGGAACGACAAATTCCATTTGCTGCGTTTGTTTAAGGAAAAGCTGACCATAAAGTCGTAATTGGCGATATTGTCCAGCGACTCAAAAAAGTCCGACCCCGCCTGCGCCATATTCGCGGCAATGAACCGGAGCCCGTTGTACGTCCCCTCAAACGCCATATTGCGCGACAGGCGGTAGTCGCGGTGCCTGATGTAAGACAAAATTGCGTTGCCTTTTTCCACCATCAGCGGCACGTCAATCCGCCCCTCAAACAAATCGCGCCACACCCGCTCGTACGGCCGGTTGACGCCCAGCGCCTGAAACGCAAACTCAAACGGACGCACCCTTTTGTCGCGCAAATCAAACAAATCGTTGAGCGCCAGCAGCTTTACCCCTTCCGGCACCGGCTGCTCCGGAAAGAAATACTGCCAGGTCAGCTCGATTGCCGCCGTGCCGACCGCGCGCAGCCCTTTAATCCCGAAACCGCCCTCTTCCCTGAGTTTTTCGTCATACTGCGCAATCGCCGACGCATGGTGGTCAATCCATATCAGGTCTTTTTCCGCGTGCAGCTTGAACATATAGTCCATCGGAAAAGAAATGTCGCAGATAACGATTTCCTGATGTTTTTCAATCTCCGCATACGGAATTTCCTGGTCGTAGTTATATCCCAGAAGCTCGCAGTCCTTATGCGCGTATTTGACAATCGCCGCCGACCCTTTGCCGTCGTGATCCGCCATATGGTAAATGCATAACATATTCTTTTCCTTTCTTTGTTTTTAATTCGCCGCCGTCCGCCGCCCGACAACGCCCATCTTCTCTCTGAAGCCGCCGTCCGAACACCATTCGGCGCACCGCCTCCTCTTAAAAGCCCTCCGCCTGCGCGCCCGCGTCCGCCCACTCGGCTTCATAGCCGTCGTACGCCGGTTCCACGCCCGCCGGGCATTGCGCCTTAACCGCCGCATAGTCGCATTCGACCGCCATATGCGTAATAATCGTCTTCTTCGCCTTAATCCGCTCCGCGTATTCTAAAAGTGTCGTCAAACCTGCATGAAACCGCGTCCCCTCCGGCGTTGTCAGCGGCATAATCAGCACTTCCGGCCGCCGCTTGATAAACTCAAACGCGCTCTCCGGAATATCCCGAAAATCGGAAATATGCACGACTTCGCCGTCATTAAAGATATACCCGCTGCATTCCACGTTATGCCCCTGTAATTTTATCGGCGTAACTTTCAGTTCGCGGAAATAAAAGCTCTTTTCGTATTCAAACGCATTCGGGTGCAGCGCCGCGCGATATACCGGATCCACGTCTTCCCCTTTCTCGACAATCAGATACGGAAACCTCGTCCGTATAACGCTCAGATTTTCCGGCGAGGCAAACAGTTCAATCGCGCGCCCGGTAATCCGGTTAATCTCGCGCAAATCGTCAATTCCGTGCAGATGGTCTGCGTGCGCATGGGTATAAAACACTGCGTCCACATCGCGGATATTCGATAAAATCAGCTGCATCCGCAAATCCGGCGACGTATCTATCAGCAGTTTCACCCCGCTGATTTCCATATACGTTCCCGACCTGAGCCGGATATTCTTTTCCTCTTTCGGATCGCAATCGCCGAAACCATAGGCCAGCGACGGCACGCCCGGCGCTGCTCCCGAACCTAAAATAATGACTTTGGACACGATACACCTTTCTTCTTATCGTTTCGCTTTTCGGTACAATTTAAAAAAGTTATCCGTAGTTATACGCGCTGTTTCTTCAATCGTCAAGCCCTTAATTGCGGCAATTTTCTCCGCCGTTTTTACCACAAACGCCGGCTCGTTGGTTTTACCGCGGTAAGGCACCGGCGCCAGATACGGGCTGTCGGTTTCAATCAGGATTTTATCTGCCGGATACGATGCAAAAACCGCCGCCACGTCTGCCCCGCTCTTAAACGTAACGATGCCCGACGCCGAAATGTAAAATCCGAGCTCCCGCACCGCGTCTGCAAACGCCTGCGTCGACGTAAAACAGTGGATAACCCCGGCCAGCCCGACGAATTTCTCCGCCCCGCGCCGCAGCATATCAAGCATATCGTCCTCCGCCTCACGCTGGTGAATCATTAAGGGCAGTCCCGTAATGCCCGCTGCCTCAATGTGCCGCGCAAACATTTCTTTCTGCTCCGCTTTGGCATCTGCGCCGTAGTGATAGTCAAGCCCGCATTCGCCGATGGCAATGACTTTCGGATGTTCCGCCGCCCGCACGATTTCCGCCACGCCGATACGCCCCAGTTTATTCGGTGCGCTGTCAGGATGCACGCCCGCCGACGTCCACATCTGCGGAATAATCCGCTTCATTGTCCCGCCGCACGCCTCGCTGCCCCGGCCGGCAGACTGTTCATTCTCGCCGCTGCCGCCGTCCACGTCTCCTGCCCCGGTGCCTTCCCCACCTCCTGCTCCGGTGCCGTTCAGCTCTCCCGCAACACCGGCCGGTCCGCCCCTGCCCGCCGCGCTCTGCGCCGCCCGCAGACTGTCCATCCGCTCGCACATCAAAAGCTGCGCCGCCGCCTCATCCAAATCCTTTCCCGCATTCAAAATCACGCCGACGCCGGCTTCACCTGCCCGAAACGCGGTCGCGTCATCTTCAATATGGCAATGGCTGTCTGTAAACATATTCATTTTATCCTTTCGCAATTGTTGTCCATAATACTTTCCGAGCGTTTAAAAAGCCTTAAAAAGCACCGCCCCAAACAAAAATACTGGCTTTTTTTCAGTACAATGCTACCCTAAATGAAATTTTATTGTTCAAGAAAAAAAGCATGACCAACACCGACGCCGCAGCAGCTTCCCCCACAACCACTGCCGCCGCAGCTCCCGCAACCGACAACACTGCCACAACCGACACCGCCGCAACCTGCACCGCAACTGCGGCCAAATTCTCCATATCAGCCATGGCCGACACCATCGTCAAAATCATAACCGCACTGGTTATCGCCAAATGCTGGTATATCGGCTGGGCTTTCCGCTGGGGTGTCGAGACGCCGCTGAGCTGTCTTGCCAAAACATTGTTGATAATGTTTTTCACCGCTTTGGCTCTGCATACCCGCCGGATATACCCGCAAGTCATCCTCGGGCTGATATGGTTCATTGTATTCTTCCCCTACTCCATATTTGCCGACAAAATAACCTTTGTGGATCCTTCCGAATTTATCCTCTATAGTTCTTTCGTGCTGCTGTTATCCGTTCCCGTAATGTTGAACATACTGTACCGCGGAATGAACGACATTAACAACATCCGCCGCTCGGCTTTTGATTTCCGTACGCCCCGCCGCGATGCCCTGCTGCCGTATTTCTGTCTGATTGCCCTCCTCATCATATTTCTCTTCTTTCTTACGAACTTCGCAAGTATCTCAGGCTTCATGCCTAAGATTATTTGGCGCTGCCTGTTCTTTGGCCTGTCGGCATTATGTCTTTTGCCGCTTCCCGCCGCATTCTCGCGCCGGTTGAAAGCCCAGCACGTCGCTGCACCAACACCGCCGGAAGCCCAAAACTGCAAAGCCGATACCCCCCAAAAAACAACGCGGTTTCCGTTCTGGCACAAATATCAGCCCTGTTTTCGCCTGACAATAGTCGTCTTATGCATATTTGCTATGCTCGAAAGCGGTTTAACTTTACTCTTCCCTTGCCTAATCATCGGCGTATGTGAAGAATTTATACTCCTTTATAAACTGAGAAAAACAATTCTGCCGCCCCAAACCCCGACAGCAAAACAGCCCTTTGGCAGCTCCTCCGCCAATAACATAGCACAACCCGCCCTGGCAATTCCGGTATCGGTAAATTCCATCTGCAGGATCGCACCCCAAAACTTTGACGCGGGAACCTCTCGCTCGCCGCAAAATTTTGACATAAATACCTCCCGTGCACCACTTCTTCTGGCGCAGCAATCCCTGTTGCAAAAGCAAAGACGCGCCCGCTGCCGGAACTTCTTTCTTCATGCCGTAGGAATTATTATTCTCCTTATATTATTTACTTTTCTCTCTATCGGTATGGTAAATTACGGCTGCTGCGGCAACATCAATACAGCCGAACGCCGTTTCGGAAAAATCACTTCTGACGAACAGCTTTTACACGACAGGTACTATTTCTAATAAGCAGCTTCTGAAAGGCCGCTCTGAAACGGCAGCTTCTGAAAGGCCGCTCCGAAACAGCGGTTTCTGAACGGCGGCTCCGGGACGACGGCTTCTGAACAGCTCCCCCGGTCGGCGGCTTCTGAAAGGCAACTCCGGAACAGCTGCTTCCGAGCGGCAGCCGGTTTCAGCCTGTCCGGCTTCTTTTCGTCGTATCCAGGCACCGCCGCCTAATCGTCAAAATTCTTATAATAAAACACCGCCGCCAGCACAATAAATTGTAAATATGCACCACCCAGCACCTCTGTTGCCAGTGCCACCGGCAGCGGTACGCCGACATACGCCATCAGTTTCCACGTCGCCGCCGTCAAAACCAGCCATACAGCCAGCACGGAAACCACCGTTCCCAGTTCGGCCGCCGCCCGTCCCAGCATATCTCGCCGATGCAAATAACACATCAGACACGCGGCCAACACGACAAATATAATATCCTTAACCGACATAAGCGTTCTCTCCTCTTCGGCCGCAATTGTTACAGCAAAGCCTGCCTGTCAGCACGCGCTGCCCAGCCCGGTCAGGATTTGCAGCGCCGCCAGTTTCTTATCCATATTCAGCCGCACCGTCTCGTCGAGGATTTTCAACGTCGCCTCATAAGCCTCGTACAGCTCGCGCGGATGTGCCGCATCGGGCAGATTGTCGCGCACAAACCGGCAGACCAGCTCGGCAAACAGATACCAGCAGTCTTCGTCGCCGGCAACGTCGCCTGCCAGTTCCAGCAACAGCCCGCCGTCGCATTTTGCCCCGCCGTAACAGATTTTCTTAATATTTTCATACATTTCAAGCGCGTCGTTTTCGGCATACTTGAGCGCCCGTCCGATACTCCCCGCCGCAATCTTCGCCAGCCCCTGCGGCACATCCTTCAGCCTCTTTCAGCGACGGCTTATACCGCCGCAGCAGGCTCGCCACCTCGGTTTCCTGCAGCGGTTTCAGCGCCAGCTTTGCACAGCGCGAGCGGATGGTCGGCAACAATTTCCCCGGATTGTGCGACACCAGCAGCAGAATGCTTTTAAGCGGCGGCTCTTCCAAAATTTTCAACAGCGCATTGGCCGAAGAAACGTTCAAATCGTCGGCGCTGTCCACAATCACCACCCGCCAGTTGTCGTTAAACGATTTCTTGCCGAGAAATTCCACCACGCCGCGCACATCTTCGACTTTAATCACCGCCGAACGTTTCAGCCCCTGTTTCATTTCGTCGTCAACTTCTTCGCCCTGATTAATCGCCTTAATCAGCTTTTTCTTATCCGTCTCGGTAAAGTCGCGCTCCAGCACCTTAAAATCGGGATGCGACTTCTGCGCCACTTGCGCAAACACCGGACCGTCAACCGGAACCTCCAGCGTTTCGTAAGTTTTGCCGGTTTCCGCCGCCAACAGAAAACGCGCAATTTTATAGGCCAGCGTCGCCTTGCCGATTCCCTCGTCGCCGGTAATCAGCCAGCCGTGATGCAATGCGCCGGAATTGTACGCCGACAAAAACAGCCGCACTTCTTCGTCATGCCCGATAAGATACGGATTCCTGCTGGGATAAATCGCTTCGTCTGCCATCTGCGCCGCTCATTCCCCCTGCATCCGGGAAGTCAGGTCTTTCCCCTGCCCGGTCAGCTTTTCCTGCGGCCGTGAAGTCAGGTCTACCCCCTGCCCGGTCAATTTCTCCTGCGGCCGTTCGGCCAGCAGCCATGCCAGATAAGTCCTGAACGCCGCAAACTGCTCCGTCTGAGCATCGGCCACCGCCTGCATCGAACAGTCTTCGCCGCAGAATTTCGGATTAAATCCCGTATCCGCCCCGCCGACATAAAAGCTCTGCGCCTTTTGGGCAAACGCCGCCAGCATCTCGGAATTACCGTCATAATATGCGTTGATAATGTCATAACCGATATTTTCATAACAGGCGTTGACTTCTGCAAACGTCTGCGACAGATATGCCGCCGCGTCATAAACGTTTCCCTGATAGAGCATGGCCTTTTCCAAATCCAGCCCGTCCGCGCGCGCATCAAGGCAGGAAGCTATCTGCTCCCGATATGCGGCAATTTCAGCCTGATTTTCCGCACGGCCAGACGCGCCGGTTGCCCGGTCCGCCCCGATACCGGCACCGTCTTCCCGTTCTGCCGCACCAGTATATCTGTGCTGCGCTGCGTCATACCATTCGTCCAGAGGCGCACGGGCCGTTTCACGTTCGCTCTTATTCGGATAAACATAAATAATTTCCTCGGTTCCGCCCGCTTTTGCCTCTCTTGCGCCGCCCTTTTCCATTGCAGCCGCGCCATAATGTCCCGCCGTTGCAACGCTGTGTTCCGTCGCTGCTCTGCCATTCCCCGCCGTTGCAGCACTGTTCCCCGCTGTTATCTCGTTGCTCTTCTCTGCCGCTGTGCCGCCGTTCTTCTTTGCCGCGGCGCCATCATTCCCCTCCGCTGCGCCGCTATTCTTCTTGACCGCC
>OGQO01002060.1_pt1 | contig 16616 bp, 9 predicted proteins | sample 1553241 | NCBI WGS metagenome assembly OGQO01 (sample SAMEA2579933, study PRJEB22360) | human gut metagenome | biome: human gut; feature: human-associated habitat; material: faeces | place: Denmark | collected 2008/2010
GCCGGAGGTGACGATAAATAATGAATAAGAGTAAATTAAAGAAAATAACAAGTGCACGTCTGTTTCTTCCTATTGTGTGTCTGATTGCAGTACTTTTGCTGAATGTGATCAGAACACCGGATTTCTTTAATGTATCAATCCGAAACGGTGTACTCTATGGTTACATTGTTGATGTTATTAACCGTGCTTCAGAGTTGGTTATCCTTGCAATCGGTATGACACTGGTAACAGCAGCTTCCGGTGGACAGGATATCAGTGTTGGTGCGATCATGGCAGTTGCAGCGGCTGTCTGCTGCCAGATTCTTTCCGGCGGACAGGTTTCTGTAAATGATTACCAGAATCCTGTGATTCTGGCTGTTATCGCAGCACTTCTTGCATCTGCATTATGTGGTGCATTTAATGGATTTCTGGTTTCCAAGCTGAATATTCAGCCAATGGTTGCAACTCTGATCCTTTACACAGCCGGTCGTGGTATTGCTCAGCTGATCACAAACGGACAGATTACTTATATTCGTGTGGATTCTTTTAAGATGGCTGGTGGATATATTGGAAAATGCCCGATTCCTACACCTATTTTCTTTGCGATCATTACAGTTGTTATTGTGTACCTGATTTTGAAGAAGACTGCTCTTGGGCTTTACATTGAAAGTGTTGGTATCAATGGAAAGGCAGCTCGTCTTGTGGGATTAAATTCTACGATGATTAAATTCCTTACCTATGTTATCTGTGGTGTACTGGCTGGTATTGCCGGTATTGTGGCATCCAGCCGTATCTACTCTGCAGATGCAAACAACATTGGTCTTAACCTGGAAATGGATGCCATCCTTGCAGTTGCGCTTGGCGGAAACTTCCTTGGTGGTGGTAAATTCAGCCTGATCGGTTCCGTAATCGGTGCCTACACTATTCAGGCTCTGACCACAACACTCTATGCGATGAACGTAAAAGCAGACCAGCTTCCTGTTTATAAGGCAATCGTAGTTGTTATCATCGTTACACTGCAGAGTGATGTATTTAAGAAATATATTGCCAACTTAAAGGCTAAAAGAAGTGTGGCAGCAGAAGGAGGTCAGAAGTAATGAAAGCAAATGTACAGAAAAAGAAAATAACGGGAAATGGCTTCCTGCTTCTGATCACAATCGCATTATTTGTAGTAATGTATGTTGCAGGTATGATTGTTTTTGCTGATAAAGGTTTTGCAAAACCTCAGATGTTTCTGAACCTGTTTGTATCTAATGCGGGTCTTCTGGTTATTGCGTGTGGTCTTACAATCGTTATGATCACCGGTGGTATTGATATTTCCGTAGGTTCTGTTACTGCACTTGTATGTATGGTTCTTGCAGACCTTATGGAGAACAAAGGTGTGAACGCATATGCAGCAGTTTTAGTTGCACTGCTTATTGGTGTTGCTTTTGGTATTGTTCAGGGATTCCTGGTAGCTTATCTGGATATCCAGCCATTCATCGTTACTCTGGCAGGTATGTTCTTCGGACGTGGTCTGACAGCTATCATCAGTACTGATATGATTTCTATCAAGAATGAGTTATTCCTGAAATGGGCAAATTACCGTTTCTATATGCCTTTTGGTTCAACCAGTAAGAAGGGTAAATTTATTCCGGCTTATATTCCGCCGACAGTTGTGATTGCTCTGATTGTTGTAATTCTGATCGCGGTTCTTCTGAAATATCGTAAGTTTGGACGTAAGCTTTATGCGATCGGCGGTAGCCGTCAGAGTGCATTAATGATGGGTCTGAATGTTAAGAAAACTATTTTTAATGCTTATGTTCTGGATGGTTTTCTTGCAGGCCTTGGTGGCTTCCTGTTCTGTTTGAACAGTTGTGCAGGTTTCGTTGAGCAGGCAAAGGGTCTTGAGATGGATGCAATTTCATCAGCGGTTATTGGTGGTACGCTTCTTTCAGGTGGTGTTGGTACTCCGATTGGTACTTTGTTTGGTGTGTTGATTAAGGGTACGATTTCCAGTTTGATTACTACTCAGGGTACTTTGTCAAGCTGGTGGACAAGAATTATTCTTTCTGCATTGCTTTGTTTCTTTATTGTTATTCAGTCTGTTGTGGCTTCTGTGAAGAAGAAAAACAAATAGGCTGCATGCGAATGGCAGGTAAATATTGAGAAAAAGAGACAGATCGAAATTCAGTTTTGAGTTTCGACCTGTTTTTTGCTTTTTCAGGAGGGACGCGCAAAGCAGCCTATCTCTACGGGTTCAGATTCCGGGGCTAAGGAACTCTAAGGTTTGTAAAATCCGCTAAAATCATGAAAAAAAACGCAAAACTCGCTCCGTTGCAAACTTCGCTCAGACAAGTTGCTGTTTTTTTTCATAACGCGAATTTCCCAAACCTAAGACTTCCTAAGCCCCTCCAAATTCACCCGTAGAGAGAGGCTGCTTTGCGCTGGGTAATGGCAGAGAGAAAGATATGATGCTACTGAGAGGATAAGTTTTGGCTCTATTTATTTTATGAAATAATATATTACGAGAAGAATTTTGTTGATTAGTCATAGTTTTGAATGATTTAATTGTGCAAAATGTACGGTTTTGAAAAATATATAAAAGAAAAATATACAGAGATTTCGCTTTTAAGAAAAAAGCATCCCCTTTTGCCAATATTTTATGAGACAAAACAGGGAAGATCCCTACAGGATAAAAGTTACTGTTTTTTTATGTATAAAAAACCAAAAAGGACCCCTTTTCATGTATAATTATTTAACAATAAAATATACGAAAGAAGGCGTCCTTAATGAAAAATTAACATTAAAAAACTATTAAATTATATGACAAGTGTATATGAAATCCTGCAAAAAGTCAAGTGTTTATCGGATAAAAGAAAAAGAAGATCCGTCCCGCTGTTTAACATCGTTATGCCGGTGCTGCTGTTCCTGATGCTGCAGTATGAAAGTTTTCACACTGTTTTTTCCGCACCGGAGAGCATGTCCAAAAGGTTGAGAAACTGCATCCGTGGAAAGATCCCCAAAGTTGACGCAGTCCGGGACCTTCTGTCCGGGATTGACCCGGAAGAAGTCCGGAAGATCCATGAAGGAACGATCGATACACTAAAAAAGAACCGTGTATTCCGGGAGGGGACCATTGGTGGATATGTGGTGGCCGGAATTGATGGGGTGGAACTGTTCAGCAGCACAAAAAAATCCTGCCCGGACTGTCTTACCCGAAAAAACCGTACAGGTGAAATGGAATATTTCCATCGGAGTGTGGTCTGTATGACGGTCGGAAAACCACCGCATGTGATGCCTGGCCAGGAAATGTTAAAGCCAAGAGACGGAGCGGAAAAGGATGAAGGGGAGCTGACCGGAGGAAAACGCCTGATCGAACGGCTCAGACAAAGACACGGTCACTTTGCGGATGTGATCGTGGCAGACGCATTGTACCTGAATGCACCATTTATCAATACGATAAAAGAAAATGGACTGGAAGCAGTCATCCGGCAGTAGAAGTTATATTTAATCTGATGATCATAGGGTTCAACATGAGGGAGCTGTACCTGTATCGGCGAGTCCGGAAGTTTGCAAGGAGCAGGATCACAAGAAAGAGCGTAAGCCGGATGTTCAGAGATGATTTGCTGACAGAGAAAGTAAAACAGATCCTGTATCAAAAAGGCGGATAAGATCTGTATAAAAGAGATCAAAAATAATATAAGAAAAAAAGACAGAGACGAAGCAGAGGGGAACTTTGTGCGCATTGGGATCCAAAGGCGTAACAGCTGTAAGAAGAATGGCAGAGAAACATATTTTTTATAAAAATGCATGAACCAAAAAAACTAAAAGCGAAATCTCTGGTAGAACACGGATAGGAAATAGTAGATTTGGTTTGCAAAGTAAAAAATTGAATTAGGGGGATTTTTGTCGAACTATTTATGGTAATACTTATTGACAAATGTAGGACTAAATTGTATATATAGATTATAAGAAAATAATAATTTGAAAGAAAATATATTTATAAAAACAAAAAAGAAAGATAATAAAAGAAGGGATGGGGTGAATATGGGAAAATGAAAGAGATAAATTGGGAAATTGATGTAAGAAAGGAGAGATATGTGTATGAGCAATAAAAAGGAAAATGGTAAAACGGATGTTAATGTTGACATGAGAAATGGAAAACTTAAATTTGAAGTATCAATATTTTCGTTAACTACTGCAGCTGGAGCTGCATTTAATATTCTGTTAAAATATGATTCTTCAGCAATGCCTTATGTGTATGAAACATGGAACAGAGAGGTAAATACTGGATTATTAGGAAGTGGGTGGAGTTTAAATATAGAGGATAATATTTTTGCTGTTGTTGATGGAGCAGATTTACGCTATTTTTTAGCATTCAAGGGAATGTTATTTACATTAATGCAGGATGAAGTAACAACAGATAAGATAACATATAAAACATCACCTATCTCTAATTATATTGTAGAATATGTTACCCAAGGCTACTTTATGCTTTACGATGAATATGGAATAAAATATATTTTTGGAAGAGATGATTCGTTTTCAGTGAATGAAAAAGGAGCATATAATTCATTTACTGGTATGTATGAAAAAAGTTCTGACGAATATTTAAATGTTCGTAAAAAAATCTCACATCCTACAGGGGATAATGATCCGGTATCTCCTGATGTAGATAATACTATTAGTTCAACCAGGGAAAATTCTGTATCATGGGGGGAATGGAATGGTCCATCGGTGAATACTCTTAACCAGTTTTCTAAGACAACATGTTGGAGATTATCTCATATTATGGATGCATTTGGAGGGATGATAGTATTTAGCTATATTCAACATATTTCAAATGTGGCAAAAGGAGAAGAATCAAAGCAGTACTGTATTTGTAGTTACCTATACAGGATAACTGTATACTTAAATCAAATTGAAACAGAAAAAATATTATTTGAATACGAAGAAAAAAAATCTGAAGAATATTGTATTGATTATACATTGTTGGAACGACCAAATGGAATACAATATAAATTCCAAAAGTTATTTCTTTCTCAAATAGTACATTGCAAAAATAGGATAGAAGATAAAATCTATTCTTTCAATACAGATTTTATTCAACTTGCGGATAATATTGAATTTTTATCAAAAAGACAGTTGTATAAGATTGAAATAAAAAGAAAATTTGAAGAAAAAGTAATGTTTGAACCAGGATATTCTTTTGAATATTACAATAAAAATGATGGTGTGCAACTTGGAAATGATGGATTTTCAGAAAAAAATAAAGTTTATCAGGCTTCTAATGGTGCAGTATATGGACTGATAAAAAAGATACAGTATCCGACCGGAAGATGTGAAAAATATTCATATAGTGAGAATCGAATGAGTTCAGTTCCGCTTGATTTAGAGGAAAATATATATAATCTGAAGAAACAAAAACAAGTAATTAGTCCATATGGAACACATGTTATTTTAAGATTATTTAATGATAATCGTTATACAATTAATGTATATAAATATTCTGTACAGGGATGGTTTGCTAATGAATTATTTTCAGGAGAAACCACGGAAGCTATGTTTGATGCATACGATACGGATATATATGTGGATTTTACAGATAATGATCTGGTAATAACGTCATTGGATTATTTAACAGTAAAAGTATATAGATTATCCAATTCTGTTATTAACAAATGGAAAGAAATTAATTATACAACTTTGTATGAAGGAACAGTTACAGATGTAAATATTGGAAATAATAAGTTACTGATTTCTACAGTGATAAATGGAGATTTTTATTTATATCCATATATATTCGATGGTGCACAATATCATTTGGTTGGTAATGCGATTAATGTAAAAGAAAAATGTGGTATAACTGCAATGGTAGCAGCGACTTGTATGCAGGATAACTGGGGAATTTTTACTCTATACAAAGACAGCTATTCGATAGCTCCTGTAGGATTTGCGGGACGGGCACTTACTTATTAAAATATTTTGCGGTGTTTTTTTATTAGAAACGATGGAACAACCAGTCAGGTGCAGGATATAGGATATGTTCCTAATGTTGTTGTTATGACAAATTTTACATCGTCAGTCCCTCCAATAGTTGCAAGTCCGATTGAATTATCAGCACATATAACAATAGGGGGAAACATTTCTAAAATTGGAAAAGTAGAAAAATTGGGTAATGTAATATATCTCCCGTTAAAGGCAAAAAATTTAATTGGATTTTATGCGAGAAATAATCCGACTCAATCGTCATACATGAGAGAGCTGGCAGAAATGGACTGGGGAGTTGAAATTCTTTTAAATAAACAGGAAGAAAAATTTAAACTATTGGGAGAATCTTATTTAAGACAAATTCAATATGAAGATGATAAATTTTATACGGAAGATGTAAATAGTATGTACTTATCAACCAGTGCAGCAGCATCAGGAAATGGAATTACATATACCTATGTTTTTAATATGCCAGAAAGAAATATTAAAAATTTTGAAACGCAAGGGACTGTTGAATATATTTATGATGGAGTTAATATAAAAAATAATAAAAATTCTATTGAAAAGAATCATAAATGTATTTTTAGAGATAACTTTTTTGAAACATTTTATACGAAGATATCCGAAGGAACAGCAGGAATTTATCAAAAAACTTACAAGTATTATGATCAGGAAAAAATGGAGTTTAAAAAAATTGAAACGGGAAGTATTGACTCAACTCAAATAATAACTGATCAGCAAGAAGAAACATGGCTGAAATATTTAGGCTATACGGGGTTGGCATTTTCGATTATGTTATTGCCATTAGGATTTACGTCCATTTTTGGAACGATATTATCAGTGTTATCAATTGCGTTGATGGCGGGCTCTACTATTGTGCAGCAGTTGTTAGAGAACAGTATTAAAATTACAATAGACCCTAATACAGCATTTTACGGAAATCGTTTTATGGTTGATGGAAAAACTGTATGGTTTAGAGAAAATGGTCAAAATCAATTGAGTGCGCTTGGAAAAGGTTTGAATTTTGAAAGCAGTGAAATCCAAGGTGATGTTGTAACAGATGTATATTCGTATGGCAATATTTATAATTATATTCCTTTTTTTACAAGTGAAAATAAAATTTATTATAGTACAATTAAAAATGGAAAATTAAAAAAACCTGCATTATTAAGTGGATGGGCAGAGGGCATTACAGGAATGATGCTAAATGATCCCAGAGGAACAGAAATAACATTATTTAAAGGAAACAAAAAATATACATTTAAAAATTGCCTTTTTGAAAAAAGTGAAGAGTTAGAAATTGCAAATGAAAAAGTGTTTGTGGATGCAGCAGTGAATCTTCCAGAGGATAATTTAATATTTTATTTTTCGGGGAAATATTACTATATTCAAAATACAGCATATTCGTGGGAAATAAATAAACAAGAAATAAAACATGGAATAAAGGGAAGCCAATTTGAACATGTAGATGCTGCATTATTTGCAAAATGGAAAGAAACAAAAGGAATTTATTTATTCAGTGATCAGTTTTTTGAATATGCAGTATTTTCCAATAATAAATTAACAGTGGTGGAAAGGGGCAATTTATCTGAATGGGAATATCCAAATAGTTTTGAAAAAATTGATGCAGCATGCCATTTAAATGGAAGTATGTATATGCTTACCAGAGAGAGTAAATATATGATCGCAAATGCCCAGGATGGAATTATTTTGCAGACAGGATATTTAGGGGAATATTTTAAGTGGAATATAAATATAGAAAATACGGATATGTGGTTTAATTATGATACGTTACTACTCAATGTTAAAGGAACAGGTAGTACGCAGTTCATTTTAAAGAAATTTTGCGATGATTCTCTTCAGAAGGTACTTAATGATTATGTGATACAAAGGGTTGAAACAATTTTGGAAACAGATGAAAATGTCGTAGATCAGACTTTATATGAGTATGACACTTATATGGCTACGTATATAAGAGATGCAAAATCTGTTATTTATAATGAAGTTAATGCCTATATCGAAGAGGAGGTGTAATTTATGAGAAGAATAATAGAATCTCTAAAACTATATAAAGGTAGAGAAGATTTAAAGAAGGTAAAAGTAGGAGAAAACTTGGAAGATGCAGATTCGTACGGACTTTCACTATTAGGAAAAGTGTCTAACATGGCGAAAACAAAAGATGATAGTTTAATATACTCATTTCCTTATTTTACGAATCCGGAAACCAGGCAGTATAAAGATTGTTATTCTTGTGAGGGATATTATTTTTTTAGAGAAGAAAAAGAACTCCATGAATTAGTTGAATTATCAGATTATTTCAAAGTAGCCGCGGGAATAATTAATTTTGGGGGATATTTAATTCATCCTCAATATGGAATACGAGGGCTTGTTGGATTTGGTGAAAGTTTGTATATGACAAATGCATCAAACAAATATACATATATTGGAAAAAAAACAGAATTTTTATCTGATAAATATACAAGTATATTTTATACAGGCGAATCCTATATCGCAATTGATGATGAGTCAAAGTATCATGTAGCAATAGTGACCTACGATTCAGAGATGAAACCTAATTTTAATATTGATTCAGGAGAAATACCTCTTAGTGATGCTGCTCAGTTAATTAACCCAGTTTGTGGAAGTACTATGGTGTCATTAGGAAAATATGCAAATTATTATGTTAATAAGAGTGGAAGCTATGCTTATATTAATAATATGAATAATGTTCCTCAATACTCTTTTGGAAAATTTAAGGTAGACTTTGATAAAATTAAAAAAAATTTCATGCAGGATTATGTATATAGTATTGATAATAATGATATATCATTACCATATAAAGTGACTAAGAATCAAGATGGAATTCAAAGTTACTGTGAAAGTATTTATAATGAAAAAAGACAGATAAAAGAAACAAATGAAAGTATTAATGGATGGAACGATAATCTGACATCAATTGTAAAAAACATGACAAAAAGAACCTCGTATGTGTATGCCTGGGAAAAATCTGAAGCCACATATTCAAATATTGCTAAAACGGCAATAGCATTGTTGGACAATGTGGAAGAAAAAATTCTGGATTTTACAGGTAACCAAGTTCAATATAATGAGGTAAGTAGCTCATATACAACAAGAAAAGATATAGATAATACAGACAGGCTGATTTATTTAAGTTCTAGTTGTCAGGATGGTATAACTGAAACTAGCCATGTTAAAGTTAACGAAGTTTTGTCATATGATCAGATGGGACATACTAGATTAACTGGTGGAGTTGTCTATGGTGGAGTAACAGGAGCCGGATTTCGATTATATAGTCAGGCACAGTATTCATCAAAAGAACCAGATATGTTATTAGCAACATTTGATGGGGTTTACTATAGTGACGAAAATGAAAAGTGTATGTCTGCTTATACAGGATTTGAACCATATGAAAATGTGGAATATATTTCTGGAAAAATAGTGACAGATGGTTATATTTTAGAAAATGCAGTTTTGGCAGGAAATTCATTATGGGGAAGCAGAACTGCATATTTTCCTCAGGGAGGTGTTATAAAGCTAAGTGACAATGTATATGTTAATTCTCTTCTTAATCTGAAATATGTAGTTTGTTGTGTAACTAGAAAAGATGGATATGGAAATGATTGGAAGATTGAAACTACCTATATAAATGCTGGAGACTTGCCGCAGACGAGAATTATTAAAAATATTCCGGCTGGAACATATGTTGAGATGATTTTGTTTAAGGCTTCTGATTGTGAAAGTAAAATATATTTATATAATTCAGATACATATGATTTGAAAGGATATATAGATAATAATTTTGTTCCTACAATTCAGATGTTAGATTTGATAACAAAAAAAGTAGAATTTTCCTTTCAATATTTGTTGGAAGAAAATGAAGGCAATAAAATTATTACGGATAAATTAATTGTAAATCCGATGTGTATTTTAGGATATGCAATGTTAGGTGGATATTCAAAATTATATTCAGAAAATTTAAAAAAGGAAAAGCATAATACGATTCTGGATATTCGCTGTAGGGAAAATGCTCAAATAGTTTTACCAGGAAATATATACACACTAAATAGCACATCAGTGCTGGTAATGGGGCGTGGAAGGAATACAGTTGAATTTGGAGGTCTTGAAGATTTTGTATTTGAATGGACTACAGATGGAATAACTATTTACAAAAATAAAGCCATATATACCGTAATAGAATCAGAATTTAGAATTGATAGCAGTGCAAATTGGATTATAGGATCAAAGGGTGAAATTTTATTTATTATTTTAAATGGAAAATTAATATATTCTACTGTCGTTAGTAATAATCCATTTTTTTCGGTTTTGGTGTTGGATCAGAAGCTAAGTGTGAATATGCCAGACAAACTAATATGTATGCAGAATTTTGATTTGGCAGTAAATTATTATGACTACTTAGGAAGATTAGTTCAAACACAGACTATAAAAATCATGAATGACAGTTTAACTCGGATAATCAGCAATATGTACTTTTATAATAGCTCCAGTCAAGTAGTTGCATATACTTTAAAGGGTGCCTATCCTATTGATAACGTGACAAAAATAACCAGTGATGATAGACCATTATTTTTCAGAGAAAATTGTGCGTTTATTAATTGGAATACAAAAACGGAAACAGATCCAAGAGGTATACTGACAGGAGAACTGGCAGATTATTATAGAACGGGATCTGGTAGAGACTTTTTGATGACATCTGATGATTATAAGTATCCATATATATATGAGCAGTATGAAAAAAATGGTACAGGAAGATTTTTAGAAGAAATGAGTCCAGGAGTATCTGGCAACGGGAATCTGGAGAAAAAATCTTATCAAAGTAAGGACATGTTTGATACAGTTTTCAAATTAGTAACTTGCTTAGACGCTAATTATGATACAAATTATAATTTTGTAAATATACAAGAACAAAATGTGGGACTGCTGGACACAGATGTTTATGATGTAAATAATGATGTATTGTTAAAATTACATAGAACATCCAATGTAATTGATGATGGAATTTCATATAAAGTAAAAAATGGTATTACTTCAGACGAAGCAATCACTGGAAGCATATTGGGATTAGGAAAAACATTTTATCGAAGTAATCTGCAGAATAAGTTAATGAAACAATTAAAAACTGCATTTAACAGAATACAAGTGCAATGGAGTGTAGATAGTGGATATAAAGTTTTAATAACGGATATTGCGGGAAATGGAAGATTAGTGTTTAATGGAGGAGATATTAACAAAGACCTTTGCTCATATTTTAAATATGATAAACGAAGTAGAATTACAGAAATGGGTACAGTTGGATTCTCAAATGTGACTTTGCAGGAGTTGTTGGACTTTACAATGGACCCGGACTATCCCTATGTAGGAGCGATAAAGACGCGGAATTGTAAAGTTGTTTCTCAATATGAATATGATTTAGAAAATCATGGATATTCTTTGGGAAGATTATGTAAATATGTTATGAGCGATTCAAATTATGTTCATGAATATAGTTATGATCAAATGGGACGAATCTGTAAACAAACCGCATTGCTTAACAGCAATAAAACGGAACAAAGCATAAAAAAAGATTATCTGTCTAATATTGTTCAAATAGAGTACCAGAGAAATCAGGATATAAGTTTAGTATTTAATTATAAATATAATGATAATAATGTGAAAGAAATACAGTATATGAAAAGTGCACTTTCGCATATTGTGTTTACTGGCGCAGAATATGATATATTTAATAGATTGTTGAAGTACACAGATTGTAATGGAACAATCAATGAAATTAAATATGATTTCCTTGGCCGCCAAACAATGATGAAATTGACTGATAAAAATCAACGCATATATTCTGTAGAAAAATTATATACAGAAAATAATAGAAAATATGAACGTTTAGAACAGGTGAAATATGAACCGGGAGGGTATGTAAGAAAATATATATATGATGAATATTTAAGATTAAAAGATGTTACAGATAAAGAAAACAACTTAAAATATGATTTAAATGGAAACTTGTTAGAATATGATACTGAAGGCAGTAAAAAAATACTTCAGTATATGGCTGGGACGAATAAACTTATAAGTGCAGACATAAACACATTTGTCTATAATGATTTTGGATGCGTAACAGAGAAAAATGGATCATCTGAGGAGTTAAAAATACAATACGATACACTATTTCCTGCAAAGATAACTTCAATCGGAAAGTTATCATCATCAGGAGTTATAGAATCGCTTTACAGCTTTCACTATGATATATTTGCAAATGTAGTAAATATGATTTATTCTTTGCCGGAGGCACAAACTGCAATCTCATACCACTATTTATATTCGGAAGATGGAAGGTTAGAACAAATTGAAGCTGTGACAGCACAAGAACGAGATTATGAGTGCTACGTATATGTAGGAAACAGACCTATAGCAATGTTGGGAACAGGAGAAAAATGGTATGGATTAGTTTATGACGATGCCGAAACATTATATATGGAAACAAAAGAGAATGAAATAATCCAGACAAAGTATAATGCTTGGGGAGTGCCTGAAGAGTATAATGAAGCAACGAAGTGCCTTTATAAAAAAATGAATTATATTCCGGATTTAAAATTATATTCTAACAATGGAGCATTATATGATCCGACTTATGGCATTACTTATGTGCCAATTGTAGAAAATGAAGCCTGCACACCTTATCGAATTATAAATAACGTACCGTTTATTTAAAAAAGCGAAAGGAGGGGGAAAATATGCCATATCCAAATATTCAAGTTTTAACCACTATGGGATATAATAATTTTGATAAGTTTCGATTAGATGTATTTCGTTTAAACAGATATTATTTCCATGGATTAAAAGCGAGAAGTACACCAGGACAAGCCCCATTATCATATGATGTATTCAGGGCACATTATATGGGAAATATAGCAAATGCATGGGGGATGTTAGTTAATACGATGGATAATCCTCTGGGAACAGTACTTCTTGGAAGAGTTGCTATGCAATTTCCAATGCAAGATCCACAGCAGATTGCAAGTCTTGATGAAATGGTAGGGGTACGTTTGCGTGATTCTACAGTAGAGGTACCACTTTTGGATGAAGCCATGCATAAGAATTTTGGAATTGCAACAGAATATTCAAGTGGAAGTATTTCATGGTCTAACAATTGGACTCTTTTAATGAATGACGCATTGATATTAGGTGGGATTCAAAAGAATTTGCCGTTTTATTTAGTCTCGAAACGTATTCCGGAAAATATATGGGATGCACGCGGCAATCGGTTAACAGTAACGGGAAGAGAACTTGTTGCATTGCTTACATCTGGATATAAAATACAACGTATGGCAGATGGAAGTGAATATTTATATAATGATTCCGAGCAGCCACGAGGATTAACATTGCCGGAATATAATAGAGCAGTAGATTATTTTTCATTTGTTCCACGTAGATGGGGATACTTAACTGAGCCAAATTTAACATCAATAGAATTTGACTTTTTAAGAAACATGATAGTTGGGGTGGAACTTTAAGGCACTTCCAACTCCTATATTACTCATGAAGAAGTATAAGAAACATGTCAGGAGAAAACATTCTCCTGACATACTAAATTATATTACAAAACAAATTGTAACATGGTAAAAATGCTATAAAAAGTTGCTATTTGCCTGTATACATGATAATATCTATAATTATAATACCTTTATAAATAAGACCTTTGTTTGTATATTTTATGCGTTTTCCTTAAAACAATCAAAGGAGAAAAACTATGGATTTAAAGGTTTATCGAGAACATACAAAAGTTACCCGCAGATTTAAAGAGGCAGAGCTAGTTCTGAAGAATGCTAAAATTATAAATGTGTTTACCAATGAAATCATCACCGGAGATATTGCTATTGAGGATGGGATGATTGTTGGAATAGGAAATTATGAAGGCAAACAGGAACATGACATGACAGGAAAATATGTCTGCCCTGGATTTATTGACAGTCATCTTCATCTGGAATCGACTTTAGTTACTCCGAAAGAACTGGTTACAGTTGCCTCACGTCATGGAACGACAACATTTATTGTTGATCCTCATGAATCTGCAAATGTATCAGGATTGGCCGGTATCAATTATATTCTGGATCAGACGGAGGATGCAAGTGCAAATGTTTTTGTGATGATGCCTTCGTGTGTTCCGGCAACTTCAATCGATGATAATGGATGTACGCTTACAGCAGAAGACATGACTCAATATCTTGATAATGAGAGAGTATTGGGATTAGGTGAAGTAATGGATTACATTTCGGTTGTAAATGCTGATCCGGGTATGCACCGGAAGCTGGATTTATTTAAAGATAAAGTTCGTGATGGACATGCACCATTTTTAGCGGAAGAGGATTTGCAGGCATATGTAATGGCCGGAATATCTACAGATCATGAGTGCTCGGATTTTCAGTATGCAATGAGAGAACGAAGGAATGGCATGACTGTACTGATTCGAGAGGGAAGTGCAGCTAAGAATTTAGAAGCAATTGTGAAAGGTATAGTAGAAAATAATATACCAGTAGAGGGATTTTGTTTTTGTACGGATGATAAACATATTGAAGATATTGAAAGGGAAGGTCATATTGATTATAATGTTCGTAAAGCAATAGAGCTTGGGATGAATCCTGTTTCTGCTATAAAAATGGCAACAATATATCCGGCAATCTGTTATGGATTTCACAATCTGGGAGCAGTTGCGCCGGGGTATCAGGCGGATTTGGTGGTATTAAACGATTTAAATAAAATATCTATAGAAAATGTATATTATAAAGGCGAAGTAATAGAGCAAGAGGAAGAAATTGAAATAAAAAAATGTCCGGATGAGCTGAAAAATACAGTTCATGTCGGAAAGTTTTCGAAAAATGACTTACAGTTAGAATCACCAACGGGGTATTTTCCTGTAATAGAAATGCAGGAGGGGCAGATTACCACGAAAAAACAGATCAAAAAATTCTCAGGGGGCAAGTGCTTATTTTTATCAAATGCACAATATCAGAAGATTGCAGTGATTGAGAGACATAAATCTACAGGTAAGACCGGTGTGGGAATTGTCAGTGGTTTTGGAATACAAAAAGGAGCAATAGCTTCCAGCGTTTCTCATGATTCTCATAATATTATTGTCATAGGGGATAACGATGAAGATATGGTATTGGCAGTACAGGAACTGATACGTACACAGGGAGGTTATACGATAGTGGCAGATCACAAAATATTTGATACTTTAGAGCTTCCTGTTATGGGACTTATGAGCGATGCCGGTTATCAATATAATAATCATAAATTAAAAAATATGATTAATAAGGCACATGAAATGGGAGTTGGAAGAGGAATAGACCCATTTATTACGTTGTCTTTTATGGCACTTCCGGTTATACCAGAAGTACGTATTACACCAAGAGGCGTTTATGATGTTTTAGGTGGCGAATTTTGTTCATACTAATTTTTGAATGGTGAAGAGGGGAAGGTACTGGATGAAACCTACAGTTAGAAATATTGCTGAAAGAGCCAATGTTTCCATTGCCAGTGTATCGCTGGTATTGAATAATAAACCTTCAAGAATAACAGAAGCAACAAGACAGAAGATTATTGAGGCAGCGAAAGAGTTAGGTTATAATTTTGAAGAAAAGAAAAAAAATGAAGAATTGTCAATTGAAAATGTCTGCAATAATTTTGACAAAAGATCAATTATTGGTGTAATACGTCCACGATATTATAATGAATTTCTGGATGCATGCCAGAAGGGAATTGATGAATACTGCCAGATTTATGGTTATCGTACTGTCACATGTACGGTGAATGATACTACAGAACAAACTTTAGATCGCATCAGATTTTTGACAGATATCAAAGTATCGGGTTTGATTATTGTTCCATCAATGGACATGAATATTGAAGATAATAATGAAAAACTAGGCTGGGCTTTAAAAAATGCAGGAATACCTTTTTTATTATTGGACCAAGCTGTTGATAGAGTTTATTGTGATTTTATTACAGCAGATAATAAGAGCGGCGGTTATATGGCAACGGAGTATTTGATTCATAGTGGACACGATAAAATAGGCATGATTGTTGGTGCAAGAGAAGTATACACTTGCAGAAAGCGAATCGAAGGATATAAAGAGGCTTTGGCATTTCATAACATTTCTATTACGGAAGAATATATTTTCTATGGGCAATATAAAAGACAGACGGGATATGAAGGAATGAAATATCTGAATAGTTTGGGGGTTCATGCGGTTTTTGCGTATGATGATGAAATAGCTTTAGGCGTTTATCAGTATGCACAGGAGCAGGGACTGACGATTGGAGAAGATATATCTATTGTAGGATTTAATGATTTATATGTAACAACAGTGCTTAGTCCTCCATTGACTACTATAGAACAACCTGGCGAATTAATGGGAAAGAAAGCCTGTGAAACGATTATTAATCGTATCACAGGAAAGGATAAAAACCCAATTAGAAATACATATTTTGCACCGGTTTTAATTGAAAGAAAATCCGTAAAAATATGTAATAATGAACAAATATTCTGAAAATAATAAAATGCAATTAAAAATTGCTCCATTGGAAACAGTGGAGTAATTTTTTTTTACGAATCTGATGTCGAAATTTTA
>OGQO01002065.1_pt1 | contig 16583 bp, 12 predicted proteins | sample 1553241 | NCBI WGS metagenome assembly OGQO01 (sample SAMEA2579933, study PRJEB22360) | human gut metagenome | biome: human gut; feature: human-associated habitat; material: faeces | place: Denmark | collected 2008/2010
AAAAGCCGGGTATTTGTATTTATTATTTTACCTTCAAGGTGTAAACTCTCTTTGTCGGCGTATACGTATTGCAGTAGATTGTATATCCATCAGCATTTACTTCTTCGCCTGAATAATGTCCCTTAAAATGATGCTCGCATGCACCTGGTCCAAATTCGATGCTTGTAAGTCCCTTTGTCATTGTTACATAATCATCTGACAGAACCATTGACTTTCCAGCCACTGTCTCCATGCAGAAATGATCATTCTCTAAGGTCGTTTGGGACGGCACACAAAGCTCCATACGAAGCGGCAAACGCTCTAATCCATCTGTATCTACGCTGATTTCAAGACCATCTGCTAACTCTGTGATGACTACCTGAGTGTGAAGATCACTTGTAATCATAAGATCACGCTTTTTGTGATCCATCTGCCACCAGTCGCTTGTATTTTGCTTTTCCTTCCATGGCAGATAATACCAGCCTCTTGCTGTGTGTGAAAGAACTGTCTTTCCTTCCTGTACATCCATCTCATCTGGAACAAAATTACGAATCTCACAGTAGCTTTCGCCAATCTTTAAATATGCTTCCAAACCATTTACATTAAAGTACAAAAAGGCACTTCTATTCTTCATAACAGTGTAGGAATAATTTTCTTTTTTCACACGAAGTACGCCTGCTTCTTTGAAAAGCTTGCGGTATGTCTTTAAGAAACCACAATTTTCGAATGTATAATCAAGTGTCTTATCATAAATCATCAAAAGATGAAGACAATTTGGTGCCTGACGTCCAGTCTCAGCACAGCCCTTTATAATCTGATGTGCAGCACCATCAAAACGTGCATGTTCCTCTGGTGTCAGCTTGATAAAGCCATCTGTGCCATCATATGCAATCAGGTACATATACTGATACAGATACTTGTCCATGAAAATTTCTTCGCCCTGATCCTGACGTGTAGAATTCTGAGTAAAGACCATATCATTTGGTTCAATGTAGTACATCATCATATTTAAATTGCGCTCTACATATCCCAGATACTTCACATCTTTTGAGCACTGATACATTGCCATCATTGCATTGTTGACAACAGCATTATAATTTCCGGTGGAACGCTCTGCATACTCACCCTCTGAATTGCCGTCAATACCTTCCTGAAGGTATAAAACAGTGCGATCCATAAGGCTCTTTGCAAACTCGGTATCATCAGCAAACAGCTTGGCTGCCTGCATAAGCGCTGCACAAATGCCCCAGCGATGGTTCGGTGTATGGAATCCACCATCACGAATAGCCTCTGCTGCCATTCTCATAATAGCAAGGTACTTTTTCTGAAGAATAGTTGTATCTGCTACATCCTGATATTTTTTCATCAGGCGATAGCCATCATTTAATCTTTTATAGCAAAAGCTAGTATCTGGTGCTGAAAAGAAATTGCAGCACGGATAATCAATGTAGCCGCTTTTTCTCTGAACACGTGCTACACCGTCTGCCGCCAGCTGCAGCGCTTCCATCAGCTTTTCGCTCTTATAATAGCGGCTTCTGCTGTTGAAATATAATGCCAGTGCCGTTGCCATCATATAGATCGTTGGCTTTGCCTCGATCACGTCTCCGCGCATCAGTCCATAACATAAATCGTTCTTATCCTTAATCTGCAAAAACAGCATTTCATCTACACGATGTTCCTCGCTGCGAATCAGATAATCAATATAACGCTTCATTTTCTATACTCCTCCAGCTATTTAGCTGTTTTTATTTGCAAAGCTTCAGTGCTTCCATGAAGAACAAAATTGCAAGTGCCTGTCCATACGGCATAGGAATAAGCGGGATCTGCTTATAGAAATCCTTGCTCTCTCTTCCCATCGGTGTTCCGTAGGAAACCTGCTCTACCTTGCCCTCTTCACTGACACATTTTAAGATTGGTGCAAGCGCCTTCATTGCAGAATCTGCACATGACTTATCAACAATGCCAAGATCAACCGCACGAAGGATACCATATGCAAAACCACATGTTGCACTCGCCTCTACATAAGAGGTCGGATCGTCTACTAAAGTATGCCACATACCAGATTCATCCTGAAAACGCATCAGTGCGTTGACCTGAGCACGCTCGGACTCCTCTAAAATGCGGCGAACTGCTGTCGGGCACTCTACCATATCAAGAAATTCCGGAATTGCCATTGTAATCCAACAGTTTCCTCTGCCCCACAGTGCCTCTGCAAAATTGTGATGACCATCAAAAGTCCAGCCGTGGAACCACATGCCTGTCTTTTTGTCTGTCAGATACTTTACATGAAGAAGAAACTGATACTGCGCTTCTTCAATATATTCCTTCTTGCCGCGAATACGTCCCATATTAGCTAAAAACAATACTGTCATAAATAAAGTATCATCCCAAAGCTCACCATTATTAAGGGTATCAGAGGTCTTGTGCTGAAGACCGCCTTCCTCTGTGCGCAAAAAATCGTGCATAATGCTCTCAGCCCACTCGTCACAGATTGCCAGATACTCATCATTTTTCGTATACTCTGCAAAATAAGACATTGCAAGAAGAGGGGTTACAGTATTGATATTCTTTCCAGGAAGACCAACTTCCATTTGCTTCTCATAGAAACGCTTTAAAATGTCCAGATATTCCGGCTTCTTTGTCGCCTCAAACAGACGCCAGAATCCATATAAACCAACACCCTGCGTCCACTCCCAATGCTGGTATCTGCGAATATCATCGCCCTCCAGATTCTTCGTCTTCATATTCTCTAAAAACTGCTCATCATCCTCATACAATACAGTCTGAAAGCTTGCAATCACACGCTCTAGGGCATCCTTTACCTGAGCTGCTGTTACGTTCTCCATCGTCCCCGCTCCTTTTCTTTTATATTTTTGTTTGAACATACAAACATATTTCATGTAATCTGTTACACCTTATGCATAAACTGTTACACCTTATACTCAGTATACAAAATGACATACAAAATATCTATTTAAAATTTGTTTTCTTTTTCAATATTCCTTGCATATTTTGCTGTAAATCGGTATACTGATGTTACAGTTTTATAAATAATATTGGAGGTTTCAATGGATCATCCACTTCAGCTTAAATATCAACGCAATTACAGCATTATTATAAATGACTGTGATGTTTCTCTTTTTTATTATTTTGATTACGGAGAGCGCTATAAGCAAATTAACATGGAGTTTCAGCACTCACACCGTTTTCATGAGATCACAATTCCGCTTTCTCCTGATACGACACATTTTATTGAGGGTGTGCCATATTCTCTTGAGGAAGGCGATATTGTGCTTCTGCAGCCGACTATTCTTCACCGAACCGAATATCCAGCCGGACCACCAAGCAAACGACTTATTATTTCCTTCTGGTATCCGAAGGATCTGTTTGGCATGGCAGACTATTATCTGCCGCTTTTATCTATTTTTAATGCCCAGATTCCAATCTTTCGCTTTCCAGAGGAAATACGAAAACAGATTCTGGGCATTATCGATGAAATTTATACGTTTTCAAGACATCACGACTATCTGGCTCACCCAGAACAGCGGCTTATCATTCACTCGATGTTTATACAGTTTTTGTATGCAATTAAGCAAAACCAGGATAAAAATCTATATACCAATAAGTCGTCAGGCAACTCAGCAACGCAAAAAATCTACAGCATTACTTATTATATACACAGCCACTATGATGAGGAATTGTCGCTTGATTCCTTGGCTGACAGATTCTTTTTAAGCTCATGTTACCTGTCTCATCAGTTTAAAAAAGTGACTGGTTTTACACTGATAAGCTATATTCAAAAGGTACGCATTACTCGTGCAAGGGATCTTTTACTCTCAACTAATCACCCGATCTCTGAAATTGCACAGTCATGCGGCTTTCAAAGCTTTTCCCAGTTTAACAGAATTTTCCGCCAGACTTATGATCAGTCTCCATCTGCAATGCGTGCCAGCTCAACGACTATCACAAGTCAGCAGTCGAATGTGGAGTTTTAATATTTGTTTTCGCTTGCTGCGGCTAGCTCTTTTAACCACTTGCTCACAGTTTCAGCGTTACGATTGATAATCAGCTCCTGTGGAAAATCAAGCTCATCAAGAAGCTTTCTTGCACAATCATACACACCTACAAAAGCACTGAAATGAGCATCTGAATCGACACTTATAAAAGCACCATACTTTTTGCATTTTGCAATAATCTTGCGACAATTTGCAATAGAAGAAGGGCGCACATGGAATGTAGCCTCATTTAATTCAATTGCTTTGCCAAGGCGTGCCGCCTCTTTAATTACAGTATCATGGTCATACGGATACTGTGCTGTTCCGCTGTGGCCTAAAATATGGATTTTCGGATTTTTAAGTGCCTGCATGTAAGCATTTGTATGCTGTTCAACTGTTCCTGCCTTAAAGGTCTGCTCATGGAATGATGCCACAATGCACTCAAGACGTCCGAGTGTATGCTCTGTAAGATCAATATGTCCCTCGTAATCTACAATATTTGCCTCAGCACCCTTCCAAACCTTTACACCGTGGATATACTCAGGCAAAATTCTCATATTAGAAAAATGACCTTCATACGGTGCGTCAGGCATTGACGGTCCATGATCACTCATATTGATTCCTTCAAGACCGTTTGCAAATGCACCGCGGCAGTTTTCCTCTAGCGTGCTGTAGGCATGTGTGCTTGCAAGCGTATGTGTATGAAGGTCTGTCTTTATCTCATAATTTCTCATAGTTTTCTCCTTTCTGCACGTATACCGCCGTCTTTTAATGCTTCAAGAAGCATCACATCATTGTAAAGACAGTGCATACGTTCTGGGTAATCTACATCCTCATGAAAATGGCCAAACAGCCAGTACTGATAAGAAACCGACTGCCATACGTGTTCTAAAATTTTATTTGTCACTGACAGATCCTTATCTGGAAACCATGCCTTTACCATGCACTCTGGAACTGTATGTGTTAAAATCAAATCAAATGTATCATCATTTTCCTGCAATGATTTTAAAATTAGCTTTTCATCCTCTTTTGACAGATCTTCATCTTTCTGCCAGATATCAGGATGGTTTTTCTTATAACCAGGGCCGGTTGTGCTTCCTCCGATTAAAAGCATAGAAAATCCGTCGATTTTACATACACTTCCTCTTTTCAGGTAGTAAATGCCATCTGATGCCTTCATTGTATTTTCTGCTGTTAGGCTGCATCCGCTCTTTTGAAAAAGTAATTCTTTCTTTATTCTCATTTAATAATACTAATACTTGGCTATAATATTCTTCACTAATCTTAGGAAGTCTTTTTAATACATCATAATCTTCATGATTACCATCAATAAAGAAAACAGGATATGGCAGCTTTTTTATATATTCTGGCAGTTTCATCTCCTCTTCTGGCTTTGTGTCTTTGCGATTATCTGTGAAATCGCCGCAGATAAAAAGTGCACGAATACCAGTAAGCTTTTTTAGTCCTGTCTCCATAATCTTTTGCCGTTCTGCATTGGATGGAAAATGCACGTCGCTGATTACTGCTATCATCTTGTTTCCTCCTTATAAAGTAAGAAAGCGGGAGCCGTGTAAGCCCCCGCTTTCTGTATTGTATATTCGCTTATATTTTGCTTATATTGTTACAACTTATTCTGCAGCAGCAATCTCTTCATCATACAGAGCAGCTCTTCCCTCGATAATGTCAGTCAGACCTGCATTGTCCATATCACTCTTTAACTGAGCCTCTAAGGAATCAAACTCATCTGGCTTGCAGCTGATCAGTCTGTATACATACTCGATCAGATCAGAACGAATCTGAGTACCATACTCGTTCTCTGCCTCAGCATTGATAGAGAATACTGGATAACGATACTTGCCGATTGCAACTGTCTCATAGAAGTTCTCATACCACTCCTTGGAGTCGATCGGATCCTTACCCATAGCACTCTCAACAATACCAGCCTCATCATCCATGAATGCGAAATGCTTGTTTACGATGTTGTAATCATCAAGTGTTCCCTTGTAGCCCATAGTACTTAACTCATCAGCAGTAAATGCAACCGGAACACCATTCTCACTAACCTCATGCTCTGGTGTGTAAGCTACGTTCTCTGCATTAACCGGATCTGCTAACCAGTTCAGATAAGTCATGCACGCATCAACCTTATCCTCGCTTGCTGCCGGAACCATGATCCACATACCATACATCTGCTCGTATACGTTACGGATATCTCCGTTCTCCTGAGTGAAGCACTCAACCGGAACGAATGTGGACTTGTCAAGGTCATTATTTAAAGTGTGAATATTCTCCCACTGAGTAGAGTTATCATCTAAGAAGAATGCAACCTTACCAGCTGCAATGTTTGACTTATGTACGGACTCATCTGTATCAGTAGCAAAATCCTGAACGATAATGCCATCATTGTACAGCTGGTTCATCTCTCTAATACCGTCTAATGCGCCGTCATGAGCTACGATATAGTTCTCGCTGTAAGTAAACTCATCCTTCTCATCCTCGAAGGTTACATAGGAACCAACGAAGTTCAGATACATCTTCTCTGTATCCTGACGTCCGCCCATGCTCCACGGAATCATATCCGGATACTTCTCATGAATTGCGTACAGATCATCAATCAGCTCCTGCTTTGTAGTCGGAACCTCAAGTCCCATCTCATCAAGGATATCCTTGCGGATGTAAGCGGTATGACGCGGATTCTCAGTTCCTCTCTTTGAAAGAAGCGCATACTGAGCACCATCATACTCACCCATGTTCTGAACCTCACCAGCATACTCCTGAATATTGGTTCCGATTGTCTCATAAGCCTCTGTCAGATCAGCCAGACCACCCAGATTTGCGTAATTTAAGAATACGTTCTGGTCATAGGAGAAAATGATATCAGGTGCATTTCCACCAGTCATCATAGTTGTCAGAACATCCTCACTGGTAGATCTTGGAACAGCTACGAACTCAACCTGCAGACCCAGATCTGCAACCTGCTCGTTGATCCACTCGCTCATCTTGTTCTCCTCAACAGTCATACCCTGCGGAGCATCTCCACGGTCCCACAGCATAACACGAATTGTAGTGGTTTCGTCTGCCATTGCCGGAATCACGCCCATGCTTGTTACTGCCATTGCTGCTGTAAGAGCTACTGCAGCTGATTTTCTCATCTTTCTCATTGTAAACTCCTCCTAAAAGATTTTTTATGATGTCACTGCCCGTCTGGCTAAATCCAGACAGCGCAGACACTCACTTTGAAAAAATATTGTGTAAAAATCAACCCTTTACTGCACCCAGCATAATACCCTGAGTGAAGAATCTCTGGATGAATGGATATACAACTAACATTGGAGTCATGGACAGCGTAATACTTGCTGCCTTGATATTCTCTGCTACAAGCTGTGTTGTACCACTCTCCTCAGACTGAACATTTACAGCCTCGATCATCTGCTTTAACGCCATCTGAACAGTATGAAGACCTGTCTTTTGTACATAGTACAGCTGATCATCAATACCATTCCAACGACCTACTGCGTAGAACAGACAAAGAGTTGCGATAGTCGGTACACAAAGCGGAATTGCGATACGGTACATAATCTTGAACTCACCGCATCCATCAATACGTGCTGCCTCATACAAAGAATCATCAATACTTGCAAATGCAGTACGCATGATGATCATGTTGTAAACACTAAGTGCACCAGGAATGATCAATGCCCATACAGTATCAATCATGCCGAAAGACTTGATATTTAAGTAGTTCGGGATTGTACCAAGGTTTAAATACATGGTGATAACGCAGAACAGATTGACAATCTTTGAACCCTTCAAACCCTTTCTTGAAAGCGGGTATGCAAGAAGGATAGTCATAATCATATCAACTGCAGTTACAACTGCCATAAGAATAATGGAATATCCGAAAGAGCTTACAAATGTACCACTCTTTAATGCCTTTGCATAAGCATCTACATTAAATCCAATTGGGAAGATAAATACCTGTCCCTTGTTGATTGCATCTCGACCTGAGAACGAAATGGAAATTACACGGAGTACAGGAATAATTGCAATCACACTGATTAAGATAAAAAAGATTACCCAGAACGTCTGAAAGCGGCGATCTTCTTTTGTTTTTAATCCTTCCATTACATGATACCTCCCTGTCCCATTTTCTTAGCGATCTTATCAAAAACAAGTACCATAGCGATACCAATTACAGACTGGAACAGACCAACTGCTGTTGCGTAGTCAAAACGTCCCTTACCGATACCAACTTCGTATACATATACACTAAGTACATTTGATGCATCCTTTACAAGCATGTTGCTCATCATATATGGACGGTCGAATGCGATGTTGATAACCTTACCAAGCTGCATAATAAGCAGTGTGGAGATGGTCGGCATAATCTGAGGAATTGTTACATACCAGATACGCTGTAATCTTGTTGCTCCATCAAGGTAAGCTGCCTCACTCTGTGACGGGTCAGTTCCCATAAGTGCTGCCAAATAAATGATCAGTGAATAACCAGCTGACTGCCAGATACCCATTACCCAGTAAATAATTCTCCACCAGATTGTATTTGTTAAGAACGGTACTGTTGGTAAACCAAATACGCCAAGTACACCATTTAACAGACCATTTCCTGAGAACAGCTGAGTACTGATACCTGCGATAATAACCCAAGAAAGGAAGTTTGGCAGATACAAAACGATCTGAGTCATCTTGCGGACGCCCGTGCTTCTTAACTCATTTAAAAACAGTGCAAGGAAAATCGGGAATGGAAATCCGATAATCAAATCACCGATATTTAAGATCAATGTATTCTTTACTGCAAACCAGAACTCACTTGATCCAAACGCCTCCTTGAAATATTTAAAACCAACCCACGGAGACTCCCAAATTCCTTTGAAAATGTTATACTTTTTAAATGCAACAACGATGTACAGCATCGGCTTATATTTGAAACAGATCAGCCAGATAATTGGTATCAACATCATCACATACAGCTGCCAGGTATTTCTCAGGTATGTTTTCCAATTAACCTTTTTCTTTGCCACACCAGGCGTTTTTTTGTTTGCCATGTCCGCAGTCCTCCTTTTTTTTATTGTTTCTTTAGAAACTTTTCATATCTGATGTGTTGATTATAGCAAAATTGCACACCCAAAAGCTATGCGTATTTGGTCGGTTTCTTCGGAAAAACATTGCATTTTTTGCTCTTTCATTGTGTCTTTTCCACACTTTTTCCAAAGAAACCTTTTTTTCTTACTGCACTTTTATATTCATACTAGTAAAAATGTCTTGATCTCAAACGGTCTGATCTCAAATTTTGCTATCTTTCCGTCAAGCACAACTGCTTTTTCCTTTTGTTCCATCATATCACATTCATAGATGGACTTCGGACAAAGACCTGCTACATTCCATTCCACATTTGTGCGGATACCGCTTGACTCATACATACGAACAATCAGTCCGCTTTCATCTTCTGCACGTTTTACTGATGTCACGATAACATTTGGTGAAGACACTTCACACATTGTATATGCTTCTTCTGTCAAAAGCGATGGCTTATAAGGAGAAAGAATCGGCTTTTCATTAAGCATTCCTGCCTCATGTACCACATTTGCCTCTCTCCAGTCACCCATATGCGGCATCAGGGCATATGTAAGTTCATGAAGTCCCTTATCAGCATCTGGGAACGGGAAAATACCTGATGTAAGAAGCGTCAGACCAACAGTGCCATCCTCAATAGAATGACCATATCGTCCATCATTTAACAGTGCCACACCAAAGCCCGGCTCAGACAGATCCACAAAGCGATGTGCACACATCTCAAACTGGGCACGCTGCCAGCTTGTATTTCTATGTGTTGGACGCTCCATCACGCCATATGGAATCTCGCATGCTGCCGTTCTTGTCATGACATCCAAATGAAACTCTGCCTTTACAAGCTGCTGCTCTTCTTTCCAGTCAATCTTTGTCTTAAAATCAATTCGTCTTGTGTGTGCAAAAAATACAATATCCTGCTCAATAACTGAAGACTCATAAGAAAGCTCTGTGTGAAGCACAGCACAAATTTCTCCTGCCTCAGTCATAGTACATGGCTTTTTTACAGACATCTTCCAATGCTTTCTTGAATAATATGACTCCACATTCCAAGCATCGTAATCCTTAGGAATATCTTCATAAACAACAATCTCGTTTCCTACAGTACCTGCTTCTAAAACTTCACGCTTTGCCTCCTTATCATAAAGAGAGGTCAGTTCGCCAAGCTCATTCCATGAAACAATATACCAAGGTGTCTCAAGTGTATTTTCATCACGTAAAACAAAATGTTCTTTCTTTGCCTTTTTGTCTGAGCTTTCTTTCTCTGCAGATGATTCCATATATAAGCTGCCCTTTGCAGGAAGTGTAGCTGTGACAAGCATTGTGCCATCTTTAAGGCACTGCGCGGCTGTCACATTAGTAAGAGAACAGCCCTTGTCGATACCGCATTCCTGCTGCTTCTTTTTATCAAGCTCAATCACCTGCTCTGCTGCAAAGCCAAGCGGATTCCATGCACAGATTCCGTTTTTTTGCTCGCTCTTATTACTGCTCAGGCTTTCTAATGCCTCACTGATTATTTCTTCATCCATTGCCTTAATCTTTGCATAGTCAATATCTGACTGCTCATATACTTCATCAATTGCAGATCCCGGCAAAATATCATGAAACTGATTTAACAGCAGAAGCTTCCATGCCTTATCAAGCGTCTCTTTTGGATATGCATTCTCATTTTTCTTATTCATCCACCACAAAAGTGATGCCAGCCACTCTGCCTGCTGATTTTTATACTCACATATACGGTTATTCTTTTTATTCTCTGCAATTGAACTAAATGTACCGCGATGATACTCAAGATACAGATCACCGTACCATGTGTTTAACTTTTTATTCTGTAAATTTTTATCAAGTACCTGTAAGTACTCTTTTAGTCCAGACAGCTTTACCTTAGGAACTCCTGGGATGCCGTAAGACAAACGCTTACTTTCCTCAAGCATACCTTCTGTCGGACCGCCGCCGCCATCACCGTAGCCATAAACTGTGAGAACTGCATCATTTAACTCTTTATTTCTGTAATTCTGCCATGTTCCCATTGTCTGGCTGGCATTCTGTCTGCCATTGTATGTAACCTCGCGAACTGGCTTTTCAAAACGCTCCGGGTATGCTTCGTAATTCTTTGTTGTGATATAAAGGCCTGTTACGCGGCTTCCATCAATTCCTTCCCAAAGAAATGTATCATCTGGCTGCTGATCGGCATCATTCCAGCCCATCTTTGTTGTTAGGAAGTAACGAATACCGCTTCTCTTCATGATCTGCGGCAATGCACCTAAAAAGCCAAATGCATCAGGCAACCACAATATCTCCTGCTCTTTAATGCCAAACTCTTCATTGAAAAATTTCTTTCCATATAAAATCTGACGAATAAGTGACTCACCGCTAGTTAAATTGCTGTCAGACTCCAGCCACATAGCACCGTCTGCCTCCCAGCGTCCTTCCTTTACACGTTCCTTTACCTGCTCAAAAATCTCAGGTGCATCTTCTTTTACATACTCATAAAGCTGCGGCTGACTCAAAAAGAAACGATACTTTGGATAACGCTTCATCAAATAAAGCACTGTCGAGAAGCTTCTTACAGCCTTTTCTCTTGTTTGGCGAAGTGGCCATTTCCATGCCACATCAATATGCGTATGACCAAGTGCATAAACAGTTGGACCGTCAAGCTCCCATTCCTTTTCATATAAATTTTCCTTAAGCCATTCACTTGCTGCTATAAGGGATGCACGATACTTATCACTTTTCTTAACACGAAGATCTAATAAATCACCTGCCTGATTTAAAAGCTCCAGAAGCTTTCTTCTTTTTTCTTCTTCTGGGCGCATTTGCTTTGCTGCCTCAAGCGGAAGCTTCATATCATAATAAAGTGCCTCTGCCTCCTGTTCCTTCGCAAATACCTTAAGATATAAAAAATTGCTCTTTCCTGGACTGTTGACATATGCATATAATCGAATATCATATATCTTTCCTGGCTCTGCACAATCACTTAATATTACTTCATGATGATTAAGATCCATGGCACACGTAAGCACTCCATTTGCATAAACCATAATCTGTGGATTATCAGTATTCCATATATCATCTGCGCCAGTGTCAAGCGAAAAGCCAATAATGCGTCCCTTCATCTCTTCTGTAATTGTCACAGAAAAAGCAAAAATCCCATGGTAATCCGGACCGCCCCACGTATCTATGCACGAAAAAACTGGCCAGCTGCTGCAATCCTCCAGTACAAGACTTCTCTTCGCATAGCCCCTTGTGTGTACTGCATCCAGATTTGGCGCTACACCATATTTTTTATTCTCATCCTCTTCGCAGTCTGCAGTCATATCTGCGCAGTTGATCTCATCTGCCATCAGATCCAAAAAACGTACCTGTGGGATCGTTTCAAGCACGGTACGTCGCTCGCTGTTTAAGCGATTCACATACGCCTCCACACGATTCATATAGTCAAGTGATCTCATGTTTCCTCCTAGTGAAAATCAGGGTCAGATTTTAACCCTGATTTTCAGATTTTTTATTTATCATCAAGCAAACAGAATTGGGTTTGAAATTGCAAGGTTATTCTCTCCTCCATCTGCCACAAACAAAACCCATGCAGCATTGCCAAAATCAAGCTCATCTGCCGCTATATCATACATAAAGCCGCCCTCTGCTGCATCAGCCTTTGCACAAAGTTCAATCTTCTTATCAGCACCTGTGTACATCCACAGATGACTGATTTGTTTCTTTGAAAATACATGAACTGACAGTGTGCCAGTCTTGCCTTTAAGCACTGCTGTATCACCATAGGAAGCTCCATTTATTTCTGCCGTCACAAGCGGACCATTGCTTATAAAACTATGTCCCTCACGAATAGCCTGAAGAATTTCCTGCGGCTTGTTTTTTCCATTTGTATACACATAATTGTGGATTGTAGACGGTGTATTGGACTGCTCCACCCATGCTAAAAGACGCGGCCATACCTTCTTGTACAGCCAAGTCAGATAGTCCACCTTCTCGTTCATATGTACCGGATAAATCTCCGGGTGTGTCATCACTGTATCCATGAGCCAATCTAACCACTCTGTCATGCCAAAGTAATCGTCACCATAAATGTTGTGTGTATCACTTCCTGTCGTAGCAGTCAGGCGCTTTCCTTCCTCTAAAAGAGACAGCCACTTTTTGAATGCCTTCGCATTGATTGTGCCAGCTGCAAATGGAGTCGCACCATTCCATATCTCGATGGACTCGAAAATCTCAATCATATCCCAAAACTCACTGTTATAGCGTGTGGAAAAGCTTACATCAAACGGATGATTTACCTGCGGCAGACCATCTTTTTTTCGAATCTCACTGCAAATGCGGATAAATTCATTGCGAAGCTTATCTGTTGTGCGTTCTTTTCCCTCTGGAATCTCATAGATCACGTCATCATCTACGCCAAGCTGCAGCACATGACCATTAGAAGTGGAAATTTCCTTTGAGATAATAGGTGTAAAGTTACTATTTTGTCTTTGCCATTCTTCATGGTTAAGCACGTTATGATGATCACTCAGCGCACCAAACTGCATTCCAAGAGACTTCATGGAACGGCACACCTGATCTGGAGTCTCTATTACTGGATCTGTTCCGCCATATGCCGGGCTGCTGTATACGCTATGATGATGAAGATCACCCGCTACCCATCCATTATCAGTTAAATGTGCTATGCGCGCCAGTCTTGCCTTAATTGTTGTCACTTTATCCTTTGTGATTTCAAATGGCACAAGAACAGTACCATACTCTGGTCCACATGTCACCTCTGCCTCATAGCTTCCGCACGGCAGCTTCACAGACAATGTGCCGTCTTCCTCGGTCACTAAACGACGAAGAGAAAAACGAGTGCGAATCTTATGCTCTTTATTATCCCAAACTTTTACCTGTGCCACAATAGGATCATCATTTTCTGCTGCCTGCAGCTTCATAGTACCAAATTCACTTCCTGGCGCCTGCAAATTATAGTAATATCCTGCCTGTGCTGCACATCTTTGAAGAAACTGCATAGTATTGATCAGTTCCTCTCGATTTAATTTTTCAAGAAGTGTCTGATTTTCTTCTGCTTCTATTGTTGTCTCCATTTCCTTCCAAAGCTCAATCAGCTTATCAAATTTCATTGTTTTCCTGCTTTCTTTTTTACAACTATTCAATTACTATTGCTTCTAACTCTGGTCTTGCTGCTTCTCCTTTAAAGCCTTCAATTACAAGATCTGCACAATCCTGCGCATGAATTGCCTCTCCAAAGCAGTCGAGCTCTTCGCCCTCAAAGACAACACGGCTGTTTCTTATAGTCACGCCATCTGCTCTTCTCATATAGAAGCCGGCGCTTGGAATCTCTTCAATCTTCTGTCCAAAGCCTGGTCTTAAATCATACAGTCCCTTTGGCCATTTGCTCTTTGAATGAATCTTTACCTTGACATCCTCAAACAGCACATCCTCAATATGGTTTCCATCACTTCCTGATAAAAATACACCGTTCTCTGAGTCGCAGGTGATATTGCGGAATGTAATTCCTGAAATATGACCAGACTGTTTCTCTGGCACACGATTATGTGTTGTGATGCTGATTGGCTCACCGCAGCCCCACCAGCAATCTGCGAAACGGCGTGTCTCGATGATAATATTTGAAAACATTGCATTTTTTACGTGACCGCCATCGCGAATCTGAATGGAAATTCCACGATTGCTGCCGCTGATAATACAATTATTTACTGTCAGATTTTCAAAATCACCAGTTCCTTCTGTTCCGATCTTCAATGCTGCAGAAGTGGAAATTAATGTACAATCACTGATCAGCACGTTTTTGGTCGGCCCATATTCCATATTTCCGGCAGAACTCTTTAAACAAATACAATCATCACCACACTCAATATGGCAGCCTATAATACGTACATTTGTACTGTGATCTGGATCAATACCATCGGAGTTTGCAACATTCAGATCATTTAAAATGCGAATACGGTCAATCAATACATCATCACAGCCTGCTGTGTGCAAAGTCCAGAAAGAAACATTTCTGATAATAATATTTGTAAAATTGATATGATTACAATGTTCTACATAAATTACAGTCGGGCGCGGATAAAAATCGCCTGTCACATAGTATTGGCTTACCTGCTTTACAAATGCAAATGCATTGCCATCAATAACGCCATCTCCTGTGATTGCCATATGGTCGGCATCCTTCGCATAAATAAAAGCATATGATGGCTTTAATGTTACTGGTGTTCCCTCAATCTTTACACCATTATCCTTCTGACCCTCATTTGGGTGAAAATAAGTTGTCAGATCGCTATGCGCCTTTAATACGCTTCCTCTCTCTAAATGAAGATCTACGTATGGCTTTATAATAATGGAACTTGAATAATATGTTCTTCCGCTTCTAAGCACAACCTGACCACCGCCGGCGGCACTGCATTCGTCAATTGCTTTTTGAATGGCAGCAGCATCATTTGTCACTCCATCTGCCTTTGCACCATATTCTAATACGTCGTAAATCATCAAATATTCCTCCTTTTTTGCTGCTTATATAGTAAAAGGGCAAGGGCATTAAAACCCTTGCCCTCAAACTTTTTTATTCGGCTGAAAGCTGAGTCAGCTCTCCAGTTTGCAGGTTATAACAATATGTTTTAATTCCTGCATTAGAATCTGCTGAATTATTTTCTGCACTCGTTTTTATGTTTGCAGTGTTCTTTGCAGTCAAAATAATATAATTTTCCATGGCATGCTCCACTGAGACAAGCTCTAGTGAATCATCTGGCTCATAAATAATTTGAAGCTCGCTTCCATTTGGACGAACCTTTGCAAGCTTTCCATCATACAGGCCATAGACCCAATTTCCATTTCCGCAAAGTCCTGACGGGGCTGCGACTCCATCAAAATCAAGCAAAACAATCGTGCCTACATCTAAGTTGCAGCTGTACATAAGCTCTGTCTTTGTATCATAATAAATAAGATACGGTCCCATCACCTGTGCCCATGCCACATCATTGCCATCATCAATGCCTAGTTCAAGACGCTGAATAGCTGTATGCTGATAATCACTTCTTGTTATGTCTCCATCTGTATCCAAATAGTAAACCTTATCCTCACCAAATGTAAGGAAACGTTTGATATACGGATATGCAGTTCCCACAGGATCTCCTGTCATTGAATATTCACGATTTTCTGAGAAAATGCTTCCATTCATGATATAGGCTTCTGTGCCAACGTTTGCTGCACTCAGCTGCAGATCTGTACCATCAAGCTGTGTACTATACGCATTCAGAATACCATCCTGATAAGCAAGCATATAAACACGATAGCCAATAATATTAAATCCCGGTGTATTCAGTGCAACATGTGCTGCTCCTGTCAAATCACTCTGATTAGTATAGAGTGTCTGAAAAGCCTCATCGAAATTGGTATATTTTGCGTAAATACATCCCGAAGAAACCTCTGGAATTGGAGTATAGCTTTCATTTGAAAAAGTTAGAAAAAGCAGGAATTGTGATATGCTCTCGGACACAATATTATATG
>OGQO01002066.1_pt1 | contig 16577 bp, 9 predicted proteins | sample 1553241 | NCBI WGS metagenome assembly OGQO01 (sample SAMEA2579933, study PRJEB22360) | human gut metagenome | biome: human gut; feature: human-associated habitat; material: faeces | place: Denmark | collected 2008/2010
GCATCTGCTGCAGATCAAAATCATTCTCTACCAGCTGCATTTTTCCACTCTCAATCTTGGACATATCCAGAACATCGTTGATGATACCAAGCAGATAGTAACGAATCCTAGAGGACAGAGCTTTAACGATACATATGTTGTGTTCGACCTTGAGACAACGGGATTTTCTGCGGAAGTTGACAGAATTATAGAGATAGGTGCAGTCAAGGTGTGCAATGGTGAGATAGTAGACAGATTCTCTACATTTGTTAATCCTGAGATTCCTATTCCATTCAGAATAGAGACGCTTACGCACATTAATGACCAGATGGTTATGAATGCACCTAAGATAGAGGAGATTCTGCCTAAGTTTCTTGAATTCTGCGAGGATGCTGTTATGGTTGCACATAATGCGGAATTCGATACGAGCTTCATAATCAATAAGGCAGAGAAGATTGGTATAAATGTGGATACTACTATTATAGACACAGTGCTTCTTGCACAGTTTCTTATGCCAAATCTTCATAATTATAAGCTTGATACGCTTACAAAGCATCTTAATGTTGTACTTGAAAGCCACCACAGGGCGGTTGACGATGCTGCTGCGACTGCAGACATATTTGTCAAGATGATTAAAATGCTTTACGACAGGGATATTCCTGACGTTGATAAGCTTAATGAGGAAGGCAAGATGGATGAGAACGCCATCAAGAAGCTTCATCAGTATCACTGTATAATTCTTGCTTCTAATGAGATGGGAAGGATTAATCTGTACAGACTTGTTTCTGCATCACATTTGCAGTACTTTAACAGATTCCCTAAGATACCGAAGAGTCTTGTTAACCAGTACAGGGAAGGTCTTATTATAGGAAGTGCGTGTGAGGCAGGTGAGCTTTTCAGAAGTCTTGTAAATGGTCGTTCAGAAGCAGAGATAGCGCGAATAGTTAATTTCTATGACTATCTTGAGATACAGCCAATTGGTAATAACAGGTTCATGATTGAGAAAGAGGATTGCTATGTCCAGAATGAGGAGGATTTGCGCAATCTGAACCGCAGAATAGTAGAACTTGGTGATAAATTCGGCAAGCCTGTTGTGGCAACCTGTGATGTGCATTTCTTAAATCCAGAGGATGAAGTGTACCGTAGAATTATCATGGCAGGAAAAGGCTTTGATGATGCGGATAATCAGGCACCGCTGTATCTTCATACTACTGAAGAAATGCTTCATGAATGTGATTATCTCGGAAGCGACAAGGCATACGAGGTTGTTGTAACCAACACTAATAAGATTATGGATATGTGTGAGGAGATTGAGCCTGTAAGACCGGATAAATGTCCTCCGTTCATTGAGAACTCTGACCAGATGCTTCGTACGATCTGTGAAAATAGAGCTCATGAGATATATGGTCCGGAGCTTCCACAGATAGTAACTGAGCGATTAGAGCGAGAGTTGAACTCAATTATCTCTAACGGATATTCCGTTATGTACATAATTGCACAGAAGCTTGTATGGAAATCTAATGATGACGGTTATCTGGTTGGTTCAAGAGGTTCGGTTGGTTCTTCATTAGCAGCAACAATGGCGGGTATCACCGAGGTTAATCCGTTAAGCCCGCATTATCTGTGTCCAAAATGCTATTATAATGATTTCTATTCAGATGAAGTCAAAGCATTTGCCGGAGGCGCAGGCTGCGATATGCCTGATAAGATATGCCCAAAATGCGGAGCGAAGCTTAATAAGATGGGATTTGATATTCCGTTTGAGACTTTCCTGGGATTCAAGGGAAACAAAGAGCCGGATATCGACCTGAACTTCTCCGGTGAGTATACCAGAGTAAGGCTCATGCCTATACAGAGGTTATCTTTGGAAAAGGTCAGACCTTCAAAGCCGGAACTATCGGTACTGTCGCAGAAAAGACGGCGTATGGTTTCGTTATGAAGTATTTTGAAGAGAAGTCAGCAAAGAATGCACTTGAGGGCAAGCCTCCTATTGTTAAGAGAAAATGTGAGATAGAACGAATAGCAGAAGGCTGTATTGATATTAGAAGAACTACAGGACAGCATCCGGGAGGAATTGTTGTACTTCCAATTGGTGAAGAGATTCATTCATTTACACCTGTACAGCACCCTGCAAATGATATGACGACATCTATAGTAACAACACATTTTGATTACCATAGTATTGACCACAACCTGTTAAAGCTTGATATCTTAGGACATCTTGATCCTACAATGATACGAATGTTACAGGATTTAACGGGAATTGACCCTCTTGAGATTCCACTAGATTCTAAAGAGGTTATGTCACTGTTCCAGAACACTTCTGCGCTAGGAATCAAGCCTGAGGATATAGGCGGCACAAAGTTAGGAGCACTTGGAATACCAGAATTTGGTACTGACTTTGCTATGCAGATGCTTATGGATACCAAGCCGCAGTATTTCTCAGACCTTGTACGTATCGCAGGACTTGCGCATGGTACTGATGTATGGCTTGGTAATGCACAGACTCTTATTAAAGAAGGAAAAGCTACTATTTCAACAGCTATATGTACACGAGACGATATTATGATATATCTTATCCAGAAGGGACTTGATTCAGAGGAATCATTTAAGATAATGGAAATGGTCCGAAAGGGTAAGGTTGCATCCGGCAAATGTAAAGAATGGCCGGAGTGGAAGCAGGATATGATTGACCATGGTGTACCTGACTGGTATATATGGTCATGCGAGCGAATCAAGTACATGTTCCCTAAGGCACATGCTGCAGCGTATGTTATGATGGCATGGCGTGTTGCATACTGTAAGGTATTTTATCCGCTTGCATATTACACAGCTTACTTTAGTATAAGAGCCACAGCATTTGACTATGAGAAAATGGCTATGAGCCCTGTAAGGCTTGAACACTACATTGCTGAGTACAAAGCCAAGAAAGCAGAAGGAACTATCTCTAATACAGAAGAAGATGAACTTGGTGTAATGCGTATTGTTCAGGAAATGCATGCAAGAGGCTATGAATTCACACCTATAGACATATATAAGGCAAAGGCAAGAACATTCCAGATAATTGATGGAAAGATTATGCCATCATTCAAGGTTATATCAAAGGTAGGTGAAGTCGCCGGAGAGTCAATAGAGATAGCCGCCAGAGATGGCGAATTCTTATCAAAGGATGACTTACGCCAGCGAGCCAAGATAGGACAGTCAGCGATTGATAAGCTTTCAGAGCTTGGAATACTTGGAGATATGACAGACAGCAACCAGTTGTCACTGTTTGACCTGTAATGGGGAATTGAGGTGAGTGTGATGATGGCTTGGGCTGAGGAATAATGTTATGGGGATGCGCGATGGCGCTGTGCTATGGTGATGCGTTATTGTGATACATTACGGTGATGCGCTATTGGGCAAACGCCTACTAGAATGTAGCGGATAACAGAATTAGTGGGTGGTTTTTATATAATATTGCAATGGTTTCGGAGCAGAGACCTACAAAAGTATCTAAGTATGTACTAGTCAACAAAAAGTAGACACCACTTTATATTTTTATACATCATTTAATGAGCATAATACTCCCTATACTGTTTTGGAGTCAGATAATTCAGAGAGTATGCCGGACGTTCTTCATTGAAGAATCTGATGTATTTCTCCACCTCATATGTTATATTTTCATTACTTGTAAGATGGAAATCATTAAATATCTCTGCTTTGATCCAACCATTGATTGCTTCCATGGCAGCGTTATCTGTTGGAGTACCAGCTCGAGACATTGAATGAACTATGTTATATAGTGGCAATAATTCATTGAAACTTTTTGAAGAATATACAGATCCTTGATCAGTATGTAACACCATTTCAAGATCTGGATTTTTCTTCTTAAGTTCAATTAATCCTTCTAACCCGTGAATATATGTCATACGATCACCTTTTCGTGATGAAAGTGAATATGAAAGTATTTCATTGTTCCATAAATCCATAAAAAGTGTTAGTTCATAATAACTTCCCTTTAAATGAAATGCGGTCATATCACTTACAACACACTGTAAAGGTCCTGTTATATCTAATCCTGTCAGTAGAAGATTTGGATAAATGCGATAAGGATCTCCTGGCTTTTTGTATCGATAATGCTTGGAAACACTTGCTATGCCCGCTGTTTTACATAGCTTATGAGCATACTGATCTGATACCATAAGTCCTGTATCCAGACGAATTTTTGCATTTAACCATCTATATCCATGTGATGGATATTTACTATGATATTCCTTAAATAATATAAGATTGGATACTAAAGTTTTTAATTTGTCAGAAGGTTTTTCTAAACGTTTTTTCCATTTATAAAATCCACTTCTGTTAATATCCAGAACATCACATAGATGCTTAACAGGAAATTGAGATGACATTTCCATTATGATTTCGTATTCTTGTTGTTTAAAATACTGTACTCCTTGTTTGCACCAGCTCCTTTCACTTCGTATCCTTTTTTTGCCCTTAATTCATTCGCTTTAGCTATAATAAGTTCATTTATTAATTCTTCTTTGGACATAGCCATATATGTATCAATGTCAGGTGAAGACAATGATTTTAAGACTGCTGAATTTTTCATTTTAGGCACTGTATTAGCAAGAGGAATTCCTTGTGCTTTCTTATAATCTGTCATGTATTTATGTGCACAGGATTCACTAAGACCATAAATCTCCATAGCCTCTTTATAAGTAATCTCGTGTAAATACATACGTCGTCCTATATCCATTCTTTCTTCTAAACTGTGCTTCATGTGACACCTCCATGATTCCATTATTATATAAGTGACTACCTTATAAAAAATGGTACTCTTATATATAAATAATGTCTATAATAATTGGGTTGGTGTCTACTTTTAGATTACCACTTCATTTCTGCTCCTTTTGGACTTCCTCCTGCCTCCCCTCCACCTCAAAGTACAATCCGCCGCTATTTCTCACTCCACCACGCAAAAAAATGCGGATTGCTTTGCAATCCGCCAGTCTCAATCAACCAGTCTAAACCTCCATCAGCCAATTCCACCAAGTAAAGCACCTGCAATAAGTGCAACAAGTGAAAGTGGGACAAGGACATATTTGCCAAGTGGTACAAACCACTTTCCAATAGGCTTATCTGCACCTGCATTAACAGCATCAACAGCAAACTTCTTTCCTGCAACCCAGAAGAACATAATTGCTGCGAGCATTGCGCCAAGTGGGCAGATATAGATAGATACTGCGTCCATCCAGCCTGATACAATACCCTGTATTACAAGTGACACAACACAGCCAGCCACTGCAATAATTCCAACAGATGCAACACGGTTAAGCTTAAGCTTCTCCTGAATAGTTGCAACCGGAGCTTCATACAGATTAACAAGTGAGCTCATGCCGGCAAACAGAACACATACATAGAATACAATTCCTACAATCTTGCCACCCGGCATACCATTAAATACATTTACAAGATAGATAAACATAAGTCCGGGACCACCTGAAGATAACTCGGCACCGCCTGCTGCCATACCTGGAATAATAACAAATGCAGCTAATAAAGCAGCAATAGTATCAAATACAGCAACATTTCTTGCTGATGTAACAACATTTTCCTTATCACTAAGATATGAACCATAGATAACAGTTCCGTTACCTGCGATAGACAGTGAGAAGAACGCCTGACCAAATGCATATATCCAGAGCTTTATATCAAGAATTCCCTTAGGATTAAGAGTAAAAATGTATTTATAACCTGCACTTGAACCATGAAGCGTGAAGATATATATTCCAAGTCCTACAAACATGATGAAAAGCAAAGGCATCATGACCTTGTTTGCTTTCTCAATTCCGCCTGCAATACCAAGTGCCATAATAACAGCAGTTACAACCATCGCGATTATAAGCCACATATTATTGCCAAATGAGCTTGCTGTACTTCCAAACATACCACCAATAGCTGACATATCATTGCCCATTGCTGAAAGCTTTCCAGAAAATGCAAGATAAGTATATTTGAATATCCAGCCAACAACTACAGTATAGCCCATTGCCAAAGCCAGTGAGCCAAGCACAGGAATAAAACCAATTGACTCACCTGCTTTTCTCTTTCCTGTACGCATCTGCATACAGTCGCCAAATGCTTTAATAGGTCCGCCCTTAGTCGCACGACCAAGTGCCATCTCCTCTATAACACCTGTTGAACCTATCAGTATTACAAATATTACATAAGGTATTAAAAATGTCATACCACCCCATGCAGATACCATATATGGAAAACGCCATATATTTCCCATTCCTACTGCCGAACCGATACAAGCAAGAATAAAACCTGTACGGCTCTTAAAGCCATCTCTTTCCAATTCAATTCCGTTATTTCCCATAACTTTAGTTCCTTTCTTTCTCATATTGTGAATAGCCACATTTACTATACATTTTCCTGCAAAGATATCTTATACACAAAAAAGCAAAGAAACCATTACCCCTTCCGGGTCATGGCTCCTTTGCCTTTGATGTTTGTATAATATACCATTGTGTTATTCCTGTAAAATACATGTTGGTTATCTAATCATAACCAAAAATAATAGTTAAACTACATAATCCACATCTGCGCCAGATACATCACAACTGGCATCGTAATAATTGAAAACAGCGTTGACAGGCAGACCATACATACCGCCCGCTCATAATCCTGCCCGAATTTCTGTGCAAATATTGCCGTACTCGTTCCAACTGGTGTTGCCGCAGCAATCAGTGTAATCATTCCAATCTGACCATGTCCCACCGGTATAATATAAAGTACAAGCAGTGTAAGCAACGGAATTATTATAAGCCTGACAAACGATGCCAGATACAGGGATGGATTAAGCAGTAAGTCACAGATTCTGACACATGACAGATAATATCCCAGTACTATCATGGCTGCAGGTGTATTAAGTGCTGCAACTCCAGCCATCGTGCTGTTTATTACACCTGGCAGTTTAATTCCCGTAATAAAAAGAAACAGTCCTATAACAAGTGATATTGTCACAGGATTGACAAATACCTTTTTTATATTTATCATATCCTTGCGGCGGGTTATTATCACAATACCGTATGTCCACTGCAACAGATTAAGAATACTGGCTCTTTCAGAAGATGCTTCGCGTGCTGTCAGTGAAAGTCTTGGAGATGCCGGCGAAATAAGGCTCTGTCTCCGCTCAAGTGCAGTTCTTGTCAGCAATGTACTTAAAGATTTTATCCATGAGCACCCTCATGTCAGCTTTTCAATATCTTCTGAACCAAAAGGGTGTGACCTGCTGATTGACTCTGTCTCATCAGCTTATGATATTCCAGACAATGCACATCTTCTTATGACAGAAGAAATCTGCCTTGCCGTTTCATCATCACATCCACTTGCCCATACCGGACACATATCAGTAGAACAGATGATGGACGAGAAATTCATTGACCTTGCAGATACTCCATCTTACGCCGGAGTGTTCAATTCAATATTCAGTAAATTTAAGAAAACTCCTCAGATAGCCTACTCATGCAATGATTACATATTACAGGGCAAGCTCATAAGTCTCGGTCTTGGAGTATCATTTGTTGCCTCTGTAACATGGACAAGCAGCAGCCTTCCTGAAAACATAAGCCTGCTGCATATAGATGACTGTCCACATTTCAGAAGCATTTATTATCAGCCGCTTGGCTCATTCTGCTCAGAAAATCAGCGAATCTTCGAGCACCAGCTTGAAGAATATTTCAAGAAATTGAATAAATAATGCACCTGTGTATTTTAATGCACTTCTAATGGTGTGTCTTCACCGGCTGCAAACTGCACAACACTCTTAACTGAAGACTCAACCATGTCAGACACAGCCTGATCTGTGAAAAATGCAATGTGAGGTGTGACAATAGTATTCTGGAAAGACTTAAGTATGATGTAATCGTGATTAACAACAAGGTCATCATACTTACGGTCTGTACGGATAAAATCATCTTCACCCTCGCAGCAGTCAGTTCCAACTGAACCAATCTTGCCACTCTCAACAGCCTCAATCAGATTCTTTGTATCAACAAGTGCACCTCTAGCCGCATTTATAAGGATAACGCCATCCTTCATCTTTGCAATTGAATCCTTATTAATCATATGATATGTCTCATCACTTAAAAAAGTATGAAGCGAGATAATATCTGACTTAGCGTACAATTCATCAAGCGTTACATATTCAACATTTTCAAGGTCTTTTGCAGGGTATGGGTCATACGCAATAATCTTACATCCAAATCCTGAAAGATTCTTAATAACTGCCTTTCCAATTCTTCCTGTTCCGATAATACCTACTGTCATATTCTGCATTTCTCGTCCACATATAGGACCAAGTGAATAATCCGCTGTGTGCGAACGCATCATTACATACAAAGCCTTGCGGATACACATAAGCATAAGCATTACTGTATAATTGGCAACTGAATATGGCGAATATCCGCTGTGTGCAACACGGATTCCAAGGCGCTTTGCTGCCTCAAGGTCAACACTGTTATATCCGATTGTCCTGAAACCGATATACTTAACACCTTCTGCTGCAAGCTTTTCAAGAACAGGTGCTGACAAGTCACACATGCCATCGCACACCAACATAGCCTCACAGCCTTTGACACTTTCTATATCACCTGCTGTAAATCCGCTTCTATTAATCTGTAATTCCACCTTGTATACATTTGCAAATGTATCAAAATACTGTTTTTCATCTGGACGAACGCTGAATGCTGCTATCTTCATAATGTTTCACTCCTCCTACTTAATCCACTCGTATGTAAGTTTTCCAAGAATCTCGATTCCCTTAACAATCTGTTCATCAGAAGGTGTCGAATAGTTAAGTCTGAATCCATTAGATTTCTGGTTCTCATCTGCTAAGAACGCTGCTCCCGGAACTGAAAGAACGCCTCTGTTAATGGCCTCCCTTACAAATGGTGCAGAATCCATTCCATCTGGCAGGAATGCCATTACAAAAAGTCCACCCTCAGGGTGACCGAAGGTTACTGAAGGATGGAATTCCTTCTTCATGCACTCCATCATGAGATTACATTTATGCTCATACACCTTTCTTGAATCCTCGAGATGCTTGTCAAAATCATAGTTATTAATATATTCATTACAAATGTACTGGAAAAGTACAGTTGAATGTACATCTGTGCACTGCTTTGCAACTGTAAGCGGTCCTGTGAGCGACTTGTTGAACACAAGAAAGCCAAGACGGAATGCAGGTGCCATTACCTTTGAGAAGCTTCCTGCATATATAACCCTGCCCTCTGTATCCATTGATTTGATAGTTGGCACATTTTCACCTGCAAATCTTAATTCACCGTAAGGATTGTCCTCTAATATTGCGATATCATATTTGCAGCAAAGCTCATACACTTTTTTTCTCTTCTCAAGAGAAGTTGTGATTCCTGTAGGATTCTGAAAAGATGGAATTGTGTATAAAAGCTTTGCATCAGGATTAGCCTTTAAAGCCTCCTCAAGCGCATTTATATTCATTCCGTCCTGCTCCATTGGGATTCCTACAAGCTTTGCACCGTAAGAACGGAATGTATTAAGGCAGCCTACAAATGCAGGCTCTTCAGTAAGCACAACGTCTCCTTCATTAACAAGTGCCTTAGTTGTAAGGTCCGCACACTGCTGTCCGCCTGACACTATGAAAAGCTCATTATTCTCGAAATCAAAGCCTTCCTTCTTCTCAAGATATTTCTTCATGGTATCACGCAGAGGTGTATAACCTTCACTCAGTCCATACTGTAATAAAGAGACAGGATTCTCGCTGAGTCCCTTTGCTGCTATCTCTTCTATCTCCTTGCATGGGAATGTCTCTGCTGACGGATTGCCACCACCAAAAGATATAATATCCTTGCTTGCTCCTAACTTAAAAAGTTCTCGTATCATCGAACCATGTACACCTGATAAACGATTAGAAATCTCGTATTCCATATATATATTTCCTCCTTCAAATACTTGCTAATGTAAAAAAGGGGCCAGAATCCCCTAAAGATTTCCGGCTCCTTTGCCTTTGATAATGGTATCATAACCCCATTTGTCATTCCTGTAAAATAAATGTTGGTTATTAAATCATAAATCGTAGTAATAGTTATTCTTTTCAAATATTATAAAATTATCAGATAACTTTTCACTTATCCCAGCTTCCCTCTTTTCTTAAGATATACGAATGCGGCAGCGCATATCACAACCGATAACACTGAACCTGCCGGTGCAGCAAGTCCCCTGTGGTTGGCAATCATCGTTATTATAATGAACGCAATCTGAATACAACCATCCTGTATTGCAACCGGAATTAGTATTCCAAGTCACCATAAACAATTATTTTTGTCAACCTGCGTCGCCCAAGTCGCCAATATTTCACTTTCCCCGTCGCCAATAATTAAATATGGCGACTTGAGGGCAGCGTGCAGCTATTTTTACACCAAATCCAGAGCATCTGCTTCTAATATACTTAAATATTTTTTACAGATAGGACTTCCGTTCGAAGCCAAAAAAAGAATCCATGCCTTTCCCGCATGAATTCATTTTATCGTTCCTTACGCATCCTTATATTCTATTTTTAATGGTGTATGGAATCAATATTTTCGGCTGTACAGAACTCTCATCATACACAATTATCTTCTTTTGAATAGCATTTAAATCTGTGAAATACGCTAAATACAGACTGAACAATTCCCAATATGTTTGATCCCAAATCAAAGCCTTTTCTTCACTCGCTTTTATAATACGCGGAAAAACATAATTTGTAGAAATCATTTTTATAGTTAATCCATAATTATTACAAACAGATTCTATCACCCTATCTATATGATCTGCTGTATATTCAGAACCATTATCACGTACAATACTATTTTCATATATAAAATCATCAATTGTCATTCATATCACCTTTTTCTAAACTCATAAATTATAAGGTCATCACAACTAATTGAATCATTTTTTATTTGTGCTTTTTATTTCCGCTACCAGTTCTTCATACTTACGTTCATCAATAATATATTTCCGTTTAATCAATATATAAGCAGCTCCTATAGAAATTACCGGAACAGCTACAATTCCAAGACGCAATATAAATCTTTGTCCGGCATCTGCTGTCTGGATAAATTTATCTGCCTGTACAATTACATTTTCCGAAGTAAGTTCTCCTGTACCAGCTTTTATTTCTAATCCGGATATTTTCTGACTGATTGCATAAATATTGCTTATAATCAGTATTAACGCAACAACCGCCTGATCAACTGCACTTGCCAGCTTTGTTGCAAAAGATCTTACTGCTGAGATAATACTGTCATGTCGTTCATGAAACCGGACTTCATCATACTCTATGGTATTATTTAACATGACAATCATCGTCATATTAAATGCTCCTTGTGAAAAGAAGATCAGAAAACCGATGATATTCAGTAAAACAACACTCTTTGGTAAAATGTAGCCTACACTCATAAAAAGCATATACCCAATGACAGCAATGATGGTAGCTGCAGTTATAATCTGATTTCGTGTGAATTTTGAGGAAAGCCACGCAAAAGATGCCTCTGATATCAGCGTTCCTAATCCATACATAATTGTAAACCAAAATACAAGACTGCCACCTACAGAATATCCAAATTCAAAATAAAAGAAATTCATTCCAATCATAATCAGAAGACCATTTCCGATTTGGAATAATAAACATGCAATTCCAATCACTATCAACTGATCATTTCTCAGGAATATATGAAACATATCTTTTAATGACAGTGTTCTCTTCTTTTCCGGTCGTTTTCTCTCTTTTACTCCAAACACTGTAAGTAGCTGGAAACCAATAAAACAAAAAGCAATCACAATCGCAGCCGTCCGATATGCCATAATCGCATTTCCAGCTACCATATCAGGGAGCAGACCTGCAACAGAAAACTGTCCGATACAAATAAAAATTCCCTGTACGGTTACCAGCCAGTTCCGTTCTCCCGGATCTGATGTAAGACTCGGCAGCATTCCCCAATAGGCAATATCATTCATTGTGTAAGTCATTCCCCATAAAAGATATCCCACTCCAAAAAATGCAACAAATCCCCATCCTTCCGGCCTTACTGTAAACAAGCAGATAATTATCAGGCTGTTTAAAATTACTCCTATAAAAATCCAAGGTTTAAATTTTCCGGCTTTCAAATGCGAATTTTCAATAATAATTCCCATCATTGGATCATTAATGGCATCCCACAGCAGACACACTACCATAATTGCTGATATTACTGCATATTGGGCAACTGTCAGTTTCATTGTATATTGAATATATGTAAGAAGAAACATAGAGATAAGTGCATACGCCATATCTCTTCCGGTTGCTCCTATACAATAGCTCCATTTTGTGCGTTTATCCAATTTATTGTTTTCCATATACGACTTCCCCCTCTCTCTATTTCTTCAGCAGTCTTTTAAAAGCCTGCAGATATTTTTTATTTGCATTGTAAACTAACATATCGATTAACTTCGGAGTTGCAATTCCACCACTGGTTGCAATCAGTCCTTCCAGATTCCCTTCTTCGACTCCCATTTTTACCATTTTAAAGGCCGGGTCCCGCTCTGATTTTCCCCGAAGTATAATCTTAAGTCCGATATGTACGACTCCACGAACAAATTTTCCAAACATTGAGACATTTACCACATCCTGATAGGAATCGTAAACCGTATACTCTCCACGCTTTTTTTCTTTGTCATGTTTCGGTTCACCGCCTAATAGCTGATAAAATTGTTCTGCACTGATTTCCATTCCATGTGGCTGCTCTCTAAAATAATCCGGAAACAGTTCTCTTTCATTTCTAAAATAACTATTTCCTACTACTTCCATATTCGCCTTTAATTGCAAATCATGTACCGATGCTCCGATACAGATCTGATATTTGCCGCTTAACATGGAAAAGGCTTTTTTCTCTACATCATAGACGGAAAAACTTCTTTCATCCAGCTCTAGTATAACTTCTTTTTCTTCTCCCGGATACAGATATATTTTTTGAAATCCCTTTAGTTCTATATGGCTTCTGATAACATCTGATTCAATCGGGCAGATATATAACTGTGCTATTTCTGCTCCACTCACTTTTCCGATATTTTTAATTTTAAAACGAATTTGTATCTTTCCACCACTATATACTTCCGGTACATTCAATTCCGAATAGGAAAAAGAAGTATATGAAAGTCCATACCCAAACGGATATTTTACCGGAACATGGAATGTCTCATAGTAACGATAACCTACAAAAATGCTTTCCCTGTATTCTACATCATCATTCGGAGGTGCAAAATATCTCCATGCCGGGGTATCTTTTTCTGAAAACGGAATTGTCTCTGCCAATTTACCGGATGGATTCACCTCTCCACTGATTAAGTCAGCAACAGATTCCCCTACAGCCTGTCCTCCGAGGTACATGTGAAGAATTGCTCCTACATTCTTTTCAAAACTAAAATCCATAGGCGCACCACCGAAACTAATTGCTGCAATATGATCTTTTCCGACAGTTTCTGCAATTTCAGCCAACAGCTCTTCCTGATTTTGAGGAATTTTAAGATTTTTCCTGTCGTATCCTTCTCCTTCGTAAGATTCTGTAAGACCGATAAAATATAGAATCACACAATCCTTTTTTCTATATTCCTGTTTCAGTTTTTCTATCGTATCCTGTAGTTGCTTTTCTCCTAATTCTTCCTTTTCATTCTGATATCCCTGTATATAAGTTACCTGATATCCTTTTTCACGTATTGCTTCAATCGCATTTGTCATCTTCGTCGGCTGGATATGACTGCTCCCACCTCCCTGAAATCGCATCTGCCTGGCAAGCTCTCCAATAATGATTACCTTCTTCTCTTTTCCAATTGGCAAAACACTATTATTTTTCAAAAGCACTGCACTTTCATTTTCCAGTTTACGTGCCACCTGATTCTGTTCTTCCATATCTACCTCATAATTTTCTTCTATATTTTTATGAAGTGATACAAAATTCTGCAGAACATTCTTAGTCCAGTTATCCAGTTCCTGACCCGTAATCCGGCCATCCTTATACGCTTCTTTTAACACATCTGTGTGGAAGCCTTTCGGATCTGGCATTTCCAGTGTCAGACCATTTTTCATACAGCTTACAATATCATTTGCTGCTCCCCAATCAGACACCACACCACCTTGATATTTCCATTCTTTTCTCAGAACATCTGTCAGTAAGTATTTATTTCTTGCTCCAAATTCGCCATTAATCCTGTTGTATGAAGCCATTACAGAAGTCGGTTTTGCTTTTTTCACAACTTCTTCAAAAGCCGACAGATATATTTCCCTAAGAGTTCTTTCATCAATCTGGCTATTGGATGTCATTCGTCTTGTTTCCTGTGAATTAACAGCATAATGCTTTAAGCTCGTACCTATTCCAAGACTCTGTACACCTTCGATATATCCCGTTGCCAGCTTTCCTGTCAAATACGGATCTTCACTGAAATATTCAAAATTTCTTCCGCATAAAGGAGAACGCTTGATATTGATTCCGCAGCCTAGCACAATGGATATCTGCTCTTTTTTTGCTTCTTTCGCAATCGCTTCACCCATCTTTTTAACAATAGCAGGATTCCAACTGCAGGCTATTGCACTTGCAGTGGGAAAACAGGTTGCTGGCTTACTGGTTTCAATATCCCCAACCTTTTCCTGCTCCAGTTTTCGAATCCCATGTGGTCCGTCTGTCATCATAATAGAGGGAATTTTTCCATTACAGTCATAAGTATGCCAGTCACCAACACCGCCTAAAAGCCGAATTTTTTCATCTATTGTTAACTGTTCACATATTTTATCAATGTTCATCTCTTTTCCTCTCTTTTAATCTCTTAATTGCATTTTATCTATTTCCGGCATATAATTATATTGATTTATCGTGTTTTATGTCAATTTATCGTGTTTTTGACAGGAGGAATCACCTATGTATAAAATGAAGTCAGACATCAATTTTTCACTCACACATGAACTGTTGGAAAATGCAGAAAATGAACGGATACATACATCTTATGCACAGGAAAAGGCAATTCTCGAATGTGTTTCAAACGGAGATATTCATGCATTGGAGAATACTTATTATTCACTCCCAACAACTGTTTACGGAAAGATGACCTCTTCCAATTCCAAATTAAAATTACTTTTTTATGCAAGTATTGCTAATACAACTTTAGTTACCAGATATGCCATCGAAGGAGGACTTAATGAGGAAACTGCTTTTTCCTTAAGTGATGTATATATACGAAAAATGGAACAATGTACCGATGTTGACACTTTAATGAAATTAAATGAACAGATGGCTATTGAATTTACGCTTCGTGTTGCTGAGGCAAAAAAGACGCCAAAAAATTACTATTCACCAGCTATTTCTCGCGTCATTGATTATATCTATCATGGAAAAAATAAAACTTTAACCTTAAATCAACTGGCATCTTTAGTTAATTTAACACCTAAATATCTGTCTGCCCTGTTCCATAAAGAAACCGGACAGACGCTTACTGTTTTTATCCATAAAGTTCTTATCGAAAAGGCACAGAATTTACTGGCACATTCCGACTATAGTCTGGGTGAAATCAGTACTTACTTGAATTTTTCATCTCAAAGTTATTTTATTTCTATTTTTAAGAGATACACTGGTATAACTCCCGGACAATATCGTAAAATGCATCGCCAGATTAGTTGGTAAAATAGAAAATAAAATAAGAATATCGATGATTAAACGTTACTATCGCCAGAACTTTTCTCGTCTTGAAGATAAAAGAATCGTCAGTGGTGACAGTATGTAACCGGAATTTCACAGCGGAGAGATTGCGTGGGTATCACAGCAGGATACCCTATGTGATGGTGAGATAGGTATATTCGGACTGAACAATGAGGCTTATATTAAAAAGCTGAAAAGATATGCAGACAGACTCTATCTCGTATCACTAAACAGCAAATACTCTCCTATTGAGATAAAAGAGTCTGACCGTCTGGATGTATTCGGAAAAGTGGTCGGCAAAATTAATTCTAATGATGTACCAGATTACCGGTTTTAATGAATTATAACGAAAGAAGTGATTAAATGAAAATAATTAATAATCTTAAGGGAATACGGACACAGCGAAAAATCGCCCAAAAACAGCCAGTGTTTCTCTATTTAAGAAACACTGGCTGTTCTTTTGATAAGCTATGTTTCTCTGTCCAAACCTCCTGTCCTTGTCTTTAAGAACATTTTTACTATGTATTATCCTTCAACCCATAACACTGGTATAGCATTTCTGTCATTTTATTCTTATCTGTTCCCCTTATACCCAAGGACTTTAAATCCACTGACCATTACTCATGCAACCTTCTTTCCTGCAATTCAGCTACTGCTTCTTCAATTCTTTCATCATTTGTATCTGTAAAAGATAAAACAAGTGAAATATCATCAGCACTGTTATCCTCTGAAAATTGTTTTGGGTTGTATGCCCATAATTCAAGTCTGACCTGTTTATCCGGGTCTATCAATTCATCAGTCAGCAAGGCTTTATCATAATCTTTCTCACTAATTGCATAGGTAACAACTCGGCTTGGATTTAGC
>OGQO01002073.1_pt1 | contig 16526 bp, 12 predicted proteins | sample 1553241 | NCBI WGS metagenome assembly OGQO01 (sample SAMEA2579933, study PRJEB22360) | human gut metagenome | biome: human gut; feature: human-associated habitat; material: faeces | place: Denmark | collected 2008/2010
GCATCCCTACCTGATAATGAAGATCTTATATTGGTAATATTCGCTGAATAGTTACATTGTTTAATCGCTACCTAAGTGTTAGAAACTACCGGATTATGGGGGTGGGAACGATCGGGAAATACGAAGTAGGAGGTAAACACCATATAATAAGTGCTTACCTCCTACTGACTTGTGTATTTGAGAAAAAGTGTCAGCGTTTTTTGAGGACCTGGCAGGTGCGGGCGGGGAGATAGAGTTTCAGCCAGCCTTTGCCGTCGGGTGCATACAGCTCGTCGTGCTGCGTGAAGTGATGTACCCCTTCATCGATGTTGCCGAAGCCTCCGTATTCGGCATTGTCGCTCGACAATACCACCTCGTATTCGCCCTCGGGGGCAAGAAATCCATAGTCGCTGTAAGACTTGAACGGTGCCCAGTTAAACACAAACACGTAGTTGCCGCGCATGAAGGCGAGCACCTGGTCGTCGTCCTTGTCCCAGAGTTTCACAACAGGGAGTGCCTGGAAGTCGTAAATGTCGTCTACAAGATGTATCATGGCGTTGTCAAACGCGTTAAGCTCGCAGTAACGGAGCTCCTTGCGGTCGACAAGGTCCCACTGACGACGGGCATATTTATAGCTCCATCCGTTACCCTCGCGCGGGAAGTCGATCCATTCGGGATGTCCGAATTCGTTACCCATGAAGTTGAGGTAGCCGCCATTGATGGTGGCGAGTGTCACCAGACGTATCATCTTGTGCATGGCTATGCCTCGGTTGACTGCGGCATTGTCATCGCCTTTGGTCATGTGCCAGTACATCTGGTCATCGATAAGGCGGAATATCACCGTCTTGTCGCCTACAAGCGCCTGGTCGTGGCTCTCGACGTAGCTGATGGTCTTCTCGTCGGCGCGGCGGTTGGTAAGTTCCCAGAATATAGAGGTCGGATGCCAGTCTTCATCTTTCTTCTCCTTAAGCATCTTTATCCAATAGTCGGGGATACCCATCGCCATGCGGTAGTCAAATCCTATGCCGCCTGCCTTTATCGGGGTGGCGAGTCCGGGCATACCGCTCATCTCCTCTGCGATGGTGATAGCCTTGCGGTTGACTTCGTGGATGAGCTTGTTGGCGAGGGTGAGATATGTGATGGCATTGGTGTCCTGTCCGCCGTTGTAATAGTCGCCGTAAGAGCCGAATGCCTGTCCAAGTCCATGATTGTAATATAGCATCGAGGTCACACCGTCGAAGCGGAAGCCGTCAAACCGGAACTCCTCGAGCCAGTACTTGCAGTTAGAGAGCAGGAAGTGAAGCACCTGGTTTTTGCCGTAGTCGAAGCAGAGAGAATCCCATGCGGGATGCTCGCGCCTGCCGTCGCCGTAGAAATACTGGTCGTAGCTTCCGTCGAGCCTGCCGAGACCTTCCACTTCGTTTTTAACGGCGTGAGAGTGTACGATGTCCATGATTACGGCGATACCTGCCTCATGGGCGGCGTCGATAAGCGCCTTTAGCTCTTCCGGTGTGCCGAATCGGCTCGACGGGGCGTAGAAACTTGACACATGGTAGCCGAACGACCCGTAGTAGGGATGCTCCTGGATTGCCATTATCTGAATGGCGTTATACCCGTCTTGGGCGATACGTGGCAACACGTTTTCGCGGAACTCGGTGTATGAGCCTACGCCTTCGCGCTCCTGTGCCATACCGATATGACATTCATATATGAGTAGCGGGCGCGTGTCGGGGGAGAAGCGTTTCACCTTCCACTTGTAGGGCTTTTCAGGAGCCCATACCTGCGCGGAAAATATCTTGCTCTGCTCATCCTGCACCACGCGGTTGGCGTAGGCGGGGATACGTTCTCCTGCACCGCCTTCCCAGCTTACTATCATTTTATATAGGTCGCCGTGGTGGAGTGCGTCTTTCTTAAGTTTGATTTCCCATACTCCGTTGCCCACGGGTTTTAGTGCATACTTACGATATTCTTTCCATCCGGAGAAATCGCCTATGAGGGTGATGCCGGTGGCGTTGGGAGCCCATTCGCGGAATACCCATCCGGTCTCGGTGCGGTGTAGCCCGAAATAGTTATAGGCATTGGCAAATGCTTTCAATGACCCGTCGGCGGCGATAAGTTCTTTCTCTTTTCTCACGGCATCTTCATGCCTGCCGTTGATGGCATCGGCATACGGTTCGAGCCACGGGTCATTTTTAATGATAGATAATGTTCCCATAAGTCATTGTGGTTTTATATACTTAATCAGGTTATGAAAATCTGCGATTACAAATCTAACAAATTAAATCCAAGATTGCATAATCCTTGCCGCTATTTTTTGTAAAAATCTCTACGGAATGGATTCAAAACTATGATTTTGCCCTCATTGGAGGGACATCGTTTTGCGATGTTAAGTCGTAATCAGCTAATTACGTAAACGCGCCAAAGGCTCGTCCTAATATCACTAACTTAAGGATTTTGCCCGGAACGGGAAAGATAAAGTTAACCGCGGGTAGCCCCGGATGGGGCACCCGTGAAATGTAAGCCTAACCACACTATACAACCCTGAAACGGGTTGCATAAATGCATACTAATCAGGTAACTATGCAACCCACTCTCGGGGTTGAGTCAAGGAGAGAGGCACTTGCGCCACGGGTATGCCTTCGGCATTACCCGCGGTTAACAGGATGAATCCCCGCAAGGGGATTTATGGCTTCCTGAACCTTAAGTTAACGATATTTAGGCGCGTATCTATGTCACGACGGTTTTGCATCATCCTCCTTGTATTTTATCGGAGCTTGTATCTTGTGATTTCAGAGCACTTGGCTGCCACTTCATCAATTATCTGCCGGCAGCGTGGTTCGCTCATTTTTATTCTCTTGCCTGCCGCCAGAAAATCTGCAATGCGCGGTTGTCCCGTGCCATTGACAGAAGTGGCATGTTCGCCGTTATATCCTTCCGTGCAGAGCGTAAGGTCGTATGCTGGTGATAGCCGCCAGTGCCGTGTCGCATGGTTATCATCTTCCAGGATAAAACTGAAATTCTTACAATGGTCATCTTTGTTGTCAGTCAGATAATTGAACACCATCCGGCGATACATTTCCTCAACATCAGCTGTATTCTGTGTCAGCCATCCTGTCAGGGAAAGTAGATTGCAATAATCAAGCAACGGCATTGAGAGAGAGATACACAGCAACCCGCCTGCTGTTGCCGTGTGTACGCGTTCGCCTGTCGGAGACAGGTCAAACCGTCGTGAAGCAAAATATTTCCCGTTTATAAGTTTGAAATCCGGTACGGTTATGCCACATTCACGGGCAATCTCATTGTATCGGTTTTCCTGTACACCCATGTCTTCCGGATCGTATGTGTGGCGGAACTTCACAAGCCAGTGCCCCTCTGAGTCAGAGAAGATGGCTTTTGGTCGCGCGCCTCCGCTGTTTCCGCTTTTAAACAGTAGCAGCGACGCGTCATCGTCTTGCTTCTCTCTCAACACTTCAAGCGCTTTTGCCTGAAGGGAGTCGAAATCACAGATTTCGTTACCTGTCAAAATTTGGTTTACCGGCGAGAAAGTGAGTGCGCCCGTTCCATTGCTTCCGACTATGCTCAGGCGGTCAAGAGCCGACAAGTCATAATCGTTTACGCCTTCACGCAACAATGCCTTATGAAGAAGGTATCTTCCATAGCCATCGGGCAGACAGTCTTCAAATATGCCGAAATCGCCGTTGAAAGGAGTAGGCTTTGCAATGAAAATTCCCGGTTTAAGCGGCAGTTCCAGCGGGGATATGCTGAAGCCGTTGAGAAGCCACGCTTTGTCATACTCAAATGTGCACAAGCGGTTGTCGGGAGTCAGTGATAGGGTTCCGACGGTGTGGTCGTGGTATTTTACCGAGAGGAGGCTTATGGGTTTCATCGTTTCGGGGTATGGGCTTTTTTCTTGCCGGAGTTTTTGCGTATCTGCAACAGCTCTTCGGTCGTCGTGTATTTCGGCGTGGCGAAGATGTCGCGTATCTCGGTCAGGTAGCCGAGTGCCATGGCGAGGAGCAACAGATTTTTCAGCGATATCAGCCCTTTCTGTTCAAAACGGGTGATGTTGGAGAGTGCCACTCCCGACTTTTCTGCCATAACCTCGCGCGTAAAGGATTTCTCCACGCGACGGCGGCGGAAGTCATCGGCTATTCTCTTTGCGACATCCTCGACATCGGGGAGCAAGTATTGCTCAAGAACTGATAACATATTATCTGTATCGCTCATATTTTTGAAATACTGTCTAAATATTGTCAGTTGCAAAGATACGGGTAAGCGGTCATAATGCCAAATTTATTTGAGCATTACCGGGCGGGAGCATCGGTGGGCTGTCAGATGGATGTGAGGTTGAGGATTTCCTGAAGCAGCGCGACGGCTTCTTCGACAGTGGGCACATCGCTGATTACGATGCTGCGCCGCCCGTTTTTCTCGCGTATACGGCAGCGGCGCGGATGAGCCTGCATGTAGTTGAGTATCCTGCCAAACATGGGCGACCTGTAATATGCCTGATTGCTGTCGTCGACAAAATACATGTACATCTGACCCATCTTGAGCATGATTTTCTCAATGCCGAGACGGCGCGCGAGATAGCGCAGACGCGGTATGCGCAGCAGTTCTGCGGTCTCCTTGGGAATTTTGCCGAAACGGTCCTCAAGATTCATCTTGAATTTCTGCAGGTCGAGTTCGCGCTCGATGCCGTCAAGCTCCTTGTAGAGGCTTATGCGCTCGCTCTCCTGCGGCACATAGTCGGGCGGCAGCAGCAGCTCCATGTCGCTCTCGACGGTACAGTCGGCTACAAATTCCTCTTCGCCGCTACCGTCATCGGCGGTCAGCGTGTCGGCAAACTCCTCGTTTTTCAGCTCTGTCACAGCCTCTTTAAGTATGCGTTGGTAAGTCTCGTAGCCGAGGTCGGCGATGAAACCCGACTGCTCCGCGCCGAGCAGGTTGCCCGCGCCGCGTATGTCGAGGTCCTGCATGGCGATGTGGATTCCTGACCCGAGTTCGCTGAAACTTTCGATTGCCTGCAACCGGCGGCGCGCCACGGGTGTAAGCGGCAGATGAGGGGGTACGAGCAGATAGCAGAATGCCTTTCGGGAACTTCTTCCCACACGTCCGCGCAGCTGGTGAAGCTCGCTCAGTCCGAAATTCTGGGCGTTGTTGATTATTATGGTGTTGACATTCGGCATGTCGATGCCCGACTCGACGATGGTGGTGGCAAGCAGCACGTCGTAGTCATGGTTGGCGAAGTCGATTATCGCTTTCTCCAGCTTGTCGGGGGGCATCTGCCCGTGAGCCACGATGGTACGTGCATCGGGCACAAGCCGTTTTATCATGTTTTCGAGGTCATACAGTCCTTCGATACGCGGATTGATTACGAATACCTGTCCGTTGCGCGACATCTCGAAATTGACCGCCTCGGTCACGATGTCGTCGTTGAGGGCGTTGATGGAGGTGACGATGGGGTATCGGTTGGCGGGCGGCGTGGTGATGGCGGAGAGGTCGCGCGCTCCCATCAGCGAGAATTGCAGTGTGCGCGGTATAGGTGTCGCCGACATCGTGAGAGTGTCGACATTGACTTTGAGCTGCTTGAGCTTTTCCTTTACGGCAACGCCGAATTTCTGTTCCTCGTCGACTATGAGCAGTCCGAGGTCTTTGAACTTGACATCCTTGCCTATGAGCTTGTGGGTGCCGATAAGTATGTCGATTTTTCCTTCGGCGAGGTCGGCGAGTATCTGTTTCACATCCTTGGCGGAGCGGGCGCGGGATATGTAGTCGACGCGCACGGGAAACTCTTTCAGACGCTCTTTGAAGGTGTTGAAATGCTGGTAGGCGAGCACGGTTGTCGGCACGAGCACGGCGGTCTGTTTGTTGTCGGTCGCCGCCTTGAATGCCGCCCTTATCGCCACTTCTGTCTTGCCGAAACCCACGTCACCGCAGATGAGGCGGTCCATCGGGCGCGGCGACTCCATGTCGCTCTTCACCGCCTGGGTGGCGGTGAGCTGGTCGGGGGTATCCTCGTAGATAAACGATGCCTCAAGCTCCTGCTGCAGGTAGCTGTCGGGCGAATAGGCAAATCCCTGTTCGTCTTTTCGTGCCGCATATAGCTTGATGAGGTCGCGCGCTATATCTTTCAGCTTCGACTTGGTGCGGTCTTTCATCTTGCCCCAGGCTCCCGAGCCGAGACGGTTGATGCGCGGTTCCACACCCTCCTTGCCCCGGTATTTCGACAGCTTGTGGAGCGAGTGGATGCTCACGAGCAATATGTCGTTGTTGAGGTAGATGAGTTTTATCATCTCCTGCATACGCCCGTTGACCTCCGTCCGTATCAGTCCGCCGAACTTGCCTACGCCGTGGTCTACATGCACGATGTAGTCGCCGGTCTCGATTTGTCCTAACTCCTTCAGGGATAGGGCAAGTTTGCCGGAACGTGCGCGGTCGCTCTTGAGGTTGTATTTATGGAAGCGGTCAAATATCTGGTGGTCGGTGAACACGCATGTCTTTGTCGCGTGGTCGACAAAGCCTTCGTGGATTGTCGATATCACCGGCGTGAAGCGGATGTCGTCGCCACGGTCCTCGAAGATGGCGCGCAGTCGCTCTATCTGCTTTTCCGAGTCGCTGAGTATGTATATCTTGTACCCGTCGGCGAGGAATTTAGCAAACGAGTCACTGATGAGGTCGAAATTCTTGTGATATATCCCTTGGGGCGTACACCCGAACCCTATGGCAGTGGCGTTCTCTCCGTCGGGATTGTCGGCGGCTGCCGTGAAGTGCACGAAGGCTTCTGGCCGGGGGGTGCGTGGAATGCCAAAAGCCTGTGGCGGCTGAGTGCCGTCGCAAACTCCTCGGGGTCAATCACCTGTTTCATTGCTTCGGAGTCGCCCTCGTCGGCAATGAGTGCGGAGTCGCTGAAACTGTCGGCGGCGATTGCCTTGATACGCTCAACGGTGTAGTCGGCGTCGCGCACCCATATCGGTGAGTTGTCTTTCAGATAGGTGAGCAGCGAGCCGCTCGACTGTTGCGCCACGTTGGAGGTGACGGCGATTGAGTCGAGCTTCCGTTCCGATAGTTGTGTCTCGATGTTGAACGCGCGTATCGACTCTATCTCGTCGCCGAAGAAGTCGATGCGAAACGGCTCTTCCGAGCTGTAACCGTAGATGTCGAGGATAGAGCCGCGCACGGCGAAGTGTCCCGGGTCATACACATAGTCTACTTCCTGAAAACCGTTTGTTCGAAGCCATTTTGCCGTTTCGGCGAGGTCGGCGGTGCCTCCCGTGGCGAGATGCAGCGTATGGGTGTCGATGGTGTCGCGCGACGCAACCTTCTCGGCGAGTGCTTCGGGATAGGTCACGACATAACGCAGCGAACGGTCGGTGTCCCAGCGGTTCAATACCTCCGTGCGCATTATCTGCGACGGCGGGTCGGGCTGTCCGTATTTGATGGCTCGCTTGTAACCTGACGGAAACATCAGCACCGCACCTTCCCCCAGCACTCTCGACAGGTCGTGATATAGATATCCTGCATCATCGAGCGTATCGCCCACGACAAGTACCGGACTGTCACCGTCCTCCGCCGGAAGCGCGCCCATGAGCATTGCCGGAGCTGAGCCGGCAAGTCCGTAAAGCGTTATGCGGTTTACCCTTTTGTCAGCAAATGCCTTGGCCAGAGCCTCGCCTCTCGCGGGCGTAAGTATGTTTTTGCACAATTCTTCCAGATCCATCTTCCCGCGTTATTTAGCTTTTGCCGCAGGCGAAAGTATCTGCTTGTAGCGCGCCTTGTCGTTGAGCACCACTACCGCCGAGTCGAGCGTGGCATCGCGTTTCAGTGCCTCGATTACCTGTCCTTTCTGGTAATAATAGCGGCGTATGATTTCCGAGGCGAGTATCTCCTCAATATCCTTGCGGTTGTTGTCGAGGTCATGGCCGAGGTTGTGTTTCAGCAGGCCTTCGAGCACTGTGAACTCTTTCCGCGTCGAGTCGTTCATGTAGCCTTCGATTTCAGCTGCTTTTTTAAGCGATTCGAGCATCTGCTCACACACTTTGTCGTAGTTGAACTTTTCGGGGTCGATAAACTGCTTGAAGTCGTCAAATATCGAGTCGGTGATCTGCCATTCCTCGGCGGGGGCTATCTCAGGATGCTGCGCAGTGTAGCGTGTGGCGTAGTCAAATGCCCAGTTGTCGCTCACGATATTGTAGGTCAATCGGTTTGCCTCCCCGTAGTCGATATCGATATCGGGCGTGATGCCGCCACCGTCGCGCACTTCCCTTCCATGTACGGTCTTGAATACATTGGTCAGCGAGTCGGGTATGCGCGCAACCGACCCGTCAGGATTGCGGTGGCTGTAGTCGATAGCCTGTATCAGACGCCCCGAAGGGATGTAATATTTGGCGATGGTCACTTTCAGCACACCGTCGTAGGGGAGGGGGCGTGTCGACTGTACGAGTCCCTTGCCGAAAGAGCGGTTGCCGATGATTACAGCGCGGTCAAGGTCCTGGAGTGCGCCTGCGGTGATTTCCGAGCTTGAAGCCGAACCGCCGTCGATGAATACCGCAAGCGGTATCTGTGTGTCGACAGGTGCCGATGTGGTCTTGTACACCTTCTCGTTGAGCAGACCTTTGCCGCGTGTGCGGAGCACCTCGGTGTTTTTCGGCACGAAGAGTCCTACGATTTTTACCGCTGCCTCAAGCAGTCCGCCGCGGTTGCCGCGCAGGTCGAGCACAATCGACTTCACACGCGGGTCTTTCTTCAGTTCTATAAGGGCATTGCGCACATCGGTCGCCGCCTTGTCGGTAAATGATGTGAGGTTGATGTAGCCGATGTTGTCTCTCACTACCCCGTAGTAGGGTACGGCGGGGAGTTGTATCTTCTCGCGGGTGATGTCAAATGTCAGGATGGAGTCAGCGGCATACGGGCGGTTGACCGTCACCTTTACCTGGGTGCCTGCCTGCCCTTTCAGCTTGCCGCTCACCTGCGAGCTGTGCCATGTGGTGACAGTGTCGTTGTCGACCATGATGATATGGTCGCCCGGGCGCAATCCTGCTTTTTGCGCCGGGCTGCCTTCGTAAGGCTCGGAGATGAATACGCCCTTGCCCGGCTTTTCAAGTATGACCGAGCCGATGCCGGCATATTCGCCCGATGTCATCATCGTGATATCCTCTTGCTGCGAGGCGGGGAAATACTCCGTATAAGGGTCGATGTCGTTAAGCATCGCCGCGATGGCGGTGTTGATTGACTTCTCTGCATCGATGGAGTCCACGTAGTTGGTCTGAAGCTCCTTATACAGTGAATTGAATATGTCAAGATTGCGGGTGATTTCCGCCTTATTGCTGCGGGTGGCGGCAATAGCCGACAGTGCGAGTGCGGCTACAAAAGCCACCGCTCCCACACGTCCCGGAAGTGAGTTACGATACTTCTTCATCCTCTTTTACAAATTGAGTTGCTAAGTTACTTAATATTTATAACAACCAATTCTTAATTTTGTCTAAATCGGTTAATAAGTTTTCAGTCGGACAACTGAAATCGTAACTATTCAGCGACTCCAACAGCCTGATTACAATTAATTTGTAGGGATGCTCCGTGGAGCATCCACCGGTTTTATGGCTAATTAACCTCGTTTTCGGATGCACCATGGTGCATCCCTACCTGATAATGAAGATCTTATATTGGTAATATTCGCTGAATAGTTACCTGAAATCTGACAACTGAAATCTGACAACTGCCAACTCCTCCCTAAATTCTCCCTTATTTTGGAAGATTCTTCCGCATGGTATTGCATTGTGATGCTTTTTTATCTAACTTTATCAAAATTTACTTGACAATGAAAAAGGTCCTATTATTGGCTTCTCTCGCAGTGGCGGCTTTGGTCGGCAATGCGGCTAAACCTTACAAGGTCGCGATACTTGGCGACTCCTATTCGACATTTGAGCGTCACGTGCAGCCCGATACCAACTATGTATGGTATTTCGACGGGGAAAACAAGCCTGAACGCACCGATGTCAACGCTCTCGGCGATACCTGGTGGCAGCGCTTTATCAACGATACCGGTTTCGAGCTTGTCAGAAACAATTCTTTCTCCGGCTCCACCATTTGCCACACCGGTTACAATGGCGAGGATTATTCCGGACGGTCGTTTATCACGCGTATGCGTTATCTCGGCGACCCCGACATAATATTGGTATTCGGTGCCACCAACGATTTCTGGGCGAAAGTACCCGTAGAGTCCGACAGCACCCTCCGCGCCCCGTTATATGCCTTCCATCCGGCGATGAAAGAGCTGGTGACAGGTCTGCCCGCGCTTTATCCCGGCGCGAAAGTCTACTTCATGCTCAACGACGAGATTGACGGACCTGTGCGCGACATTATATTAAAGGAGTGCGAGGCGGAGCGCATACCGGTGCTTCAGCTGGAGGCAATAGATAAGCGCATGGGACATCCCTCAAAAGCCGGAATGGCGGAAATCAACAGGCAACTCAAGGAATTTTTAAGAATCGAATAAATAAAAAACATTACATAATATGAAAAAGACCATCACGGCAATCATCGCTGCCGCAATGCTCGCTATACCCGCGGCTTCGTCGGCACAGGCTTTAATCGACACCGGTACACCCTCTAAAGTGGTGCAGGCAGGTATCCGCGTAGGCTTCAACACCTCCAACCTCACCACCAACTACGATGAGGCTTTTCCTGAAATAGCATGGAACCACACCCAGTGGAAGCAGGGTTTCACCATCGGGGCTGCTGTTGACATCAATCTGAAAAATTACCTTGCCATTCAGTCCGGCTTCTATTTCAAGTCGCGCAACAGTGATTTCCATTACCTGTTGAACGAGACTTCGCTTCAGGCAATCGACGGACATTGGGGTGCATACTATTTCGAGATACCTTTGCTGCTGTCATTCCGCCTCGGTGTCGCTGAGTTGGCTCAGGCACAGATTGACCTCGGACCCTATTTTGCCACCGGCTTTGGCGGAAAGGTCAATTACACGCTCTATCAGTCGGAAAGCTCTCTCCTTGACGGGTCGCATAGCGTGGTCGCCTACGAGAGCAAGGGTGACTATTTCGGCGACCATGGTATCGCCAACCGCTTTGACTGGGGCTTGAAATTCGGGCTCGGATTCCTGGTGATGCAGCACTATTATATTGGCGCGCACTATAATTTCAGCTGTAAAAACATCCTCAAGGATGTACCCGATGCCGCAAAGCGGCCCAAAGGTCATAACAAGGCATGGACCTTCACCCTCGGCTACAACTTCTAATCCCTCCGCTCCGTCACCTTACACGCGGCTACATAGACCAATGTAGGGGCGAGTGGAAACTCGCCCGCCCACACCCCAAGCGAAACCCCTCCTACCGCTACGCGCCGACAACTGAAATCTGAAAACTGACAACTCTTTTCCCACAGGGAAAAATCCAAACTTAGCCGTAGGTTTCGCTACGCTCAACACCACGGCTAAACAAAGATGATTCCGTCAGGGAATCAATCCCATTGCAATGCCTTACTCTCTGCTACACAAGCCGATGTTGGGGCGAGTGGAAGTTCAGTGTCACTAACTTAAGGATTTTGCCCATAATGGGCAAGATGTCGCGCGGCAGCGTCGAAGGTGCGCCTTTGAAAAGTTCTGCGTGGGACAGGGGAGTAAGTTACCAGATGACAACCCGTTCCTGCGGATTACGATACAGCTTGTCGCCCTCAGTGATTCCGAATGCCTCGAAGAAAGGCCCTATGTTGCGCAACGTCACATTCACGCGGTTTTCGCCGAGGGAATGTACATCTCCTGTGGTAAGCGCCCTGATTTCTTCGTCACGGATATTGGCTGCGTAAATGTTGGCGTAGTTCATATAATATACTTGCATCGGATGTAACCCGTCAATAAAAGCGGAGTCAGAGTCGATATCAATGCCCTTTTTCTTTTGAGAGTCGAGGAAAGCGGTACGCGACACGCGAAGACCGCCTTGATCGGCGATATTTTCTCCAAGCGTATATCGACCGTTGGCATATACTCCCGGTAGTACTTCCACCTCGTCAAATTGCGCGACAAGTTTTGCAGTGAGGTTCGCAAACGATTCGCTGTCAGCAGGTGTCCACCAATCGGTCATGTTGCCGTCGGCATCGAAGTTTCTTCCTTGGTCGTCAAACCCATGAGTCATTTCGTGACCTATGACTACTCCGATGCCGCCATAGTTTTCTGCGTCATTTGCCTCCGGGTCAAAGAAAGGGGCTTGCAGAATACCTGCCGGAAACACTATTTCGTTGGCAAGTGCATTGGCGTAAGCGTTAACAGTATGTGGAGTCATATTCCATTCGGTTTTATCCACCGGATAGCCCCATTTCGCATTTTGTTCTGCACGTTGCCGCATAGCTACATTGTGCATATTCTTATAATAAGAATATGCAGGATTAATATCGAGAGAAGAGTAGTCCTTCCATCGGTCGGGATATCCGATTTTTACGGTCAGGGCATTTAATTTTTTTATGGCGTTGAGCTTTGTATCATCGCTCATCCAGGTAAGATTTATGATGTGCTTTCCGAGGGCTGTACGCAGATTCTCGACCATATCGAGCATATAATGCTTGGATGACTCAGAGAAATATTTTTCAATGTAAAGCTTGCCAACCGCTTCGCCCATTGCTGCCTCAGTAGCTTCAAGTGCGCGTTTCCAACGTGGACGCTGTTGTTGTACTCCACTCATTGCCTCGGCAAATTCAAAGTCCGCATCAGAAAATTGGTCACTAAGATATTCTGATGCACCGTTGACATACTGCCAAAGATAATAGTCTTTCATTTCACGGTCAGATAGAGACCCCATGAGATTATTTGCCTGTGAGATAGAACTTGGCTCTGTCACGATAACTGCGGAAGGAATGGAAATAGCCAATGATTCCACGAAAAAGCGATTCCAGTTGATGTGTGGATAATGCTGTTGGAGCTGATTTATTGAGCGCACATTGTACATTGCAGGTATATTGCGGCTCTGTTCTCGTGTCCAAGCCGAATCAGCGAGCGAAGTTTCAATCTTCATTACGTTTTTCATGATGCGGTTGGCATCATTGCGGGAATAACCGGCATTTCGCATTTGTTTCACGATAAGTCGGCGATAAGCTTCGCGAACTTTCTTGCTGCGGTCGTCATTTCCCAAATAATAGTCACGGTCACCAAGCCCCATACCTCCGCCTCTTATATAGAGAGCATAAGAATTGCTATCCGCCACATCGTTGAGTATCTGTTATCTGAAAAATGGTGTACGGCAATTTGTGTGCATCCACAAGAACAGGTCTTCCATCCGGTCGGATGATGCTGTTTCTATTCTCTTCAGCTCGTCAAGTATTGGTCTTGCTCCGTCGGAATTTCTACGTGCCGAATCCATACCCTGACTGTATAGCGTAAGGATTTTGTAGGCGTCGCTGCCGGGGACTGGATTTGCGTCGCCGAGGTTGAGTAAAAGCCCTTTTACGCGTGCCTCAACAGAGTCGGTGAGAATGTCAAATTGACTACGACGTGCTGATTCATCTGACAACGGGTGTGTTTCCATCCATCCTTTGTTCACGTGGCGGTAAAAATCCGTCCCGGCATCAATCGAGTTTTCAAAATATGCAGGATTAAGGCTTTTAAGATGTTCTTGAGCCGATAAACCAAAAGAACTTCCAAATATAACGGAAGCAACAAGAAACAGGTTGATTGTGTTCATAATTCTAAGTGATATATCTTTATAGTGATATATTTTATAATGTACCCTAAAGGCAAAGTTACAAAAATATCGTAACAAATCCACATAGCATCATAATAGATGAATATCAAAAAGGTGCGGTGCCGGGAGTCCGGGTTGCACATTTATAGGGGAGGGGGTTGTGTTATTTTACTTCCCGGTGTTCGCCGGTAAGGATCATGTCGCGCAGACAGGTGAATCCTTTCTTGGCTCTCACTTCCCACCGTATTCCCTGTGAAATTAATTCACGAGAATGTTGCAAAATTATTATTGTGCTCAATGTAGGGACATCGCTTTGCGATGTAAATTGGTGACTAAAGAGTTATGTAAACGTGCCAAAGGCACGTCCCTACATTTTGGCGGTTCTGCAACCCCCTCCTCCCAAGCTTCGCGAAGAAAATTATTTTTTATAATCAAATCAAAATTTCATGAAAAAGTTTTCAGGAAAAGAGAAGCACCCTCAGCCAAATTACCGAATGAAATACAGCCAAACTACCGAATGAAATGCAGCCAAATTACCGAATGAAATGCAGCCAAATTACCGAATGAAATGCAGCCAAATTACCGAATTGTCAAAATAATTTATTATCTTTGCGGCACAAATGACAATGTAGATGGCTAAAAAAGAGAAATATAGACCCCGTATCGCCGACCGGTTGCTTGCCCGCAAATTGCAGGGAAAAGGTGCGGTGCTTTTAGAAGGTGCAAAATGGTGTGGTAAGACCACCACCGCAAAGCAGATTTCCAAGAGCGTACTTTACATGACCGAGCCGGGCAGAGTCGTACAAAATCTGGAGTTGGCGCGGTTAAATCCTTTGCTGCTCCTGCGTGGCGCAAAGCCGCGTCTTATCGACGAGTGGCAGGTTGCTCCGCAACTTTGGGATGCGGTGAGATTTGAGGCCGACCGCAGCGATAGTCTCGGGCTGTTTATATTGACCGGATCGAGTGTGCCGCCCGATATGAGCGGAGTCATGCACAGCGGTACAGGGCGTTTTGCTTGGATGAAAATGCGTCCCATGTCATTATGGGAATCGGGGGAATCATCAGGAGAGGTTTCCATGGCGTCGTTGTTTGACGGCAATCTTGATATTGCGGGATACTCGGAAGTCGATTTGGAACAAATTGCGTTTGTCGCCTGTCGCGGCGGTTGGCCGCTCGCTGTATCAATGAATGGCGATGTGGCGCTTGACCAGGCTTTTGATTATATATCGGCTGTAGAGCATCGTGATATACAGCTCGCCGACGGTGTGATGCGTGACCCCGCGAGAGTACATCGCCTCTTGCGCTCCTACGCGCGCCATCAAGGTACACAGGCTCCAAATTCAGTAATCCGTGCCGACCTTATCGAGAATGAGGGCGAAGCACTCGACGTTGACACCGTCGCTTCTTATATAAGGGCATTGGAGCGTATTTTCGTAATCGAGGATGCAGCGGCATGGAACCCCAACCTGCGGTCAAAAACCGCCATCCGCACCTCCGACACACGATATTTCACCGACCCGTCAATCGCAACGGCGGCACTCGGAATCGGTCCTTCCGACCTTATAGCCGACCTTGAGACATTCGGGCTGATTTTCGAGACGCTCTGTATGCGCGATCTGCGGGTGTACGCTGAGCCGATAAGCGGTACGGTATATCATTACCGCGATAAAAACGGGCTGGAATGTGATGCAGTGGTGCATCTTCGTGACGGGCGTTACGGACTTGTGGAAATCAAACTCGGAGGCGACAAACTTATCGGCGAGGGTGCATCGACCCTGTTGTCGCTTGCCGGAAAAATCGACACAGAGCGGATGAAGGCACCATCGTTCATGATGGTACTGACCGCTGTCGGCAATTACGCCTATCGCCGCGAAGACGGTGTGCTCGTCGTCCCCGTCTCCTGCCTGAAAGACTGATTCGGGCAAAATGCTGCTACGCGGAGAGGCGGGGGATTATATTAAAGAAAAAAGGTGCAGCGCCGGGAGTCCGGGACTGCACCTTTTATGTGGGGGGAGGGGTTGTGTTATTTTACTTCCCAGTGTTCGCCCGCAAGGATCATGTCGCGCAGACAGGTGAATCCTTTCTTGGCTCTTACTTCCTCGACCTGACGGTCGACTTCCTCGTTGTAGACAGGGCTTTCCACATCGCGGATGACTCCGACAGCAAGCGGGAGAGAATAGCCGTCCATCATGGCAAGCTGCTGATGGAGGAAGTTGCTGGGCGTGTGTGCGTCATGTACAAGCACGTCATCAATCGTGTATCCGTCCTTGCCTACCTCGACTGCTTTCAGCAGGAAGCCGTCGCGCACGAGTCCACGGGTATTGTCTTTTCCGAAGAGCATCTTTTCACCGTGACGGAGATGGATTGTGCGCTCTGCGCGGAACTCGCGGTCAGTGATATAATTATGTATACCGTTGTTGAAAATCACGCAGTTTTGAAGCATCTCGACAACCGAGGTGCCTTTATGGCGCGCAGCCGCCACCATCACTTCCTGTGCTGTCGGCAGGTCGACATCAATAGAGCGGGCAAAGAAATTGCCGCGCGCTCCGAACACAAGCTCGGCGGGGATAAACGGGTCCTCGGTCGTGCCGTAGGGCGACGACTTGCTGACAAATCCGCGCGCACTGGTGGGCGAATACTGCCCCTTGGTCAAACCGTAAATCTTATTGTTGAAAAGCAGGAGGTTTATGTCGATGTTGCGTCGCACGGCATGGATGAAATGGTTGCCGCCGATGGCGAGTCCGTCACCGTCGCCTGACACCTGCCATACAGTCATCTCCGGATTGGCAACCTTGAAGCCGGTGGCAACTGCGGCAGCCCTGCCGTGGATGGGGGGGGAGGCCTAGGGGGTTCTAGGGTCAGCC